>Ga0207695_10000592_pt1 | contig 73104 bp, 59 predicted proteins | sample KBSC54metaG_FD_184354 | JGI IMG/M metagenome (GOLD analysis project Ga0207695, IMG submission 184354) | Corn rhizosphere microbial communities from Kellogg Biological Station, Michigan, USA - KBS C5-4 metaG (SPAdes) (version 2) | ecosystem: Host-associated > Plants > Roots > Rhizosphere > Soil...
TGCTCTCGACTCCACACTACAGTTCGGGCATTCTTGTGATAGTCCATCTGGTCTCCTGCAGTCCTGAGTCTTCGCAAACCCAGCTTTACAGGTCCCGATCAGATGGACAATCTATTGAAACCTCACACCTAGGGACGAGAAAGAGGACGGGGCGATCGCCCTGTTTTTTGTTTTTGGGGTCTGGAAGGTGGATTTCCAGCTGCAGGGTGAGCTGATCGACGCGGCACGAACTGCGGATCCCTCGGCTGCGCTCGGGATGACAATCGGTGCCTGGGGGACACCGTTCAGGAGGTTTGGGCGGTGGGGTGGGACTGGGGCTGGGGGTGGACGCGGGCGGCGGGATGGGTGGAGGGGAGGTTTTCGCAGAAGTTTTTGAGGCCGTTGCCTTCGCGGGTGAGGTAGTCCCAGATGAGGTCGCGGTAGATGCGGGCGATGATGGTGCTGAGGGGTCCGGTGTAGTCGAGGGAGAGGGTGAGTCGGGAGTGGTTTTTGACGGCCTCGATCTGGTGGCGGCCTATGATTTTTGCTCCGAAGGTGCGGGTGGTCCAGGCGAAGATGCAGCGGCGTTCGTCGAGCGAGCTGACGCGCCAGACGGCGGGCATGAGACGGGGCTGCCAGATGCGGGTGCGGCTGCCGAGGGTGAGCGGGCCGACTTCCATGCGCTGGATGCGGGTGACGGAGGTGGTCCACTCGGGCCAGCGTTCGACATCGAGAAGGACCGACCAGACGCGTGAGGGAGAGACGCGAATTTCGACCGCGTAACGAAAATCAGACATAGGGAAGTGGCCCGAAGAGCTTTACGCGCTATTTGTGCGCGGTAGTTTTGGATGGCGTGGATTTGGTATCAGCGATGGCCTGGTCAATGAGCTGGTAGAGCTTGTTGCGATCGACGACTTCGACGAACGGAGCGCCTTTGCTGTTGGAGGTTGACACCCAGATGGTGGGGGTGTGCTCGATTCCGATGCGCTGGCCCAAGGCGTAGTCAGCTTTGACGGCGGCGGCGAGCTTGCCCTGGGGATCGATGGCGAAGGGGAGCTGAACGTTGCGGCTTTTCGCGAAGTTCTCAGTGAACTGGCGGAGGACTTCGACCGAGGTAATCGAGGGCTGGCTGGCGAAGACGGCGTCGCGGTAGTCGTCACCAAGCTTTTTGCTTTTGGTGTCGAACCAGCGGGCGTTGACGGCGGCCTGGAAGCTCCAGGGATGGAACGGGAGCGGGAAATCGTGACGAACCCAGGGGATGTTGTACTTGGCTGCGGCCTCTTTGAGAGTGACGTTAGCGTTGGCGCAGTCGGGGCACTCCATGTCTTCGAATTCGATGATGGCGACGCGGGCGCCGGCCGGCGGTTTGAGCGCAGCAGGGTCGTGAACCGGGGTGGTGGGGGGAGCACCGAACTGGGCGCGCGCAGCGGGAGCGAGGGCCACTAAGAGAGCGGCGGCGAGGGCGGTGAGCAGGGATGCTCGGCGAGGGGAACTGGCCTGGGCAAGGTTACTGTGCATATCGTCTTGGACGACTCCCTTGTGCCCATTGTAACGGCTAAGCAGGGGGAAAGTTGCGGAAAGGCAGGGAACGAGGGGACGAGGGAACGGGTGGAGAGCTGGGAGTGACAGGGGTATGCGATTGCTAGTCGCGGGGTGGCGGGTCGAATCGAGGCTTCTGGGAAGTTTCGCGGCGGTTTTTCATCCACTGACGCCATTTGTAGTCGGCCCAGAGGGAGAGGGCGAAGACGATGAGGGCGAGGATGGCCAGGGTGAGCTTCATGAAAGCAGGCGACGAGTTAACAAGGGAACAAGGTGGCGAGTTAACAAGGAACGAGAGGCTAAGCCGGGGTTCAGCGATTGGTCAGACGGTTTGCTTCTGGGGGGAGGATAGCTTCCGGAGGGTGCGGCGCGCCAGTTGAGCGATCCAGAAGAGGGCGAGGAGGAAAAGGGCGGTGTCGATGAAACCGGCAATAAAGAGGATGACGGCGAGGATGGGATGGTGCTCGCGGAGGTAGATGCTCCGGTCCCCGGCGATGATGCCGGGGAGATGGAAAACATACCATTGGAGCGCGACGGCGGGGTATTGCGCAGCTCCGGAGAGACCATGGCCTCCGGCAGGGTAGCCGATGACCCAGAAGTTGATGATTTCGAAAGGCAGGGCGAGAAAGACGGGGAACAAGCGGACGAGGGGACGAGGGGACGAGGAATGCGGGACGCTCACACTAGAAGGGACGGATATATGGGTGCGGAGGTTGTCAACCCAGGTCTCAAAAGCGAGACACTTCGACTTCGCTCAGTGCAGGCTCTGGGCACCCAGTTCTTTGGGAACAAAGAAAGGAGCAGGAAATCGTCAGCGGCCGATCTGGATGACTTCGAAGCTGCCGGGGACCAGAGGGGGACGGGGGTGGGGGTTTTCGGCGGTGGGTTCGGGGCGGGGGCCGAACTGGGCGGTCACGGTGTAGATGCGATCGGTTGCGGGGTCGTATGTCATGGTGCGGGCGCCGCGTTTGGTGGGGAGCGACTGGATGGTTTTGTAATCGGAGCCGGAGGCATCGATGACGGAGAGGACGCCTTCTCCGCAGGAAGCGAAGGCGAGCTTGTTTTTCGTGCTGTACGCGGCGGCATCAGGGCCGTCGCCGATGGCGGGGGTAGCGAGGACTTTTCCGGTGGCGGCGTCGAGGACGGACATTTTTTTGCCGTCGCAGACGGTGAAGAGGCGGTTGCCGGCGGGATCGAGGGCGAGGCCCGAGGGAGATTCGCAGCCGGCAGGCCAGGTTGCGGTGATCTTGTGCGAGCGGACATCGATTTTCACGATTTCGCTTTTGTCTTCAATGTTGTTGTAGACACTTCCCTTTCCGTCGGAGACGGCGAACTCGGGTTTGCCGGGGACGGGAATGGTGGCGACGACTTTGCGGGAGTCGGCATCGATGACGGTGATGTCGTGGCTGCGACCGTTGAAAGCCCACACGGAGCGGGTGGCGGGTTCCCAGATGATGGCGTCGGGATTGGTTCCGGCGGGGATGGCAGCAAGTGTGGAGAGACTGGAGCGGTCGAAGAAGACTACTGCATTTCCGCCGCCATCGGAGATGTAGCCGGTTTTGCCGTCGGGGTTGAGGGCGACGCCATGGGTACCATGAAGGCCGCCAATCGAACCGAGTTGTCTGCCGTTCGAGACGTCGAGGACGTCGACGTGATCACCGCGTGTGATGTAGAGGTGATGGGATTTTGAGTCGATGAGGAGGTAGTCCCATCCGCCGGCGTCGGTGAGCTGCCAACTGCCGAGGATTTTGTACGGGCCTTGCGCGCGGACGGCGGGGGCGAGGGCGATGACGCAAAGAAGCGTTGCCGCAAAGAGGATCTGCGAGAGGCGGGGCCCGGCGGAATTCGAATCCATGGAGTCTCCTTCAATACAAAGCGAAACGGAATCCTAATCAGTGAGGATTGTGGCACGAAGGCATTAAGAAAATCTGAAGAGACGGTTCGGGCCCGCGCTTTCGGACTTAGCGGACCTGATGGAGCCAATTGGCGAAGAGCTGCTGGGCTGCGGGCTTGCTCATGCCGGAGATGGTGAAGTGGTACTTTTTGCCGGAGAGGGTCTGGATTCCGTTTTCGTCGATGGCACCGATTTCGTTGAGCGCGACCTGGATGCTGTCGCCGGGATCTTCGGCGCAACGGAAGTTGAGTCCACCGGAGTTGAGAATCAGTTGGCCTGAGCAACCGCCGAAGTGCTTGTCGTGGCGGGCTGAGTAGACGATCGGAGTAAATGGAAGCCGAGCTGAAGATGCTGGGGGCGAGGGCGGAGGCAGTGTTTTAGCGGTTTGAGGGGGCGCCGGCGTGACGGGAGCAGCCTGTACGGGTGCTTGCTGGGGTACGGCAGCAGCGGAGTTCGGTAAACGAGGCGGCGTGAAGACGATGGGAGTTGACGGCTTCGTGATGGGTGTAGCGAGGGTGTACTTGTAAGGCGAGGGTTTGGGTTTGTCGGTTCCATGACTCATGCCGAGAAGAGATTCGCCGCGAGCAACAACGCTTTTGCCCTGTCTGTAGTAGTGGGGACGACGGGACTCAGCCCGGATGATGAGGGCGATGGGCACTGCAATGAGGAGGAGGGCGGCGACGGCGACGGCGATGAAAATTTTGTGAGTGCGGGAGATAGAGGATGGAAGTTTCACTGCATCACCGGGTTCCGTTTGGGTGTGTGAATTGTGTTTCCACGTTGATTGCTCGAGAGCACGCTTGAGGACGAGCCGCCAGTGGGCCTGCGCATTGTCCATACGACGGTTAGATGCACGCTCGAATTGGTTCATGGAGATTCCTTTCGAGGGCGTGGAATCGCTGGGCATCCGACAGCAGGTACACATTATCGCGCGACGGGATGGAAAGCCGCACCGAAGTCGCGAAACGGGTCAAGAGGCGCGATGGACCAAAGCGAGGTCCAGGCTATTGAGCCGGGGCGGATATTGCCGCGACGAACGGTCCCCGGATGAGCATCACGGTCGTGACGAGATTGTTAACTGAGTAGTCCTGATAGGAGGAGAGCATGGCGAGGCCATCCTGACCAAAGCGGAACATGGTCCAGTTGCCGCAAAGATACACCGATTTCGGCGATTTGAATTGTGAACGCGAGAGGGATTGCGAGTCAAAGGAATGCGGTACCGGCCGGGGCGCAAGGCTTTTCGTGTTAATCTCTTCGAAGCGCAGAAGGGCGCATCCGGTCCGCGGGAAGGACAGAAGTCCACCTTTTGCAGTACACAATCTGATTTGCGAACTGACTTTCTGCCCTCAACATGCGGACCTGGGCATTTGAGAGGAAGTTCGTCATGCCGGTACGACAGCTACCACCCAATCCAAATCTTGAACATTTGAAGTATCAGGCGCGTGACCTGAAGAAGCTGCATGCCGCGCGGGATCGCGGGGCGGCACAACGGATGCGGGAGTTTCATCCGTTGTGCAGAGAGTTGAGCGATGAGGCAATTTTTGAACGGAAGGTGGGCCTCGCAGGTGCTCAGTTGACGATTGCGCGCGAGCGCGGGTTCAAGAGCTGGCCGCGGCTGAAGGAATATGTGGAGAGGCCGGAGCTTGCAGAACGGATCAGGAAACCGCGGCATGAATTGATCGAGGATGCGGTATTTCGGCGGGCGGTGGATCTGCTGGATGCGGGCGATGCTGCGGGCTTGCGGGAGCATTTAAAGCGACACAAGAAGCTGGTGCATCAGCGGGAGGAGTTCGAGGGATGGAACTACTTCCGCAATCCCACGCTGCTGGAGTTTGTCGCGGAGAATCCGATACGGCGGGGGAGATTACCAGAAAATATTGTTGAGGTGGCCAGGGTAATTCTGGAGGCGGGTCCGGATCAGGTTTCCCGGAATACGACGCTGTCGCTGGTAGCAACGGGGAGCGTGCCGCTGGAATTGGGTTTGACGATCCCATTGATCGAGCTGCTTTGTGAGTACGGGGCGGATCCGGACGATGCGATCGATGCAGCGGCTTTACATGGAAGCCTGCTGGCGGTGAGGACGCTTCTGCAATGCGGGGCGTGGATGACACTGCCGGTCGCGGCGGCGCTAGACAGCGCGGCGGACGTGCGGCGGTTGCTGGGATCGGCGAGCAAGCATGAGCGGCATGTGGCGCTGTCAATGGCGAGCCAGATTGGATGGATCGATGTGGTTAAGTTGCTGCTGGATGCGGGAGAGGACCCGAACCGGTATAACCCGGTGGGAGGACACTCGCATACGACTCCGTTGCACCAGGCGGCGCTGATTGGGAATGAAGCGCTGGTGCGGTTGTTGCTGGAACGCGGAGCGGATCCGAACATGCGCGATCTGATGTGGAACGGTACGCCAGCCGATTGGGCGCACCATGAGAGGCACACAGAGTTGGAGGCGTATCTGCGAGGGGTGGAGCGAGCGACCGGGTGATTCGCAACGCCTCTAACTGGCGGCGATGGGGAGATGAATACTGGCGGTAGTTCCCTTTCCGAACTCACTGGAAATGGAGATTGTGCCTCCTGCTTTTTCGATCGCCGCTTTGCAGATGGCGAGACCGAGGCCGGTTCCACCGGTGGAGCGCGCGCGGGAGGGATCAGCACGGTAGAAGCGGTCGAAGACGTGAGGGAGATCGGCTGGGCCGATGCCTTCACCGTGATCCTGCACGGCGATCTCCACGGAGTCGTTGCGCAGAGTGGTTCGAATTTCGATCTCGGATTGCGGAGGGCTGTGCTGGATGGCATTTAGGAGGAGATTGCTGAGGACGAGGGAGCAATCCTGGGGCGTGAGCGGCACAGAGCAAGAATGCTGGGGCAGATCGTGAACGACGATGTTGACGTGACGGACGGCGGCTACAGTTTCGAATTCGCAGACGACGATCGAGATGCAGTCGTGGATGCTCCCGCATCTCTGCGAGATGTGGGGTACCCCGTTGGAGGTCTCGAGACGAGCGAGGGTGAGCATCCGGGAGACGAGCTCTTCGACGCGCTCCGTATCGGCGAGGGCGCGCTGATTGCCGGCCTGGTATTCGTCGGGAGTGCGGGGTCGCATGCCGGTGAGTTGAAGAGAGGACTTGACGACGGCGACCGCGGTTTTGAGCTCATGCGCGGCGTCGGAGATGAAGGTGCGCTGCTGATTGAAGGATCGCTCGAGACGCAGGAGCGCACTTTCCAGAGCATGAGTAAGCGGCGCGAGTTCAGTGGTCTCGTGTGCGGATGCGGGAGGATTGAAAGTCCACGAATCTGCAGAAATGTTTCCCGCAAGAGTGGCGAGCTGGCGCAGAGGCGCAAGGCCACGATGGAGGACCCACGCGATGAGAGGACCTGTGATGAGAACGAGCAGAAGCATGCCGGCGGCATAGAACTCGACGGCGCCATAGATGGAATGCCAGACGTGCTCAGTGGGCGATCCGTAGAGGATGGTGACGAAGCGGAGGTGACCGCCGCCGGGCTCGCCGGGATCGACGATGCGAGAACCGGCGAGACGGAGGAGCCGGTAGTGGCGGTGGTTCATCTCGGAACGGAAGAAGCCATTTTTGCCGGGGATCTGAAGGGCGGCACTTCCCGGCCAGTTTGCAGAACGGCCGAGGAGATGACCGCGTCCATCCCAAACTTCGTAGACATCTTCCGGAGGGACGTGAAGGTCGGCGAGATCGAGCATCACGTTATCGCCGACATCTTCGGCATCCTGCACGGCGCCGAGGACGGAATCGGCACGGCCGCGAAGCATGACGTCAAAGGAGCGGAAGTGTGCGTGGCGTTCGTATCCCCACGCGACAAGGATGACCAGCACGGCAGAAGCGAGTTCGACGAGGAGGACTGCAGTGATGAGGCGGAATGCGATGCTGGAGCGGCGGGTCATGAGGAGGGCTCGGAAGAGAGGCGGTATCCGCGACCTCGAAGGGTTTCGATGACGGGCTCGGCACCGGGGACGGCGGCGTCTAGTTTGCGGCGCAGGTTTGAGACATGAGCCTCAATGACATTGGAGTGGTGCTCCCAGTTGTAGTCGTAGAGGTGCTCGAGGAGTTCCTGCTTGCTGACGACCTTGCGTGGGTGGTGCAGAAGGTACTCGAGGATGTGGTATTCGGTGGGCGAGAGATCGACGAGGAATCCGGAGCGATGGACAGTCTGCTCAAGGCTGTTGAGTTCTATGCCGAGCGCCTTGAGCGTGGGGTGGGCAGCGCCCTTTCCCCGGCGGATGAGTGCCTTGGCTCGGGCAATGAGCTCTCCGAGATCGAAGGGTTTGGCGAGGTAGTCGTCTGCACCGTTATTCAGGAGTTGAATGATGGCTTCCTTGCCTTCCTTCGCGGTAAGGATGAGGACGGGTGTGGGATCGTTACGGGCGCGCATGCGGCGAAGCAGGCTCTGACCGTCGAGTTTGGGGAGCATGAGGTCGAGGATGACGAGGTCGTAACAGAGGTTACGGGCTGCATCGTCTCCCGTTTCGCCGTCCTCAGCCCAATCGACTGCGAAGCCGGGGCCGTCGCGCAAGGCTGCGGAGAGATTCTCAGCGAGACGGACCTCATCTTCGACCAGCAGCACGCGCATTGGGGGCTCTCCCACTGCAATTATGGACGCAACAAGATTAAATGGGGCTGAAGCAGAAGGGTCGGCCGGATCCCGGTGTGTTCCGAGATGCGTGATGTGTAGTAAAACGGTTCGCTGAGAAACAAACACCGGGAGGGGCGGGCTGAAGATGATTACGCGTAGAGATGTGGCGATTGCTGTAGTTGCTGTGGCATGTACGGCGGGTGGATTTGCGCTTTCCGGCGAGTTGCCGATGCTTGGACCGGCCGTGTTCGAGAGGAACTCGATTACCGCGAAAGCGACGCCAGTTGGAGAAGTGCGGTCGTTCTTCACGATGAGGACGGCGACGCTCGATCAGCTGGAGGTGCATGAAACGACGCTGAATCCGGGGAAGTCTCCGCATGCGCCGCACAAACACCCGAATGAGGAGATGCTGGTCATCCGCCAGGGCACAGTAGAAGCGCTGGTGAAGGGCGAATGGAAGCGGGTGGGACCGGGATCAGTCGTCTTCAACGCGTCGAACCAGCTGCACGGGCTGCGCAATGTGGGGACTGAGCCGGCGGTGTATACGGTCATCAACTTCAAGACGGGAAAGACGCCGGCAGAGTAGCGCAGGCAAGGAGAGCGGGGATGAGGCTGGGATCGAGATGGCTGAGGACTGCCGTTGTAGCCGGCGCGGTGCTGATTATGCAGGCGGGAATCGGTATTGCGCAGGAGAAGGCGGGAGCCCTGGGAATTTTCGAAGGGCAGACGGATGTAGGTGTAGTGAATCCGCCGGGCACGGTTAAATTCGAATCCGGTGTCTATACGGTCAGCGCTGCGGGGGCCAACATGTGGTCGCGAGAAGACGCCTTCCACTTTGTGTGGAAGAAGCTCTCAGGCGAAGACGCGGAGATTACGGCCGACATTACGTTTGGCGCAGCACAGAACCCAGATCCGCATCGCAAAGCAGTGCTGATTTTCAGGCAAAATCTGGATGCGGATGCAGTGTATGTCGACGCGGCGCAGCATGGATCGGGGATGACGGCGCTGCAATATCGGCGCGAACGAGGCGCGACGACACAGGATATTGAGCTGAATATCGCACTGCCGCAACGGTTGCGGCTGGAAAAGCGGGGGGATGTATTCACGATGTTCGTGAGCAATCATGGAGAGGCGCTGCACCCGGTGGGCGCTTCGATCAAGCTGCATCTTGAAGAGCCGTTCTATGCCGGTATCGGGGTCTGCTCTCACAACAAAGATGTTGTAGAGACGGCGGCTTTCAAGGATCTCAGCCTGAATGTAGGACGAGACGACACAGAGGCCGAGAAGGCGGTACGTTACAGCACTCTGCAAACGATTGGAATTGAGGAGAACTTCAGGCGGGCGATGGTCGTCACGACCGGCCCCGAGAGGATGGAGGCGCCGAACTGGAGCCGCGATGGGAAGACGCTGATCTTCAACCGCGACGGGAAGATCTGGTCGATTCCCGCGGAAGGGGGAACGGCTTCAGTTGTGAATACGGGAGAGGCGACAAAGTGCACGGGGAGTCACGGACTGTCGCCGGATGGAAAGTTGCTCGCGATCAGCTGCAGTATGCCGGGGAAGCCGGAGACACGCGTCTACATTGTGCCGACGGCGGGGGGAGAACCGAAGCTGTTAACGGAGAATCCATGGTCCTATTTCCACGGCTGGGCACCGGATGGGAAGACGATTGCATTTACGCGGCCGGATCATAAGGGCGGGGGGAATATTTTCGCGATTCCAGTGAAGGGCGGAACAGAGAAGGCTCTGACGGCGGGGAGTGGAATCAGCGATGATCCGGACTACTCAGCGGACGGGGAGTGGATCTATTTCAATTCGGATCGCGGCGGGTCGATGCAGATATGGAAGATGCGGCCGGATGGCAGCGGCGCGGAACAGGTGACCTCAGATGAGTACGGGAACTGGACGCCGCATCCGTCGCCGGATGGGCAGTCGGTGCTGATTCTCAGTTATCCGAAGGGTGTAACAGGACATCCGACGAATACGGATATTGCCTTTCGGATTCTGAATGTCGCGGATGGGAATATTCGGACAGTGGTGGATGTGGTGGGCGGTGCGGGAAGCGATAATACCCCGAATTGGGCGCCGGATGGGAAGCACTTTGCGTTTGTGAGCTTTTAGACAGCCGGGAGGAGAGGTTGAGCTTGCACATTAGATAGGGACCGTTGACTCGAGGGACTCTTGCAGTTGTGTTCGAAGAGAGCGCCGTGAATGAGCGGAGAATTCGCGTCCTATGAATGTCACCGCAGAAGCTGGAAGCGACAACAAGCGAAGCTGGGCCGGCGGGTGGAACCATTTCGCATAGTGACTTTTCAGAATGCACGGAACGATGACGAAAGTCGCTGGCCCGCTTGGACATCCGAAGTGAATGCAAAAAACAAGGGCTCTGGGGATTCCAGGGTCTTTCACAGCGCGGAGGGCAAAAATGCGACTACTTAGTCCGGTAAGTCAGGTCCGGGCTCTTTTCCAGATTGAGGATGCGGAGTAGGAGGTGTGTGCTGGGGTTGTATCGAGCACGAGTTCCTTCAGGGCCACGAGAAGTCGCTGGTATCACGCGCGTTGCACAGGATTCGTGCAAACGCACGCCCTGACCGTATTGATTACGCGCGACTGCTGATCTAGCGACAGGCTGCTCGAACTGGGAAGGCAGATGCCTCTCGCGAACAAGTCCGCTGCCACAGAGCCGCCATAGCACTCACATCCTTGATAAAGCGGCTGTAAGTGCATCGGTTTCCAGACGGGGCGTGATTCGATACCCGCTCCATCAAGCCGGGCGATGAGATCATCACGGGACGCTCCGAAATTTTTCTCGTCAACGAGGAAACAACTTAGCCAATTGGTATGAAGCCCGAAGGATGCCTGGGGCATCGGCACGATGCCTGGCAGATCTGCCAAAGCCTTATGGTAGCGAAGCGCGATTGCACGACGCTGTTCCACTCGAAGATCGAGAACTGCCAGTTGGCCACGGCCGATGCCCGCGAGCACGTTGCTCATGCGGTAGTTGTACCCGATTTCGGAATGTTGATAAGCAAGACCCGGATCACGAGCCTGCTGCGACCAGAAGCGCGCCTTATCAACCCACGCGGGGTTCGAAGAGACCAGCATCCCACCGCCGGTTGTTGTGATGATCTTGTTTCCATTGAACGAGAAGACACCAATAGCTCCCGACGTTCCTGCGGGCTTACTTCGATAGTTGGCTCCCAGCGCTTCTGCAGCGTCTTCCAGTATTGGGATTTCGTAATTGGCACACAGTTCGCGGATTGGATCATAATCCGCGCACTGGCCATAGAGATCGACCACAACAACCGCTCGAGGCAACTTGCCTGCAGCTGCACTTTGGTTGAGAGCTTCAGCAAGGAGGTTGGGATCCATGTTCCAAGTCTCGTAGTTGCTGTCGATGAAGACCGGCTCAGCCCCGAGATATCGAATGGGATTAGCGCTGGCAGCAAATGTGAGCGTGGAACAGAAGACCCTGTCGCCTGGGCCGACTCCAAGGAGACGAAGCCCAAGATGAATGCCAGCTGTTCCGCTGCCAAGAGCTACCGCGGGCAGTCCGATATAGTTTTGAAACTCTTTTTCGAATGCGGAGAGGTTTGGACCCACCGTAGACAGCCAATTGGAATCGAACGCCTGTTGGACGTAGCGCCCTTCGGTACCGCTCATATGAGGAACCGATAAAAGAATGCGCGTGCCTACTTCAGGTTTCGCGTTCGGTGGGTATGTATCAGTTGCAGTAAGTTGTGACATTAGCTTACCAATCAGCTGGTTGGATTAGAACTTCATGTGGATGAGATGGGCTCAGGCAACGACCGCTAGATACTAATATTGATGGAACGTCCGCCGTCAACGACAATCTGTTGGCCCGTGATCCAACGGGATCTTTCTGAGACAAGGAAGTCAACAGCATCCACAACATCTTCGACTTGACCAAGCCCTAAAGGATAGTCCCGCACAAGCTTTTGCTCAAAGATTGGGTCTTCCAATATGGCTTCGGTCATTGGAGTACGAAAGCCTCCCGGAAGGATGGAATTTACCCTCACCCCTGGGGCCAGTTCGACGGCCAACGATCTCATGAGACCGTCGAGTGCACTTTTGCTTGCCGCATACATGCTGAACCCTGGAGCACCGAACTGGCTGGCGATACTCGAAATGAACAACACAGTCCTCAGCTGTTGCTGGTTCACACGACGCTTGGAGAGCAGGCTGACGACTTCAAAAGCTGAGACGAGGTTGGTATTCAGCACCTCGTGCATTGTTTTGCAGGTTGCTGAGCGCACGGGCAGGATCTTTAGTATGCCTGCCGCATGCACAAACGATTCAATTGCGATACCGCGCTCAGTAATGAGCTTGGCCAGGGCATCGGCGAGGTTTTCAACATCATTAAGGTCATACTCCCAAACGAGATGCTGATCCGGATTGTCACAGTTCGCAAGAGTCTCCCGAAGACGCCCAGAATTTCGGCCGTTCAAGATCAACCTGCGATTGGATGCGAGTCGTAAGGCGATTGACCGGCCAAGTCCCGACGAAGCACCGGTAATCAATGTGTAAAGGCTCATCTTTGTAAAATCGTCCTCACTGGCACGGAGGTGCCGGGCGCGACATCACTGGGCGGTATAACCACCATCGACTGTGAGCACGGTGCCTGTGATCCAACGTGCTGTATCTGCAAGAAGAAAGGCTGCTGCGTTCGCAATATCGTCCGGCTCGCCAAATCCCAAGGGATGCAACGCCTCAACACCTGCTCTTTGGGCTTCATCCCATCCATCACCGACCCTCGCCAACATCGGGGTATTCACGAATCCCGGCGCTATGCAATTGACGCGTATTCCCTTGCTCGATAATTCCACGGCTAGAGATCGAGCCATTCCCTCAAGAGCAGCTTTGGACATCGAATAAACCACTGAGGCCGCAGAACCGACGTGCGCCATGACGGACGATATGAACACAATGGATGCAGACCCTTCGACTCGGACGCGACGTTTCTCGAAAACCTGGGCCAGAGTCAGAGCGGCTTCTGTGTTGACGGAGAAGACTCTTCTCCACGAACTTGGTGACACAGCCTGTAAGGGCAGCGGAGCGGGAATGCCGGCAGCGTGAACAAAGCCGTGAAGTTTGCCTGACTCATCAGCGATCGCCGGAAGCCATTCTTTAATTGCCTCGAGCTGGTTCAAATCTTGTGCGCGGAAAACATGGTGTGGGCCGTGCATAAGAGCCGCAGTTTCTTTGAGTCCCGTGGGATTCAAATCGATACAGATAACTCGGGCCCCAAGCCGACTTAAAAGGATCGAAGTCGCTCGCCCGATTCCTGAGGCTGCGCCGGTGACCAGAACACGGCGTTCGTTGAGGGACATGGGATTCAAATCGGCTGTCATTTCAGCTTTTCTTCCCACAAACGACTGCGAGGTCAATATCGCCCAGCCAGCAAGGGTTCCCGTGCCCCGGATAAACGACAGTATCCTTTTGAAAACGATTGAAGAGAGACTCCACTGTGAACTCTAGGACATGACGATCGCCGCCGGGGAGCTTAACAACCGTCGGAACGCCTGGAATGATCGTGTCTCCCGTAAACAGGTTGCGATCCATTCCGATGCATATGCCGCCAGCAGAATGACCGGGGGTCTGAATGAATTCGAGCCGAAAACCTTCCCAAACCAGAGCGGAGCCAATCTCTTCACACGTGATGTCCGCAGGCTGGCAATCAATATCAACGCCGATGGTGTACCTCGACAGGTTCTTCTTAGGATCGGAAATACGCTTCGAGCACTCTTCAGAAGCGAACACCTGGGTATCAAACAACCTTCGGAGAGCGCTCACTCCCGATATATGGTCAAAGTGCTCGTGGGTGAGCACGATGAGCAACTTCGTAACGCTCCGCTGGGCCAGCTGTTTCGAAATCTTGCCCGAGTGCAGATCCGCCGGGTCGACAATCACAGCGGCGCGGCTGTCGGGCGCCTCCACGATGTACGCGTTCGACATGCAATGATCATTCTCGATTTTCGTGATTCTGAGCGGAGAGTTCGACATAATCTACGGGTATTCAATTAAGTCGCAGAAGTTTAGCGGGCCTAGTTGTATCAGCATCGACGCCCATGTAAGCCCAACTCCAAAGCCTGCAAGACAGCATTTAAGCCCTTGACGGACCACTTGAGTGCGCAGATTGTCGGCTATCGCAATCGGAATCGTAACACCACTCGAGTTTCCATATTTTTCGACAACGTTGCTTGGCATCTTCTCGTAGGGTAACTGCAGTGCATCAGCAATCTTCTGCAGCATGAACCGATTCGGTTGGTGCATAAGGAAGTAATCCAACTCCTGCAAGGGAGTATCGGAACTTCGCAGAAGATCCTGGATCATCGGAGGCACTTCCGATTGAACGAAGTTGAATACGCCAAGCCCATTCATCCGCAAATGATCGAGCGCGCGATAGTTATGATCACCATCGCTCTCGAGCACTGCTGTTGCGGAAGACGCAGGTAGCCGAAGGCCGCCGGCCGGGATCATGAGCGCTTCGCGGCGTCTTCCGTCCATCTTCAAATTCGCGTAGATCGGCGAGATTTCTTCGCCGCGTTCAATTATGGCGATGGAACAGGCGTCTCCAATCAACGGATAGCTATTTCGATCCTTTGGCGAGACTTTCCGGCTAAGAACATCGACGTTGATCAGTACCACTCTCGAGATTGACGGCTGATCCAGCATCAGGAATGATTGGAACAGGCCGACGATAAAGCCAGCGCATCCCTGGTTGATATCCAGGCAAAAGATGTCTTCCCTGAGTTCGAGTTGCCCCTGGATTACGAAACTGGTCGGAGGCATGAGGTAGTCGGGAGACTGGGTGACCACAACCATCGCATCGAAGCCGTCACGTGCAAGTAAGCCTTCCTGAAACAGACGGTCAAGCCCATAACAGGCGAAATCAGATGCACACACCTCTCCCTTAACAACTCGATGCCGATCGTAGCCCATGACGCGCTTGAGCTTCAGGGAGCGAGCCTTGGGGAAATCAAATTGATCCATCTCCTCTTCAAAAGTCCGTTGGTTTTCGGGAACAATGGCGAGGAGGCCAGAAATCTTTCGATTGCGGAACAAGAGATTCATTGTGGAAGGTGTTTTTGAAGGAGGATTTCAATGGCGGGAATGCTTGAGAAGTTCTCTGGGACAATTTCGATCCCAGGGATGGACACGTTGAATGTTCTATCAAGTTCTGAGACTAGCGTTACGATGTCAAATGAATCCAGTAACCCATCTGAGATGAAATTGCTCGATGAAGAAAAATCCGCTTCGGGCCGAATACTCTGCAGTACGTTCGCTACTGTTTCCAATTTATGCTCTCCTGCTGCGAACCAAGATGCGGTCTGAGAGACCGTCAAACCGAAAGCCATAATGCTGGTACTTTTCGATTGTGCCGTGGTTATCCACCACGACCCAAAGAGAGATGCGCTTTTTACCTTGACAGAGCCGAATATACTCACGCATGAGCTGGCCGCCGATTCCTTCATTGGAGTGCGCGGGATCGACATACCAGTAGCGCAGAACTGACCCGGCCGCTTCGTCTTCATAAAACAAAATTCCGCGGATCTCCTTCGATGCTCTCTTGATCAGGACACGCCGCGCCGCTATTGCCTCACGGATTTCGGCATCGGTTGGCACATGGTCGCGAAGGGGGTCGAGAACGCGTCCGAGGAAATCCGAAATGATGAACACGTCTGCTGCGTCTGCATGGCAAGGGTATGACGAAGCAGCAGGGTGATTGGATGGTTCCATGCTTTTCGACATGCGAAGCAATGTTGTGTGATCGCGAAAACAGCAGGCGTGATAGGTATTGGCACACAACTGTGTATCATCGCCGCGCCCCAATAATTCCGCGATCTGAACTCCATCGACCTCCGCGTTGAGTGTTGTCAGAGCTTTCGCGAGATTGGCGTGGTCACGGGCGGCATGGTAGAGACGTTTGATATCTCGATCGGCTCGTAGGACGATGAGCACATCATCAGATTCCATGTACCAGGCCACACGTCGTTCGCACCAGGACTGGAGTTCATCCGGCATGGCGTACAGGTTTGTAGAGAACTCTTTGCCGAGGCTTCGTATTCGCGTTATGCGGCTGAGGATTTCTTCAGTGTTTTGCAGTAAGTGCATAGGACGCATTTTGCATCCGTTTCTGGAGGCCGTTCCTATCGATCTTGCCATTGGGGTTTCGAGGCAGTTCGCTCATTCGTACAAAGACTGTAGGCAGCATGTACTTGGGCAGTGTTTTGGAGAGGCCGGTCCGAATGGATGCATCGCTCACATCGTAAGCAGGAGACTCATAAAATAGCGTGATTTCTCTTTGCTCTTTGTTGTACAGCACGCATGCATTCGAAATCTCAGGAATGCTGAGCACCTGGTGTTCGATCTCGAGTAACTCAATTCGATATCCGAGATGCTTGACTTGGTAATCCTTCCGCCCGACATACATGATTTCGTTTCTGTCGTTGCGGTAGACGAGATCGCCAGTGCGGTAAATCAATTCCGGGTAGTTTTGATTGAGTGGGTTCTGCACAAATGCTTTCGCAGTCTTTTCCGCATCGTTCCAATAACCCATGGCCAGAGATGTGCCGCGTACGCAGAGTTCCCCACGCTCGTCGATCTGTGCAATGTTGTTCTGGTCGTTAAGAATCAATACGTCGGAGTTGCGACACGGAAAACCAATCGGAAGCGCCTCATCATCATCCATCTTCCGTTCAACGATGAAATAGGTGCAGTCGACGGTAATTTCAATTGGCCCGTAGAGATTGATGAACCGTGCGTTATGCAGTGTTCGTCTCCACCGATTGAGATGCTTCGTGGGGAATACTTCGCCCGCAAACAGGACTTCCCGCAATGAAGACAAGTCGAACGCGTCGAGTAGGCCCTGTTCTGCGATGTTCACCATAATGGTTGGCACCCAAAAGACAAAGCTAATGGCACTCGATGAGATGAAAGACATGAGCTTGGCGGGGAACGCTGCCAGGCTTTCCGGGATAATGACGATGGTAGCGCCCTTGGCGAGGCAAAGGTTCAATTCAAGCGTATAGATATCGAAGTAAAAGGGCGACAAGCTGCCGATCCGATGGTTGCCATCGAGTTTCAGGCGGTCGAAGCACCAATCCATGAAGTCGATGGTGCTGCGATGGTTTAGCACAACTCCTTTTGGAACACCGGTAGAACCAGACGTATTGATGATGCAGAGAGGATCGGTATCGATCATATTTTCGAGGCGGCGCCATAGTGCGTCGCTACTCTCAATGAGAGGCGCTCGGAGAATCTCTTCAATAAAGAGTATCCGTTCGGGCGGAACGCCTATCTGAAGCAGATTGCCGGCCAGCGCCGATGAGGTAATGATGAATACCGGCTCTATGTTCTCGAGGATAGCTTTGACTCGCTGAGCAGGATTCTTGACGTCAAGGTTCATGTAGCAGTTGCCTGAATATACGATCCCCAAGTCAGCGAAGATGACTTCGGCCGACTTGGGAAGGTAGACAGCAATTGGCCGACCCATCAAATCGCATTTTTGGGCGAGGAGCGAGCCGCAGGTCCATGCATATCGCTCGAGTTCTTGAAACGTGTAGCGCTTCCCGTTATCGATAACAGCCGGGCGGTGGCAGTCGTGATGTGCGTGTTCAAGGTATTCGAGAATATTTCTTTGCATGGCTTTACGATCTCGTGGGTGGAGCGACGACATTGCGCGTGCAATCGTCGGCAAGTGGAACTTCCGGTACGCGACAGTCTTCGATGAAGAGTCGTGCCGGGTTGCCGATCACAGTAGTGTGCGCAGCGACATGTCGAAATACTCCCGCCGACGCGCCTACGACAGCGGATTCTCCGATTCGTCTGGATGGCACCAGGTTCGACCCCGTACCAATCACGGCTCCGCTGCCGATTGAGCATTTGCCGGAGACCATCACGTTGCCCATGAGGGAGGCATAGGACTCTATCTGTACATCGTGGCCAATGCTGGAATGCGAATTAATGGTGACGAACTCTCCAACGCGTACGTTTGTGGTGAGCATGCAGTTCAGGCCCAGCACAGTTCCACGGCCGATTTCCACGCTCTTGCCGATTAGAGTTTCGGGAGGCACAAAGGAGAAGAATTCGACTCTTTCACTCAGCCTGGAAACTATGGTGCGTTTGGCGGCAGGGCTTGCGACGGCGAGAACTGCCAGATCGGAATCGAGGAACCGGGAGTATGTGAGGTCGCCGAGCACGGCATAGTCGGAGGGATATCCGTTTAGCGCGTGCGGATCATCATCGAGATATCCATAGATGCGCCAGTCCCGCAGGGACTCAGGCACTCGATCAAGCCAGGATTCAAGCTCTCTCCCGAAGCCGCCGGCGCCGATGATGAACAATCGGTTCACTTGGTTCGCTGCTCCTTGACTATTCTGATGGCCTTACGATTACGCATGTACGGCGCTATTTGTGCAGAGACTGTACAGTTCTGCAACGGTGGCTATATTCCGGAGCGAGCGGCCGGACAGTTCTTTCCCAAACCTCTCGCTTGCCATCACCGCGAAAGTTAACATCGCCAACGAATCCCATGATTCGCAGTCGGCTAATTGGGTCTGCTCGCTGATCGATGAATTCGGTACGTCTAAGATCTCTTCCATTTCTCTTAGAAATTGCGTTATTTCCATTGTTAGTAACTCCTCTCCTACTGCGCTTACCTTAGTGGCGACACTGCTGAACCATATTCGAGAAACGCGCCGTTTTCAATTGCCCTGTTGGGAAACGGAGACGCTCGAGGAAGCCCCCAAAAAGGGAGGCATGGTCGCGTGGCCTTCGTTGCGAATTCCCTCGCGTTTGATGACTTTCAAAAACGTCCGACCAAGAATCTTGAAATCGAGCCAAATACTCCAGTTATCGACATACCACACGTCAAGACGGAACTTTTCGTCCCAGGTGATAGCATTTCGTCCGTTCACCTGCGCCCAACCCGTGATGCCAGGCATTACCTCGTGACGTCGCGCTTGCTCAGGTGAGTAGCGGGGCAAATAGTCCATCAGAAGAGGGCGCGGCCCGACGAGGCTCAGCTCACCGCGGAGCACATTCCAGAGTTGGGGCAGTTCATCGAGAGATGTGGCGCGTAAGAACCGTCCCAGCCGAGTGAGACGCTCTGCATCTGGAAGCAGATTTCCCTCGGCATCTCTCCGGTCGGACATTGTCCGGAACTTGACCAATTTGAAAGGCTGTCCGCGTCTTCCGGGGCGAGTTTGGCGGAAGAGCACGGGTGACCCGAGGTAAATCCGAATCACCAAAGCGACCCCAAGCCAGAGGGGTAGTGTGAGGATCAGAAGCGGCAATGAGATGACCCAATCGAGAACTCGTTTTAGGATTCCGCCGAGAATGCCCTCGCTTTGCCGCGATGGCCGCCTCACCAAGGATGCGTAATCCTCGCGCAGGTTCTGCCAGACGATTTCTCTTTTGAATGTCTTTTCAACCCACGCACGACCTGCATCTCCCATCCGACATCTGAGTTCTTCATCATCGAGCAAACTAGACACAGCCGTGGTTATGGCATTGACATTGCCTGTCGGAACGCGGATTCCGGTGAGTCCGTCGACAATGGCATCTATGGCTCCGGTCGCGTCACTGCAGATGACTGGCAATGAAGCAGCCTGCGCCTCGAGGGCAACAATCCCAAACCCTTCTCGGTGTGAAGGAAAGACCAACAGATCCATTGCCCAGTAGTAGGGAGCGACTTCAGAGACAAACCCGGTGACGACGACAGTCGGATCAGACTCAATCTGCTTACGAATGCTGGGCGAGATTGGATCTCCTTCTTCGAAATCACCAACCAGCAGCAGACGCGTCTTTGGATATCGTGTACGGATGATGGAAAATGCCTGGTAAAGATCTTCGATGCCCTTGTCGCGCGTGAGTCGACCGACGAATCCAACTACCTGCGAATAGTTCGGAATATTCAATTTCAAGCGCGCTGCAATTCCCAAGCACACGGCGTGTTGACTTTTTTTCCAATGCTCAGCATCTATGCCATTAACCGTTCCGGAGCCGATGACGGAGCAACGATGAGGAGCCACCAATCCGAGCGAAATTGCCTTTGCTCTAAGGCTGGGTCCGACACATCTCACTTCGTGAGCAGCGTGACTAGCGATCCATTCGGCGGCAGAAAGCAGTACGCGTTTTGGTCCGCGTGCTGTTTCGAGACGCAGACCGTGTAGCATGTACACAACTCTATGAATACCCGCCAAACGAGCCGCCAAAGTTGCCAGTAGGCCAGCTTTGGGTGTCCCTGCAACAACCAAGGCTGGACGTGTGCGGCGGAAGAGCTGGCGCAGCCGCCACAGCGAGACAATATCTTTAATAGGTGCGATCTCTCGCTCCATGGGAACCATCCAGGTCCTAGCACCCTCAGTGCGCATCCCATTCAACTCGGGCCCTCTGCCGGAAACGAAGTCTACATCCCACCCGCTGCCGACCATATAGGCCACCTGTCCTTGGAAGAAACCGACACTCACGGACGCCGTCACAACGTACGTGATCATGGGTCGACCAGTCCCAGTCGGACTATTCAACTGGTCACCCTGCTGCTGCACAGTCTTTTTCAGCACCGCACCCTGTGTCCTTACGAGCACGCAATTCCACAACTGTTCGCTCGTTGCATGACAACGCGGGAATACGAGGTCTAAAGCTCCGAGAGTTGAGATTCTGCACCATGAACGACAGGGAGAACAGATACCCCCTGGCAATCAACGTCGGCCCCGAATAAAGCAATTGGCAATGAGCTTGGCGAGGCATCAGTTCCCAAGAAAAGTCGAGGTGGGGTGCCAACCGAAGGAGACCAATTGTTTCCAACTCTTCATACGATTGGTGCGAGGATAGAATAGCCTTCTGCAAAAAAATTTAAGGGCAATCTTAAAATAGGGAAGACTCGCGCCTGTCGTCCAGAGCCTGTAGATCAAGCGGTAGAGCATAACCAGCAGTAGCACTGCACGATCCAGCCTTCCCATGTACTCGTCGTAGAAGGCCTCTTCCGCACGAAGCATGTTTTCATATCCGCTCGGAGTAGATCGGTTTTTCAGGTCGAAGTACGACGAATTATGTTCCACGTGTATGTTTCCAGCCACAAATACTCGATAACCATTACTCTGCAGACGGTGGTACATGACAAGGTCACTAGCCCATAGGCAGAACCTCGCATCATATCCCCCAATCGCTTTAAGCGCGCTGACCCTGATAGTAGATGCAGAGTTTGCCGCATACACCATCTGAGATGGAATTCCGATGAATCGATCGGGAGAGCACTTCGGTTCTAGCCAATGTTTCGTCCTTATATTTGGAGATAACTTCCGTTCATCGCCAGAAACATACGGAACAATCGCTGCAACGGTGTTCAGTGGGGCCACAAACGTGATGGTATGGCAAAGCTTGGACAGGAAATCAATCGGGAGGGTGGTGTCCTGATCCAGGGTAAGCAGCCAGTCAAAGCCCTTCTCCTCCGCAATCAGTAGCGCGTAGTTATAGGCTTGGGCTAATCCGCTGTTTTTGACGTCTGCCTTGTATCGTACGTCACTAGGTAAGTCGCCAGGATCTTGACCTCCCGGCGTATTGTCATAAATCAGAATCTTGATGTCTGCTTGCCCGTCCTGGAACCCTGATGTCGCGGCCCGGAGTGTCCTAAACGCCGGTGATGCGCTGGGTTGCATTTTATGCAAGACAATCACGGCAAGCACTCGCACCGGAACTTGATTAATTGGATTACCCAAAGGACACCTGGCGGTCAGCAGGGAATTGCAGATTCCTACGACGCTATTCTTGAGGAGAGACTCCGCCTTGCAGGCAACAGTCGAAAGTTAACCGAACCGATGAGAAAGTAGACCAATCCTAAAATGATGCTGTAGAGATATTTTGAGATTGAGTAATACCAGTCATCGAAGGTCACCATCAACAAGGGAAAGATGAAGCAAGCGAAAAGATATATGCTGAACCTACCTCCCTGTCTGGCCTTCAGGTAAAGCATGGAATGGAGAAGGCCAATAAAGCACATGAGGACCAAGACCCCGACGATGCCGAGTTCGAGGAAGTAGAACTTAAATACCGTGTACACATTTGTCGGAAACGGGACAAACGTATAGCTGTCAAGTAAAGGAGGCATTTTATAGTCCGTGAGGCGTAGTGCGGCGGCTAATCGCAAAGGAAATTCAAAGATATGACTTGAGGCCATTTTGAAATCTGCTGGGTGTTGTACAACGTTGTCGAAAGCCGCTAACGGAGCTTCCATATAATCAAGGACGGAATAGACGGCATATGTGGCAGTGCCGGAGATTCCTCCAGCCATTCCCTCTGTGTTCTTGTCAACAAAGATGAGCCCAACAAAGAGCACGATAAACAAGATAATCGGCCAGCGAAGCAGCAGCATCGCATCGCGCAGAGACTCCTGCTTCTTCTGTAGAAGACGAGTCGCGCTCAGGCCGGCAATAAGCGTTAGCAGGTTTGTTCGTCCGGTAGTGAGAATGCAGCCGACAAACGCGGCACCTGTTACGGCCCAGAACTTGCCATCAAGCTTTTCCGTGGCGAAGAGCAGGGAAGCACTAATAGTAAACAACGCAAAATAACCCAGTATAAGCATGGGCAGGCTGCGCGACTCACTTTGGATTGAGTCGATCATCGCCATACGAGCTTGTTCTAAGATATTCAGCTCGCCGCCCCCTAGTTTCCACGTCTGGTAAAACATAATCGGCAGGCAGCATAAAAGGACAACTGTCACCGTGTTGCGGAGGAAATCAGGCATCCGTTTTGGCTTATTCGAGAGGAGATGGATGCTGAGAAGCCCGCGCGGTGTGAAACTGGTGAACAAGCCACCGACGCTGAACGCAGTCGCCCCTGCTGCCACAATGGTAAGCGTATTGCCATGCACGAGATTTATCTCGATGAGGTCCAAACGCATCACCACCAAATCGAGCAGCCAGACGGCGCAGAAGATAAATGGCGGGTACAGAACCGAGCGCTGTACCCGGTAATTTAGGACCGTAATTAAAACGAAGAAGATGATAGCGAAATCAAGGAAGATCATAGTAATGCGGACCTGGAGATCTCAACCGTTCTGTAAGGCTGCCTCGCGTGTTTCTTTGGTACGCTATCGCGCAAGATACATGATCTTGGCATTCCTAGCCCATTTATGAGATAGCGCCATACAATCCGCGGAAGCGCAGAGCAGCCATCTTTCAGTCCTCGCTTGATCGCCCTAGAAAAAGTGGAAATCCCTGAATCGCTTTCAACGTTATCGCCTGGCCCTATCAAGAACCCTTAACATCGTCCACAGGCCTCCGAGCATAATGGTAGTTGTAGAGAGAAGCAGCGCTATCCCTGCTCCATTTAGCCCAAAGCGCGGAATCAGCAAGGCCGACCCTATGACCGCGATCAGCATCCCCGCGAACTGAACGGGGACCTGTGCTCGGAAACATCGTGCGGCAGTCAAACCGCAGAAGAAAAATGACCCGACCGTCCCTACACCTGCGGTACCTATTAGTATTGCGAATAGATCAACATGATCTGCATATTCGGGACGATACAAAAAGATAAGCAGCGGACGGCCCAGGACAAATGCGAGAGGTACTCCGGCTGCGATAGTCAAGAAACCAAGCATGGACAACTTCTTCAGCAACCCTAGGAACTGCCGGTGATCGCCACTTGCAAACAGACGAGCGAGACGAGTGGTGACCGATATGCTCAGTGCGCTCACGACGAGGCTGATGCCGACGACCGGGTATGCGAGTGAGGCGTAGAAGCCCTGGTTGGCCAATCCTAGATAATGCTGCAGGAAGTAGCGGGGAATGTTCACGTTCAGTATCGCGAAGGTGGATACCCAGCCCAGCGGCAGACCTAGCCTTGCAAGGCGCAAGAGCTCGTGGCGGTCGAATCTAAAAAAGGATCCGCTGAATCGGCCGAATCTGCGGACATTTGGCAGGTCATAAAACAGAAGTACCGACGCCCAGACCACGCACAATCCAATGATCGAAAACTCAATTCTATGCGTGAAAGCAAATACAGATGAGAACACCACGACTGAGGAAACACCACGGACCATAAGACTGGTGGCTACTCGCTTGAGCTGTTCCTCCCGTTGCAGTAGTCCCGCTGTGACCTCGCTCATGCACTCAAGGCACTTGGAGATCGAGACGAGGAGGATGACAACGCGCATTGAACTGAAGATTCCGACAAAGTGAACAAGACCGATAACCGAGGCCAGTCCCAGAACGGTGGCAAGCAAGCGTAAAGTGAAATAGTTCCCGAATCCACTTTCAACATTCAAATCCGTTGCCTGCACTGCGGAAAGCTGAAGATTGGTAAACACGAACACCGGCGCGGAGATCGCAAGGCCTAGGGTGAACTGGCCGACAATCGATAGGTTTCCCAACTTAGCAAGAGACGTCAGCATTCCCCACTGGCATCCGGCGTAGATGAGGTTGCCTGCCAGAGTCCAGGCGAAATTAGAGCGCAGCGACGGAATCGCGACAGGCGTGATGACAAGTTCTGGGACGGAGTGTGTGTCGGCCATCGCGGATGATTCACTGCGATTCAAGGTGATCCTCAGAGGGTTTTCGGGTTCTTCGCCAGGATGGCGCTCTTAAGGCTCTGAAACTGCATTTCCGCCCCCGGATCCAGCTTTACCAATGCCATCCACCACTGGAGAATTGGGGCGATGCAACCGATGAAAAGGCCGGCGAGCAAAGCTGCGGCAGTAATGAGAGCGCGCTTAGGGGAGGATTTTCGATCGGGTTCAATCGCGGGCTCAACGACTTGGATGATCGCAGCCTCCTTAGCCTCGTCAAGCCGAGCGGCGTCGTACTGCCGGATGATCAAATCGAAGAGGGCCTGGCGATACTTCACTTCGTGTTCGGCACGGAGATAATCGAGCCCAGCCGATGGAACGTCGCGGAGGCTTAGTTCGCTGCCGCTTGAGTGACCGCGCTGTTCTAGGCGGGTGGCCTGATCTCTGAGGGAGGCCAACTCTCGCTGGGCGATCTCCACATCAGGATTGCGATCTGTTGAATAAGAACGCATGGCCTGAACTTCAACTTCCCTGGCTGCAATTTGCGCGCGCAAAGCCGTCAAACTCTCGATCATCGCTCTTGCTTGGGCGTCAAGTTGAACCAGGCCCTTATTTTGCTGAACCTGCTGGAAGGCGACTTCGGCATTAAGCAATTCATCTTTTGCTCCTCTCAGCTGCGCCTCGTAGAAGAGGCGGCGCTGCGAAGCTTCGGTGACAGCGATGCTTTGAGTGAGGGCGCGCAGCTGCGCGATGTATTCGTTGGCCATGGCTGCGGCGCGCTTCTTGTCACGATCGCTGACTGCTACTGAAATAAACCCGCTCTTCTCGGAAGAAATCTGGGTATAGTCGGCCAGATCCTTCCGGGCAGTCGTCATATCCTGGTCGTGATAGGCCGTTTGGAGATCGAATTTGTGAATGATTGCGTCGGCAACGGGACGCGAGTTCAACATGCCGACGTAGATGTCGTTAGGGCTCTTCAAGCCAAGTCCGGCACCGGCCATCGCAGCGAGAGATCCAGCGCCGGAACTCATCAACTGATTCATCATTAGCGCGGCAGTTGACTGCGTCTGCTGCGGCGGCATGAGTTTGGCAGAGGCAGTGTAACGAACCGGCAGCAGGAAGCTCACAATGAGTCCGGCGAGCATTGCTGAGCTGGTTATTTTGGCAATCAACCATTTGCGTCGAGCCAGCTCGGTAAGGAGCTCGACGAGGCTTACCTCGACGCCCACTGGATCTGTCGGCTCTGGCGAGTTGCCGGGAGCGATTGCGGAGCCACGCTGGTAAAGAGTTTCTGTAGTCATTTCGGATGTGCAGGAGATTAACGAATCTTATTGTTGCTTTGATTGAAGCGCTGACATGGCGATTACAAAGGCTAAAGTCGCAGCAATATAAGTTCGATTAGTCAGCGTCGATAGCTTATCTAGTAACTTGTTCCGATTACGGCGCCGGTCATGGCGGTTTGAGAGAGGACCTGGGTCAGGAACGGGAGTTGTTGCAGAAAATTTGTTGGTGATTTGATCTTATTGGGGATGACGATGGAGTCGCCGGGAAGGACAGCGAGCTTCTCGAAGTTGCTGCTCCAGAGGCTCGCGTGATGCTGGCGACTAATGACGGTACCATCTGCGCGAATAAGAAAGGCTCTTTTGACATCGGCCTGACGGGTTGGGCCGCCGGCAGCTCTCAAGTATGCGGAGACCTGCTTATGGAGTTCGTAGCGGAAAGCGTTCTCGTTGTAGACGGCTCCTGAGACTTGAACGGTATTGAGTCTGGCGGGGATGAAGAAGGCGTCGCCGTCTTCGAGGGGAAAATCCGGTATTTCGGAGGTACTGGCGGCATCAGGCTTCATATCAAGCACGATGCGGCCGGTTGGGTGCACTGCGGCGAGTTGATTGATGATGGCCTGCTGTGCATTGAACCGGGCTTGCTGGTCGGCGGTGTTGGCGGGTGTCAGCGAACTTGCGGAAGCATATCGGGCGGAAAGGTCTCGCTGCATCTGTGTCGCGGACAACCGCAATTCCTGCTCCTGAGCTTCGCGTGTGGATGCGCGGGAGAGTTGAGAGCCATAGAGGTAGGAGTGAGCGGTAAGGCCGCCGGCGCGTTCGACGAGATGGCGGAGGGTTTCACCTGGATTGATGCGGTAGACGCCTGGCGCGTTAACCTCGCCGCCGATGCGCACGAAAGATGCGTGCTTGTCTTGCGGGAGGGGCACATCTTTGCGTGAAAAGACAGTGAGGATGTCGCCCGGTTCCAGCACAAGGTTGTCAGAAGAGGTGGGCTGATCGAGAGCACTACCCAGATTAAAGGCGAGGATTCGAGTGCTCAGGTCTGTTCGATCGCGGCGTTCGACCGCTGCGTATTCCCAGTTGATTTCGGCGCTGGTGTTTGAGACGTCCTCGATTACATCGTGGGTCTGCTTTGTGGCTCTTGGGGCAGGCCGGTCCCAGTGCTGCCGGTATTGCGGAGGATTCGGGTTCATCACCATCAGTCCGTCAGCGCTCTGAGCGCCGGCCGCAGCTCCGAGATAACTCGAAGGGTTTTTCGGATTGGAGGGAACCTGCTGAGGTTGCATTTCGATGCTGGAGCTATTTGCGTCAGGGGGAAACGGCGAGGGCGGCACGGTTGCTGCGAAAAAGTTCTGCTGGTTCCAGTAGTCGCGTGTGAGGAGAGCTTCGCGACTGCGTATGAGATCGGATACGCGCATGCCGTCGTGCCAGAGGTAGCGCCCGGGCTGGGATACGCTACCTCGAAGCGTGACTGCATTTTCAAACTGCGGAGAGATGGGGAAGATGCGAAGGACGTCTCCATCGCGGAGCTGTCGTTGCATGCCCGCATCGTCAAGTGCAAACTCGTCGACTTGACGGCGGCGATGGTTTTCAACACGCTCAAGCAGGGCGCGGTCGGCACTCGCAAGGTTCGAGAGACCACCTACGTCGCTCAGGACGGACTGCACGGTACTGCCATCTTTCAGTTCGTAGATGCCGGCTTCCTTGACGCTGCCGAGAACGGCGACCTGGGGACCGATGGCAGGAATGAATACCACGTCTCCGGAGAGAAGCTGAACGTCGTGAGATTTATCTCCGCTGCGCAAGAGGTCATAGAGATCGATCTCGGCCACGAGTTGATTGGCTCGGCGCAGCTGGATGTGGCGCATCGAACCTGTTGCTGAGGGACCGCCTGAAGCGAAGAGAGCATTGACAAGAGTGCTGAGCGAGCTGACCGTGTAGACGCCGGGCTGACGTGCGGAGCCGAGGACGAAGATCTGAATCGACCGGAGTTGACCCACAGTCACATTGATTTCGAAGTCTTTGTAGAGTTTGGCGACCGCGGTGCGGACGAAACTTTCGAGCTGTTCGTAGCGCAGGCTTGCAACCCTGAGAGTTCCGACCTTGGGCAGGAAAATCTGCCCGTTGCGATCGACAATGACCCGAGCTTCAAGTTCGACTTTTCCCCATACGCGGATGAGCAGCTCATCTCCCGGTCCGATCACATAGGTTGCGGGAACGGGAATGCGGTCGACAGGTGCGAAGGTTGTCGGTGACTCGTCGAAGAGGATGCGGCTGAAGACGGCGACGGGGTGTCCGGCTGCATCTTCGACGAATAACTCGAACTCCGACTTCTCCAATGGGAGTTTGGCTTTGGCCGGGGTGCGCTGTCCGAATTCGGGGTTCGGAACTCCTGGAGTTGGAGCAGTTGAGAGCGGGTCAGAGTAGGGCTGGACTTGCAGGTTCTGGTAGGAAGGAGCCGAGGGCTGCGGTTGGTGCGATGTGAGCACCGAGAGGCCCGAGTCCCTGGCGGAAGCAGGTGCGGGTAAGGATTGCGCGCTGCAAAAAGATGTTGCGGCGAGAACGGATAGATATATTTTCTTATTCATCGAAGTTTGCCAGCGGGTCTGAAAGTCTGTCGATCATCGAGTGAGCGAGGGCGTGATTTTCGATTCGTCTACCTCGAGCAGACGGCGGAGAAGGTATGTACTCGGGTTGTAATCGAGAACCAGTTCCTTGATCGCGACAACGAGGCGGCTCATATCGCGGGAGGCGCAGATTGCCTGCATCGATTCGATCCATGCGCGCACATCGACGTCGGGGTTTGCGTTGCCGACGAAGATGCGGATCTTTTCATGATGAGTGGGGACGGTGTCCTCTGTAAGCGAGCTGAGTTCTTCGTACAACTTTTCTCCGGGCCGCATTCCGGTGAACTCGATCTTGATGTCTTCGCCAGGTTTCAAGCCGGAGAGAAGAATGAGGTTTCGGGCGAGATCGACAATTTTTACAGGCTGGCCCATGTCGAGAACGCAGATCTGGCCGCCTTCGCCGATTGCGGACGCCTGAAGCACCAATTGGCAGGCCTCAGGAATGGTCATAAAAAAGCGACGCATCTCGGGGTGAGTGATGGTGACGGGGCCACCGGCTCGGATTTGTTTTTTGAAGATGGGAATGACGCTCCCATTCGATCCGAGAACATTGCCGAAGCGGACGGTAACAAATTGCGTTCCACCGTTTTGGAGGCTGGAGAGCAGAAGCTCGGCAAGGCGTTTTGTAGCACCCATGATGTTTGTGGGCCGCACTGCTTTATCTGAAGAGATCATTACGAAGTCTTCGACGCCATGATCAAGAGAGGCTTCGGCCAGATTGTAGGTTCCGAACACATTGTTCTCGAACGCTTCGAAGACGTGGGCCTCCATTAATGGAACGTGTTTGTAAGCCGCAGCATGGAAGACGATGCGGGGCTTGTATTGAGAGAGAACTTCGTCAATTCGGGTGCGTTTCTGAATGCTGCCGATTTCGGGATAGAAGGGTATGTCGGGGAAACACCGCTTCATTTCACGGTCGATTTCGAAGAGTGGAGACTCAGCGATTTCGAATCCGACGATCCCGCTAGGACGAAATCTGGCGATTTGACGGCAGAGTTCAGAGCCAATGGAGCCAGCAGCGCCGGTGACCATCACCATCCGGTTCGCGATGGTGTTGCGAATCTGTTGTTCTTCGAGGCGCACCGGAGTTCTTCCGAGCAGGTCCTCGACCGCAACTTCCCGGATCTGGCCGGCAAGGCCATGGCCTTCGATGATCTCTCCGAGTCCCGGCACGGTCTTGCACTCCACGTCGGCAGAATGACAGAGCTCGAGGATCCGGGTCATCTGGAGGCCGGTGGCAGTTGGAATTGCTATGAGGATGATTTCGATCTTGTATTTCTGGACAAGTGATTTGACCTCTGCTCCGCTGCCCAGCACAGGGACGCGATTGATCAGGACGCCTTCCTTCACCAATTGGTCATCGATAAAGCCGCAGACCTTGTAAGCAAGGCGGGGGTTGTTGCGAATCTCTCGAAGGAGAGTGATCCCGGCATCGCCGGCACCATAGATAAGTGTCCGCTTCTCCAGCTTTGGGCCGTGTCCGTTCTGAGCGAACTCTGCAATGAGACGAACGGTCAGCCGGGTTCCGGTAGTTGCAGTTAGACAAACAATGAGATCGATGAAATAGACGGAGCGGGGAAAACCGGATGAGGACAAGATGAGGATGATGGGTACGCTGATAGCACTTCCACTCACATTGGCGAGGAGCAGTCTGAATGCGTCCTCCATAGATACGTAACGATAACCTCGGCGATCGAGACCGGCGAAGTGGAAAGTCAGGATCTTGATCGTAGTCCAGACTGGAATGGCGACGAGGAAATGGTGCAGGTGTTCTGCGGGAAGGGTGAAGTCAAAACGAAGGATGAAAGCCGCGATTCCAGCACAAGCGAAGGTGGCGATTTGGCCTGCATCCAAGAGGAAGAGTCGCAGGGCTCTCTTACGCGCCAGATCTTTTGCTGATTTAGGCATTGTTCCTCATTGCTTGGGGTTGAAGTTTCACAACGCTTTTGCGAGATCGATCGCGGTTTGGTATCTAGCAGGTCTAGAGCTTGCTAGAAGACGCTGGTTGTGCACCCAGATCAAGCTGGAAGCTGGATTGTGAGCACATGGGGTGAATCGGCCTGTTCCTTGTCGGGCAGGATGGCGCCGAGCCAGAACTGGGTGTATGTATCCAGGACTTCGCGGAAATCGAGCTTTGAGAGATGGCAGCTTTCGATCAGCCGCGACACCTCAGGCTGCGCGAGTACGGTCAATGCAATGCCGATGGTTGTGATTGCGGGATTGAGGTTACGGATACGGCCGGCTTCGATGCCTTGATTGAGATAGTCAGCGATGACCGAAAACAAGGGCGCAAGGTGCTGGCGGCAGACGTCTTCGGCTTTGCCGTGAACTTCGAGCAGAGCGATGGCGACGAGGCGGACGAGTTCGGGCGAGAAGGTTGCCGTGTCGATGAGGACGTGCAGGAGACGGGGAACAAACACTTCAGGAGGCGCATTCCTGGTGTTGTTTTCGAGCGTGCGCACACGAGGGGTGAGGGTAGCAAAGCAGGAGATCAACGCGGCCCAGAAGAGATCCTCTTTGCGCTCGAAGTAGCGGAATAGCGTCACTTCGCTGACATCGGCGAGGCGAGCAATATCCCGCGTACTTGTGCCGTGGTATCCCTGGCGCGAGAACAAGGCGACAGCTGCGCGGGTAATTCTGGAAGGAACGTCTGTTTTCTTGGGCATTTTACTTATGACATCGATGAAGGCCCGGAGGGTTCTGTTTGGATATCTGTTTGAAAGGCGACGGTTCGGAGAGGTGGTGAGAGCGGTTGAGCAGGAGGCTTAGTTGCGGACGAGTTCCAATTCGCCGGCGTCCATTTCGACGGCGGCATGCTGGTTGATCATGGCCACATTGAGGACGAAGCGGAAGCCGTTTCTCTGCTGAACCAGAGTTCCCTCGAGGCCCTCCATGGGCCCGCGGCGGATCCTGACCTTTTTGCCTATGACGAGATCAAGCCAGGGCTCGAGCGTTCTTTTGACAGATTCTGAGCGAAGAAATTCGATTTCGCGGTCGGGGATTGGAAGGACAGTGCGACCGTTGCCGACGATGCGCAATGCACCCGGAGAGCTGAGGACGAGGCCTCGTTGAGTGTTATTGATGCGAACGAACAGATAAGACGGGAAGAGCGGCCGTTGCGTCTTGACGCGCTGACGATTTCTCCAGACTCGCTGAACCTCGTAAGTGGGCATGAAGGATTCGACCTGGCGGATATCGAGCATGCGGCGGAGGGATGATTCGCTCTGGGGCATCGTATAGACAGCAAACCATCGAAAGATCTGTTCGGGAGAGAGCGCGGAAGGCGGTTGCAGTGTGGTGATGTCCGGAAGAGATCGATGGGGTGAGCTGGTCAACATAGCAGAGTGGAGCGCGTCGAAAGAAACAGATGCCCGAGAACCCAACGATCCTTGATGCGGGAGATCAGCGAACCTGGATTTGCAGAAGGCTTCGCCAGGGTGACTTAGCAGTTAAACCGAATCCACTAAGCCGCAGTACCCCTTGGGTCCTTGCCTCTGGCATGCTGAACCGCGACATCGGGGCATTTCAGATCGAACTTATGTTAACCCGCTGCTTAACTTGGGTGGTTCGACAATAGACGCCGAAGTGCGTCAATGAGCGACAACGATTGCCGCGAGTGGTGCTGCTCCAGACAATTCCCTAATTTGAGATTGGTTTTCGAGGTAGAAACGGCAGTTCACTCGTCACACACAGGTGTGTTGGTGCTCACTAACGCTAGTTAATGCGCACAAGGAATATGAAGAGCGGGTCACTCGCACCCTGGTTACTTCAGTTTGGGAACCCTGGTCTGCTCCATAACGTTCCGGGAGAAGTTCAGTTCCCGATTGCGCTCGAGGATGTGCACTGGGGTGAGCTAGCGAGAGGAACAGGGTGTCTGATCCGATCAAGAGGTGTGCGCGTGGGCCTGGAGAACGGTTCAGAAAGATTTGCAGATACAAGATTGGATACATGGAAGTCGATTGCGCAGTATCTGGGGCGCAGTTCGCGAACGGTGCAGCGATGGCATATGGGATATGGGCTGCCCGTGCATCATCTTGGGGGAGATGCGAGTTCTGTGTATGCATATAAAGATGAACTGGATCTCTGGCTGAGGAAACGGGATGCCTGGTATCAGGAGGAGTGCTCCAGGTCAGATTCGGCCGTTTCTTCCAGTCCGGCTGGAGAGAGACGTACCCCATCGGCCGAGATGACTTCGGAGCGTGGTTCAGGCGCAGAGGAGGAAACGGTTCAGTTAGTGCTTGGGGCGCAGAGATTGTGGGAGAGCCTCTCGAGTTCAAATCTGAGCAGCATCGTACGGATGTATCGGCGTGCAGCGGATTTGAGCCCGATGAGCGCCGTTGCTTTTGCAGGGCTTTCGCAGGCCCTTATCGCGCAGGTAGTTCTTGGGAATCTTCATCCGGCGGGCGGGTTTCACGCAGCGGAAGCAGCACTGGCCAGGGCGCTGGAGATCGACCCGGAACTGTTTGAGGCGCGGTGCGCATCGGCAATGATAAAGCTATTCGTTCAGCGGGATTGGGAGGGGGCGAGCGCGTTGGTGGAAGAGGCGCTGCGGATGTACCCCGAAAATTCTCAAGCCCTGGTCGGCAGGGCATTTCTGAGGATTGCGCAAGGACGATTCGATGAGGCTTCTGATGCCTTGCGGAGAGCGGCGCAGGCACGACCTCTGAACACGTCTATTGCTGAGTTGTTGTGCTGGGTGGAATACCTGAGCGGAAGATTTGAGTCCGCAATTATGCTCGTGTCGGACGCGCGGGAAAGCGGACATAGTGGGGCGGTTCTGGACACGGTTGAAGCGCTCTGCAGGGTTGCTGAAGGGTACCCGGAGAACGAGATTCACCGGCTGGAAATCGCGGCTGCGAAATCGCCGCGCAATTATTCGTTGCTGGGCGTGCTGGGATTTGCGTATGGGAAAGCCGGCAGGACCTCAGTGGCGCGTATGTTGATCGATTCAATGAGGCACGCAGGACTGACCGGAGTGTACGACTTCGCCTATCCGATTGCACTCACATATGTGGGAATTGGGAAACCGGACGAGGCGCGCAAGTGGCTGTCTCAGTCGTTCCGGCATGGGTCCCTATGGAGCCTCGGGTTCCCTGCCGATCCAATACTTGCAGAGTTGAGGAGCGGCGCGAGCGCGAGCGGGTTATTCGGGCGGGTCATTCCGTCGGTGGCCGGAGCGAAGGCGAGCGAGGGCTGGCTTGCCTCGTCGAGGGGTGCCGACTAAACTCATCCGGTGCAGTAAGATTGGGGCTGTAAGGCGCAGCAGGTCTACATTCGGCGATACTTTAGCTCGGCTGCAAAGCCGCCCTTGATCAAGTTTTCCGCGACCTGTTGCGACCTGTCGCCCTTGGCGGGTTCCGGAGAACACCCCTGAAGGCGGAGGGCCCATCTCTTCCTGAGCCGGAGGTCATTCGTAAAAATGCGCGTTGGGCTTTTTACACGCGAGTACCCGCCACTGGTGTACGGGGGGGCGGGGGTTCACGTCGATTACCTCAGCCGTGAACTGGCGCGGGAGATCGAGGTGGAGGTGCACTGCTGGGGACCGCAGCAGAGTCACGCGGGGAACCTGCATGTGCGCGGAGCGGAGCCGTGGGCGGAGATATCGAACGGGACTGAGGGTAAGTTCAAGGGAGCGCTGGAGGCGTTCAGCCTGAACCTGACGCAGGTCAAAGCGCTGCAGGGGATCGATATTGTGCACACGCATACGTGGTATGTGTCGATGGCGGGGTATCTGGCAAAGAAGCTCTATGGAGTTCCGTTTGTGCTGACAACGCATTCGTTGGAGCCGCTGCGGGCGTGGAAGGCGGAGCAACTGGGCAGCGGGTATGCGATGAGCTCGTGGATGGAGCGGACGGCGATTCTGGATGCAGACGCGGTGATCGCGGTTTCGCAGGGAACGAAGGCGGATATCGAGAAGGCGTACCCGGATGTGGATACGGGCAGGATTCACGTCATCTATAACGGGATCGATTTGAAGGAATATCAGAAGACGTCGGATACGAAGGCGCTGGCGGATTATGGCGTGGATTTGGCAGTTCCGTATGTGCTGTTTGTGGGGCGGATCACTCGGCAGAAGGGTGTAACGCACCTGGTGGATGCGATCAAGCATCTGCCCAAGGACACGCAGGTGGTGCTGTGCGCGGGAGCGCCGGATACTCCGGAGATTGCGAAGGAACTGCGGGAGAAGGTAGAGGAGGCGCGGAAGGAACATCCGCGGATTGTGTGGATCGAGAAGATGGTGACGAAGCAGGAAACGATCCAGCTCTACAGCAATTGCCGGGTGTTCTGCTGTCCATCGGTGTACGAGCCGTTCGGGATTATTAATCTTGAGGCGATGGCATGCCGGTCTCCAGTGGTAGCAAGTTCGACCGGAGGCATCAAGGAGGTTGTTGTCGACGGCGAGACAGGATACCTGGTGCCATTCGAACAGGATCCGGTGACTAGTTTTCCGCGGGAGCCGGAGAAGTTTGCGAAGGATCTGGCGGCGAAGATCAACGTGCTTCTGGGAGATGCGGAGAAGTGCAGACGGTTTGGAGATGCAGGGCGGAAGCGTGTGGAAGATATCTTCAGCTGGACGGCGATTGCGCATCAGACTATCGAGTTGTATGGACGATTGATCGAGGAGAGGGATCGGGGCTGAGGTATGAGCAGCGCAGAGCGCATCCTTGTTTCCCACCCAAGCGGAGCTTGGATGGGGCACCCCGCGTTAACGTTGCGGGTTTGTAACTGGAAATCGATATGGCGATAAAGAAGCTATCGGAAGGGCGCAGGCGCGTCATTATTGAGGGAATTACACCGCAAGTGGATTGCGGTCGGTTTGCCGCGAAGAGAACGGTGGGCGACCAGGTGCGGGTTGAGGCCGATGTTTTTACGGACGGCCATGACGCGATTGCGGCTTCGGTGCTGGCGCGGCGGGAGGGATCGAAGGATTGGATTGAGATCCCGATGAAGGCGCTGGTGAACGATCGCTGGGAGGCGGCGTTTCGGGTTGGAGAGCTTGGGCGATACGGGTTCAAAGTGCAGGGATGGGTGGATCACTTTGAGACGTGGAGGCGCGATCTGCTGAAGCGGATCAAGGCGGAGAGCGATACGAGTCTGGATTATCAGATTGGCGCGGAGCTTGTGGCTGAGGCTGCGGAGCGTGCTTCGGGCGGAGATGCGCTGTGGCTGAAGGAGCGGGCTGCGGTGCTGAGCGCGCCAAAGGAGCCGATCCATTCCAGGACGCATTCGACGGATCCAATGCTGCACGAGCTGATGCTGCGTTATCCGGATAAGCGGTTTGCAACGGAGAGCGAGGAGCTGCCGATCATTGTGGATCCGGTGCGGGCTCGATTCAGCTCATGGTATGAGTTCTTTCCGCGGTCTACGGCCGAGAAGGCGGGAGAGCACGGGACATTTGCCGATGCGGAGAAGCGCCTACCCTATATAGCGGAGATGGGCTTCAACGTGGTGTACATGCCTCCGATACATCCGATTGGGAGGAAGTTCAGGAAAGGCAAGAACAACAATCCCGAGTCGCAGGAAGGGGACCACGGGAGTCCGTGGGCCATTGGAGCGTCAGAAGGCGGACACAAGGGGATCCTGGGCGAACTGGGGAGTGTGGAGGATTTCAAGCGGTTTATCGGGAAGGCTGAGGGGCTGGGTTTGCAAGTGGCGATGGATATCGCGTTTCAGGCGGCACCGGATCATCCCTATGTGAAGGACCACGAGGCGTGGTTTAAGAAGCGGCCGGATGGAACGATTCAATATGCGGAGAATCCGCCGAAGAAGTATCAGGACATCTATCCTTTCGACTTCGAGAGCGAAGACTGGGAGGGGATGTGGAAGGAACTGAAGAGCGTCTTTGATTACTGGATCGGAGTGGGGGTATCGATCTTCCGCGTGGACAATCCGCACACGAAGGCGTTTCCGTTCTGGGAGTGGGCAATCACGGAGATCAAGCGGGAGCATCCGGAGGTGTTGTTTCTGGCAGAGGCGTTTACGCGGCCGAAGATCATGTACCGGCTTGCGAAGCTGGGGTTCAGCCAGTCGTACACGTACTTTCCGTGGCGGAATGCGAAGTGGGAGATCCAGCAGTATCTGACGGAGCTGACGCAGACGCCGGTACGGGAGTTTTTCAGGCCGAACCAGTGGCCGAATACGCCGGACATTCTGACGGAGTTTTTGCAGATGGGCGGGCGGCCTGCATTTGTGATCCGGCTACTGCTGGCGGCGACGCTGGGGGCGAATTACGGGATTTATGGACCGGCGTTTGAGTTGCAGGAGCATGCGCCGGTGCGGCATGGGAGCGAAGAGTATCTGAACTCGGAGAAGTATGAGGTCAGGCACTGGGATCTGAACCGGCCGGACAGCCTGCGGGATTTGATCGCGAGGGTAAATGGAATCCGCAACGAGAATACGGCCCTGCAGAATGACTGGTCGCTGCGGTTCCATAACGTGGACAACGACCAGTTGATTTGTTACAGCAAAGAGTCGGATGACCGGTCGAATCTGCTGGTGACGATTGTTAATCTTGATCCGCATTACACGCAGTCGGGGTTTGTGACGCTGCCGCTGGATGAACTGGAGATTCCGCTTGACCGGCCGTACGAAGCTGAGGACCTGATGACCGGGGATCGCTATATGTGGCAGGGGGCGCGAAATTATGTGGAACTGAATCCGGCATTCCGGTCGGGGCATATTCTTAAAATTCATCGGCGGATGAGGGTGGAGACGGATTTCGAGTATTTTTTGTAGGGGGCGAGCCGGGGTGAGCACAAACGCGGAGCGTTACGCGGATTTCAGCCGGAGCACATCAATCCACAGTTTGGTGTGACAAGAGAGCAAGTCAGCGCCGCTGCGCGGCGATAGCGAGTTAGCAAGTTAGCGGAAAAGCAATTCTTGACCGTTGAAGCCGCATCCAAACAGCTTGGAGCCCTTTGAGTGAAGAAGATTGCAAGCGCAACTGATCCGCTCTGGTACAAAGACGCGATCATTTACGAGATTCACGTGCGTGCGTTCGCTGATTCCAACAATGACGGGATCGGGGATTTTCAGGGGTTGATGTCGAAGCTCGACTACCTGCAGGATCTTGGCGTGACGTGCCTCTGGCTTTTGCCGTTTTTCCCTTCCCCTCTTCGCGATGACGGATATGATATTGCGAATTACGTGGATGTGAATCCGTCGTACGGGACGTTAAGCGACTTCAAGCAGGTTCTGGATGCGGCGCATCAACGGAACATGCAGGTGATGATCGAGCTGGTTATCAATCACACGAGCGATCAGCACCCGTGGTTCAAGGCTGCGCGACTGGCGCCTCCGGGCTCGCCGCAACGCGATATGTACGTGTGGTCGGATACGGACCAGGTGTTTAAGGATGCGCGCATCATCTTTACGGACACGGAGAAGTCGAACTGGACGTGGGATGAGACGGCGAAGGCCTACTACTGGCATCGGTTCTTCTCGCATCAGCCGGACCTGAACTGGGAGAGTCCGCTGGTGATGGAAGAAGTGCTTAAGGCGATGCGCTTCTGGCTGGATATGGGGGCAGATGGAATCCGGCTGGACGCGATTCCTTATCTCGTGGAGCGGGATGGGACGAATTGCGAGAATCTGCCGGAAACGCACGCGATCATCAAGCAGTTGCGCGCCGAAATCGATAAAGGATACGCGAACCGGCTGATCCTGGCGGAAGCGAACCAATGGCCGGCAGATGTGCGGCCGTATTTCGGCGACGGCGATGAGTGCCACATGGCATTTCATTTTCCGCTGATGCCGCGCATTTATATGGCACTGCGGCAGGAGGATCGGCTGCCGATTACGGACATCATGGCGCAAACGCCGCCCATTCCAGACAACTGCCAGTGGGGACTCTTCCTGCGCAACCACGACGAGTTGACGCTGGAGATGGTGACGGCCGACGAGCGCGACTATATGTATTTTGCGTATTCGGCCGATCCGCGGATGAGGATCAATGTTGGGATCCGGCGACGGCTGGCCCCGCTGGTAGATAACAACCGACGAAGGATCGAGCTGCTGAACTCGCTGTTGCTGAGCTTTCCGGGGACGCCCATCCTTTATTACGGTGACGAGATCGGGATGGGGGACAACATCTATCTCGGCGATCGGAACGGCGTACGGACGCCGATGCAATGGACGTCGGACCGGAACGCGGGATTCTCGCGATGCGATCCGGCGAGGCTGTACTTCCCCGTGATCATGGACCCGATTTACGGTTACCAGGTGATCAATGTGGAGGCGCAACAAGCGGATCAATCGAGCCTGCTGCAGTGGACGCGGAACATGATCGCACTGCGGAAGCTGTTTCAGGTATTCGGGCGCGGAAGTTTGAGTTTTCTGAATCCCGCGAACCGGAAGATTTTGGCGTATCTGCGGGATCTGGAGCTGGAGGATGGCACGCACCAGACGGTGCTGTGCGTAGCGAATCTGAGCAGGTTTGCGCAGCCGGTTTCGCTGGATCTGTCGGCATATGCGGGGATGGAACCGGTGGAGATGCTGGGGTATGTGCCGTTTCCGACGATTAGCGATTCGATGTATCGCCTGACGCTGGCTCCCTATTCGTTTCTCTGGCTGGAACTGCAGGCAGCGAGTACCGAAGCGAGACCGCCACTGCCTGAGCAGCAGATGATGCCGGTTGAAGACACGCATGGAACAGAGATGCCGATCGTCGACCTGGTGACAGCTGGGTGGTCGGGATTGCTGGCAGCAAATGGGCTGGCACAGATTGAGGCAGCACTACCAGCGTGGCTGCCGAGACAGCGTTGGTTTGGCGCGAAGAGCAGGAGAATTCAGGCCGTTCGCGTGCTGAGTTGGGGAAGCTTGTCGCACAACGGAAAGAAAGGGAGCAGGCTCGAGCCGCACTTGATTCCGCCGGCCGTGTTTGTTGTCGAGATCAGCTATTTCGAAGGCGCGGCGGATGTCTATCAAATACCGCTGGCGATCAGTTTGGGAAGCCATGCGGATGAGGTGACGACGGGCCGACCGGACAGCGTATTGACTTCACTGGCCTCGGCGACGGGAATAGCGATTCTGCACGATGCGGGGGCGCGCGAGGACTTCAGGCAGCTTGAGTTGGAACTGATTGAGCAGAGCGAGTCGATTCCATTGAACCAGGTTGTGGCCTCGGGGCCGGCGCAGATTGCGCAGACTGGCGGCGACCAGATCGGATTTGCGAACGGGCCGGCAGATAGCGCGGGAACGAAGGAGGACGGCTTGAGCGCGAGTACTGTGACGCCGCCGCCGCCGTTGCCGCTGGATGTGCAACCGGGAGAGGCAGCTTCACCGGCGAGTTCGGATCCAGGTTCAGCTTCGGCGAATCAACAGACAACTCAGCCGCGTGAATCTCCGGCAGCGGCGGGGGCGCGGACAGCGGGCGGAGTCCTGGCAGCGCGAGCTTCGACAGCTTTGCGACAGATGAAGCTGGAGCGCGGTCTGGAATCGAGGGTGGGGTCGGCGGAACAGTCGAACACTTCGATCATCTATGGCGACAGGCTGATATTGAAGCTGTTCAGACGGCTGCAGGCTGGAGAGAATCCGGACGTCGAGATCGGGCGGTTTCTGACCGAGGTGGCGCACTTCAGAAGGATCGCGCCGTTCCTTGGCGAGATGTCGATGACGTCCAGTACGGGCGAGAAGACGACGATTGCGATGCTGCAAGGGCTTGTGGCAAATGAGGGCGATGGCTGGGCTTGGTTCCTGCACGAACTGAGCGGGTTTTACGGGAGGGTTGCGAGCCAGGAGCCGGTACCCGAGATTGCGGCGCCGACATTTGCGGAGTCAAAGAGGGCGACCGAGGAGTTCAAGACGCTGGCGGGGAATGCGATGGATAGCGCGGCATTGCTCGGGAGGCGCACGGCCGAGATGCATCTTGCATTGAGCAGTTCGAAGAGTGAGCCAGCATTTGCGCCTGTGCCGGCTTCAAAAGAGGATCTTGAAACGGATGCACGGCAGGTTGAGGCGCAGATCCGATCGGCGCTGGATGCGTTGAAGAGCAAGTTTGCGAGCGTTGACGACGGGACCGGGGATTCGGCTGCGTTTCTGCTATCGCAGAGGAAGAAGTTGATGGAGCGCAGCCGCGGGATTACGAAGATGGAGGCGGCGGGAGAGCGGATCAGGATTCACGGTGACTACCATCTCGGCCAGACACTTCGGGTGAAGGCGAGCCAGGGTGATGGGGATTTGTCCGGAGGAGATTTTGTGCTGCTCGATTTTGAAGGCGAGCCCGCGCGGACCCTAATGGAGAGACGAAGAAAGCAATCGCCGCTGAGGGATGTTGCGGGGATGCTGCGATCGTTCTCATATGCGGCATTTGCGGGATTGAAGAAGCATGCGGAAGAGCACCCGGATGCGCCTGCGGACCCTATGAGCCGATGGGCAAAGGCGTGGCAGAATGCTGCGGCTGGAGAATTTTTGAGTGCGTATCGTGAGACAATTGCCGCGAAGCCAGAGTTGCTGTCTGGGGCTGCCGAGACGCAGAAGCTGCTGGATACCTATCTGTTAGAGAAAGCCTTGTACGAGCTTTTGTATGAATTGAACAACCGGCCCACATGGCTGCACATCCCAATAGCAGGTATCCTAGCATTGTGAGGGCCTGCAGCTAATTGTCGTAATTGACGATCGGCCGAAGATCACTTCCCGCTTTGGTATTTCCCCGGATTTGCTCATGGCAACTGCGAATACAGTTACGAATGCAGAGGCGACCGCGACAGCTGTTCGCGCGGACTTGCTGGTTTTCATTGCGCCTATGCCTGCGGAGCAATTGGAAAGCATCCTGGGTAATTTAGCTGTCGAATTTCGGGGCGAAGAGTTGTTGGTAGCAACGGCGAATGATCCTACAGGAACGACGCATCCGGAGATTCGGATCTTGCCGGTACAGGCGACGAATGCGGTTTGGCCGATTGCGGCTGTGGACTTTGCGAATGCGGTGCACGCGGCGAAAGAGAATGAAGCGAAGGCTGTGTTGTTGCTGGGGCCCGGTGCCGATTCGCTGAGTCCTGCGGCACTGCGTGGACTGGTGAACAGCGTGGCGGAGTCGAAGTCGGACCTGGCGGTTCCGCACTACTCTTTGCCGCCAAATGCTGGACTGGTGAACTCGGCGATCATATATCCGCTGACCCGAGCGCTGTTTGCGTCGCGAGTGAGATTCCCGCTTTCGATTGACGTGGCGCTGTCGACGAGGATGGCGGAGCGGCTGGGAAGTACGGCGCAGAAGGCGGTGAATCAGAATCAGCCGGACGCGATTGTGTGGCCTGTGAGTGAGGCGATGGTGGCGGGGCTAAGCATCGATGAGATCGATGTTGGAACACGCGAACTGCCTCAGCCTGCAGAGCCAAACATCAATGCGATTCTTTCGCTGGTGACAGGATCACTGTTTGCCGATATCGAGGCGAAGGCGGCGTTCTGGCAGAGGCCGAGGCGGCTTTTGCCAGAGCACCGATCGTTTTCTCCGACTCCAGCGGTGGAGGGTGCTGTTGACATCGCGCCAATGGTGGAGGCGTTCCGGCTGGCGTTTACGAATTTGCAGGAGATCTGGGGACTGGTGCTGGCTCCCAATTCTCTGCTGGGGTTAAAGAGACTGTCGATTGTGGATTTGTCGACGTTTCGAATGCCGGAGACCCTTTGGGCGCGGATTGTTTTCGATTTTCTCGTGGCGTACCGATTGCGCACGATCAATCGCGGACACTTGATGGGGGCGCTGATTCCGTTGTACCTGGCGTGGGTTGCAGGACACCTGAATGTTGTGGGTTCTGGAACAGACGCGGAGGTTCATGTGGAGGCGGTGGCTGCGGCTTTTGAATCGGAGAAGCAGTACATTGTGTCGCGGTGGCGGTGGCCGGATCGATTCAATTCGTAAGGATGCGGGCCTTGAGCGTTCATGTTGTGATTTTTCGCGGACGCTGGTGAAGTTGCCGAAGGAGAGAGTGTGATGGACAGATTGATTGGAATGATGCTGCAGACTGTGCAGAACTACAATCCGCCACCTCCGATTACGAACAACAGCGTTCCGCTGTGGACGCATATTTCCGATGCATTGCAGCAGTCTGTTTACCGCGTATTGTCGCTGTTTATTGCTGTGCTACCTGGGATTCTCGCGGTGTTTGTCGCGCTGACGCTGTTCACGCTGATCGGAATGGGGCTTTCGCTGCTGCTGCGGCGAGGACTGACGTTCGTGAAGTTTGATGAGCGGTTGAACCGAGGGAATCCGGAGTGGACGCCGTCTAGTTCCCCGACGATTCTGATCGCGCGCGGGGCTTTCTGGGGATGCGTTCTGCTTGGGCTGGTGATTGGTGTCTCGGCATTTGATGCTTCGTACTCAACAGGAACTCCACTGCCGATTTCACTCCTGCCCTACCTGACGCACCTGGTGGGCGCGATTTTGGTAATGATTGCGGGAACAGTGATTGCGCGGTTCCTTGCGCGGTCTGTTCTGATCGGGGCGGTGAATGCGCAACTGCAGTATGCGCGGTTTCTTTCGCTCGGAGTGAAGTGGCTGGTGCTGGTGCTGACGGCGGCGATGGTGCTGGATCATCTGGAGGTTGGCGGGAAAATTGTCGAGCTGGCGTTTGGGATTTTGTTTGGTGGGATCGTGCTGACGCTGGCGCTGGCGGTCGGACTGGGATCGCGCGACCTGGTGAGCCGGTCGCTGGAGGGACGCGCTGAGCCGAAGCCGGAGCGGGTTCCGCCACCGGAGGTTGTGCCGAAGCCGGTAGAGCCGATTCGGCATGAAACGATTCGGCATTTTTGAAGCGCGGAGGTAACATCCCCTCGGGCCGACACCGCAATACGTAGGCTCACTTTTGGAAGGACCGAGGTCGTGCCCGGGATGCTCCAGGTCCCATGTCTCCCACACAAGCAGAGCTTGGATGGGGCACCCAAACTCGTCATTCGCTTGCCTCACACCTAAGCAGAGGTTGGACCGGACACCTGAGTTTGTTGTTGCATTGCCCTAGTCGGGATCGGGGAGGGAGATGATGGCGACGGATTCGGGCGGGAGTTTGACAAATTTATCCCGAAGGGTAATGCGATCGCAAGAGGCCAGTAGAAGGTTCATCTGCGGGTAGCCGGGTGTGGTTCGTTTTCCATCTGAAAAGTTGCAGGCGACAACAATCGAACCTCGTCGCATGCAAAGCCACTTTTCTTCTTCGTTGAAGCTGGCGGAGGTGTCGCCGGGTTCGCCGTTGTTGAGCGAAGGCGTGGAGCGGCGCAGCTTAATCAGGTCGCGATACCAGGCGAACATTTCGGCGTGCGTGGATTCGGAGAGCTCATTCCAGTTCAGCTTGGAGCGCTCGAAGGTTTCATGTTTCTCAGGGTCAGGGATTCTGGCGGGATCCCAGCCGAAGGCGGCGAACTCGTGTCTTCTGCCCTCTGAGACGAGACGGGAAAGTTCGGGATCATCGTGATCGGCGAAGTACTGAAACGGGGTTGATGCTGCCCACTCTTCCCCCTGGAAGAGCAGTGGGGCGAAAGGGCCGAGGAGCACGAGGGCAGCGGCGATTTTGGTACGATCGACGCCCACGACTTCGCAGAGGCGATCGCCGACGGCGCGATTGCCGACCTGATCGTGATTCTGGATGAAGCCGATGAAGCGGTGCTGGGAGAGATTGCCGACGGGACGGCCGTGACGCCGATTGCGGTACTGCGAGTACATTCCGTCGTAGACGAAGGTTTCCTTGAGGGACTTGGCGAGGTACTCGAGGGAATTGAAATCGCAGTAGTAGCCGCCGAGGTCTTCGTTGACGAGGGCGGTGAAGAGCGCGTGATGGAAATCGTCATTCCATTGCGCATCCAGACCGATGCCGGTGCAGGAACGAGGGGTGATGAGACGCGGGTCGTTGAGATCGCTTTCAGCAATGAGGACCTTGCGGCGCGCGATCGTGGCGGCGAGGTTTTCGGTCTCCATTGAGATCTGTTCAAGAAAGTGGATTGCGGAGCGGTCTACGAAGGCATGGACGGCGTCGAGGCGGAGGCCGTCGATATGGAAGTCGCGCATCCACATGAGGGCGTTGTCGCAGAAGAAACGGCGGACCTGGTGGGAGCCGGCGTCTTCAAGATTGACGGCGCTGCCCCAGGGAGTCTTGTGAGCGTCGGTGAGATAGGGGCCGTATTTGCCGGTGTAGTTGCCGACCGGGCCGAAGTGGTTGTAGACGACGTCGAGCAGGACTGCGATGCCGCGCTGATGGGCTGCGTCTACAAGGCGTTTGAGGGCATCGGGGCCGCCGTAGGGTTCGTGCACAGCGAAGAGAGCGACGCCGTCATAGCCCCAGCCGTGATTGCCAGAAAAGGCGTTAACCGGCATCAGTTCGACGTGAGTAATGCCGAGAGAGACGAGGTGATCGAGGCGCGCAATTGCGGAATCGAGTGTGCTTTCGGGGGTGAAGGTGCCGATGTGGAGTTCGTAGATGATCGCGCTGGCGAGCGGAGCCGGCTGGAACTTTTGATCGTTCCAGTGATAGGCAGATTGATCGTAGACGCGCGAAAGCGCGTGGACTCCGTTCGGCTGCCATTGCGAGCGCGGATCGGGATAGGGCGTGGGATCCTCATCGATGAGGTAACCATAGTCCGTCCCGGGGCCGGCGGAATCGACCTTGACTCGCCACCGACCCTGGCCGTCGGGGCCGTTCATGGGAATGGCGTTGCCGTCGATTTGTATGGACAGGGATTTCGCGAGCGGCGCCCAAACTTCGAAGCGATGCATTTGAATCAGGCCTCTTCTAATTGGAGAAGTGCGACTGGGAATCGCTGCAGCACGGTCTGCATCGGGATGGAACCGCCGTTCAGCAGATCGTGTGTGAGCAGATTCTTCCAGCGTCCGTTGGGAAGATGAACGGAGGTACCCGACCAGTTGTTTGCGAGTTTGAGATTCCAGCGCGGAATGATTGCTGCGATTCGACTAGCTCGAAGAAATGCGACAACGTGATCTGCTCGGCGGCCGGTGGCCATGAGCGGAGTATAGTCTGCATCTGGTCCGAAAGATTCGGGGCGATCGCGGCGCAGGTCTAAAGCTCGATGAAGAACCCAGAGCTTGGGAAGTCCGGAGTCCATGCGCCTGAGGATTTGTTCGACGGAAATGCTGGGTTCTATTTCAGAGAGCAAGGTGTTTCTGGTCTCGTAGTCGACGGGGCGGCGGTTGTCGGGGTCTACGAGGTGGAGAGCCCAAAGCTCGCTGCCCTGGTAGGTGTCGGGAACACCCGGCGCCACACAGTTGAGGAGCGTCTGCCCGAGACTGTTGATACGACCGGGGGTGATGATCATGCGAACGAAATCTTCGAGAGCCGATAGGAATTCGGGGCTGCTATAGAGCCGATCGGTGAAGGAATGCAGAGCATCTTCGAATTCCTTGTTCTGCTGGGTCCAGGTGGTGTGCTGCTTGGCTTCGCGGACTGCTTTCTCCATGTAGGCATGGAGGCGGGCTGGTTCGATGGGCCATGCGCCAATCATTGTCTGGTAGAGGAAGTATTCAGTATTGCGATCAGGAAAGTTGTTGGTTTTCAGCGGTGCATTCTGGCGGGTCCAGCGTCGGAGGAAGCGACGCCAGTCGCCGGGGACTTCTGTAATGACTGCGAGCCGGGCGCGGACATCATCGGAGCGCTTGGTGTCGTGCGTGGCGAGCGTCGTCATCGTAGACGGGCGCGAGGCCTGCATGACCCGACAGTAGTCATGGAACTCAGGAAGGGTGAAGCCATCATTGCCCGGAGCGGCGCCGACTTCGTTGAGACCGACCATGCGGTTGTAGCAGTAGAAGGCTGTGTCTTCGACGCCCTTGGCCATGACGGGTGAGGTGAACTGCTGGAAGCGGTAGACGAATTCGGTTTCGAGTGGACCGGGCGTGCGGAGGAGCAGCACCTCTGCGATGAAGTCGAACAGGCCGGAGTCGATGTCAGTACGACGCTCGTTGGCGCATTTGACGGCTTGGAGAACTTCGTGCCGGTCTTCGTCGGTGATTTCGTCGCGGTCGGGAACGACGTAGGTTCTGTATACGCGGAAGCAGGCGGATGTTTCGCGGATGGCGCGACGGATTTCAGCGCGTGTGTAGTCGCGGCGATCGCGGTTGTTTTCGCAGATGCGGAGGAAGAGGTCGGCTATGCGGTTGACGTCGCTGCCCAAGGCTTCCTGTTCAACGGTGAGTTTCTTGTCGTGCGCGATGGCGTCGAAGTCGGTTGGTTCCTGCGTGGAGTCACGATAGATTGCGGTGAGTTCCCGAAGGCCATCGGGGTGCATGAAAAGACTGTTGCAGACGTTGAGGAAGTCGTAGCCGGTCGTGCCTTCGATGGGCCAATTTGAACGGAGGTACTCGCCAGGTTCCAGGATTTTTTCGCCGATGATCCAGGCTTCAGGAGCACGCTCGCGGAGACGGGTGAAGTACTGAAGCGGATCGCGAAGGCCGTCGGGATGATCGACACGCACGCCGTCGAGTACACCTTGATTGAGCCACTCAAGAATGCGGCGATGGGTTGAGCTGAAGACGTGAGGGCGCTCGATGCGAACGCCGACAAGGGTGTTGATGTCGAAGAAGCGCCGGTAGCCGAGTTCCTGGTCGGCGGTGCGCCAGTACGCGAGACGATAGTGCTGCTGGTTGAGAAGCTCGTCGAGGGCGTTGAGGTCGGCGTTGAGGTCGGCGACGACCTGATCGATTGCAGCTGAGGCTTTGGGGTGCTCATCGCAGAACCGGTGAAGGAGGCCGAAGATGACTTCTTTGTCGCGATGGCGTATCTGCATGCCCTCGACGTCGGTGCCGTCGGGCAGCGGAAGGCGCGACAGGCTGTCGGCGAAGAAGCCGAGTGTTGGGCTCTTCACATCTTTGCCGGCGCGTTCGAGGATGACGGGCAACGAGCGCGGGGCCAGGGGATAGATGTTGTCCACGTAGCGAACACGCATGGCCTCGTTGTCGCGCTCAATCTGGACCTGTCCAGCGGCCAGGATCTTGCCATACTGATCGCCAAGAACGGGAATGAGGACCTTGTTCTGAAGGCGGACTTCGGAGGAGTGCCAGTCGATATCGAACCATGTGGCGAAGCGGCTGGAGGGACCGTTTTCGAGGACGTCCCACCAGTACTTGTTCTGGGGGCCAATGGCCATGTGGTTGGGGACGATGTCGAGGACCTGGCCGAGGCCGAGTTCAGCCAGGCGCGCGCAGAAGCGCTGATGGGCTTCTTCGCCGCCGAGTTCTGAATTGATGCATTGATGATCGACGACGTCGTAGCCGTGCATGCTGCCCGGAGCGGCCTGCAAATAGGGCGAGCAATACACGTGCGAGATGCCGAGGGATTTAAGGTACGGAGCGATCCTGATGGCGTCGTCGAATGTGAAGCCGGCGTGCAGTTGCAGACGGTACGTGGACTGGGGGACTCGGGGCATTATTTCCTGTTTTCACTGTTTTTGCTTAAGGGAATGGGGGACGCTCGGCGGCGTAAGTCATTTGGATGCAAGCACGAGGGAGGGGGATGTTTGCCGATTGTTGGGAGACGGAAGTGCTTTAGATGAGTGCGGCGGCGATGGCGAAGAGGAGCGAGACGGGCATGATGAGCATGCCAATGCGGGAAAATTGCCAGCCGCTGACGTGGAGGCCTTCGCGGCGAATTGCGATGAGCCAGAGAATGGTGGCGAGCGACCCGGTGACGGAGAGATTGGGGCCGAGATCGATGGCGATGAGGACAATCTTTGCAAAAAGGGGCTGGAAGGGGGTGGTACGAAGCGTGAAGCCGGTGATGAGTCCGAGGGGAAGATTGTTGACGAGGTCTGTACCGAAAGCGACGGCGGCGCCGACCGAGTAGGCCCCTTGCGCGGGAGGGAGCTGCATCATGCGCTCGAGAGAAGCTCGAAGCATCTGAGTTGCACCGGCGGTGTTGACGGCTTCGACGATGACGAAGAGAGCGGCGACGAGCGGAATGACGCTCCAGCTGACTTCGCGGATGAGGCGGATGGGATTAGAGCGGCTCTGGATGGTGGCGATGGCGGCGACGATGAGAGCGGCGAGGCAGGTGGGGAGGCCGAGGTCGAGTTTGAGAGCGGAGGCGACGATGAGGACGATGGCGGTGAGGATGATTCCGAGGAGACAGGTGCGGCCGATGGACGTGAGTTGGAGGTGTTCGATGGAGGTATTGCAGGTGGGTTCGAGTTCCCGGCGGGAGAGCCAGCGGAGAAGGAAGTAAGTGATGAGGATGGAGGCAACGGAGGGGAGAGTGAACATGGCGAGCCAGTGCGCGAGAGGCGGCAAGTTGGAGTGGAAGACGACGAGGTTGGCGGGGTTGGAAATGGGAAGGACGAAGCTGGCGGCGTTGGCGATGAGTGCGCATGCAAGCAGATAGGGCATGGGTTGCGCTTTTGCGCGCTTGACTGCGGTGAGGACCGCGGGAGTGAGCACGACGGCGGTGGCATCGTTGGACATGAAGACGGTGACGACGGTTCCGACCAGGTAGATGAGAGTGAAGAGACGGCGGGAGGAGCCGTTGGCGTGGGTGACGGCGATGTTGGCGAGCCAGTCGAAGACGCCGTGATCGCGGGCGAGTTCGGAGAGGAGCATCATTCCGGTGAGGAAGAGGTAGACGTCGAGGCCTTCGGCGATGGCTCTGCCAGCGAGGTGGAGAGGGATGAGACGGAGGGCGCAGAGGAGAATGGCTCCGGCGCTGACCCAAATGACTTCCGGGAATCGGAAGGGGCGCAGGAGCATGAGCAGGATGCTGAGTGCGGCGATGGTCCAGATGAGGGTGTGGGAGAGCAGAGGTGTTGCTCCTAGGCGGTGAGGCGGACAGTCGAACTGCTAGTGGAGATCTGGCTGGAAGTTGGCTCCATCTCTCCGAAGTGTAATTCAGTGTCGGATGGGCTATTTAAAAGCATCTTCGAGGAAGGTGTATCAGGCAGGGGCGGAAGCCCGAGATCTGTTTTGCAGCGTTGCGGCCCGGCTGAAGCCCTGCCGTTGTTACAAACCGTCTCTCAAATCGAATTCTTCAGCTGGCTGCAAAGTCGTGCCATGATACGTTTCACCGATTCCCAAAATTGACTAGTCGAAGAGTAGAGGATCGGGGGAGTGTGCCGGGTCGCGGAAGTTGGAGAGGCCTACGCCGACGAGACGGAATTTCTGATGGGGATCGAGGGCGACTTTTGCCAGGAGGGAGAGCGCGTGCTCGGTGAGTTCTTCGCAGGAGGAGGGAGTGGCAGGAGGAGTGAGGCTGCGGGTGAGGATGCTGAACTGCGCGGTTTTGAGCTTGAGAACGACGGTGCGTGGGATGCGGGTTTCCTTGCGTGAGGCGTCCCAGACCTTTTCGGCGAGGCGGCGGATCATAGGATCGGTTTCGTGGAGGAGGACGTCGGTTTCGAAGGTGTCTTCAGCGGAGATGGATTGCGTAGGGCGGTTGGGCTCGACGGGGTTGTTGTCAATTCCGAGGGCGAGTTCGTAGAGGCGCATACCGTAGCGGCCGAAGCGTTGCTGGAGGGCGGCGAGGTCGAGCGCGCGGATGTCGCCGACGGTGCGGATATTGATTTCGGCGAGGCGGCGGGCGGTGACTTTGCCTACGCCAGGGATGCGCTCCACGGGAAGCGGCGTGAGGAAGTCAGAGACATCTGCGGGCTTGATGACGAAGAGGCCGTCGGGCTTTCGCCAGTCGGACGCGATTTTGGCGAGAAACTTGTTGGGAGCTACGCCTGCGGAGGCGGTGAGGTTTTGTTCGGCGCGGATCTGCTGACGAATGGTTTGCGCGACTTCCGTCGCGGTCGGCAGGTTGGTTTTGTTCTCCGTGACGTCGAGGTAGGCTTCGTCGAGGGAGAGGGGTTCGACGAGGTCGGTGTGGCGGAGGAAGATTTCGCGGACGCTGCGAGAGACGGTGCGATAGCGGGTGAAGTCGGGCGGGATGAAGACGGCGTCGGGACAGAGGCGCTCTGCCTGGACGGCGGGCATGGCGGAGCGGATGCCGAATTTGCGGGCTTCGTAAGAGGCTGCGCAGACGACGGAGCGCTTGCCGCGCCATGCGACGACGACGGGCTTGCCGCGAAGTTGAGAATCATCACGCTGCTCGACAGAGGCGTAGAAGGCGTCCATGTCGACGTGAATGATTTTGCGAGGTGGCATGATGATCCTGATCCAGAGAGACAGGATTATTTTCTCGCAGGTAGGGTGTTTGAGGTTACATTCCTCAAGGGCTAAAGCCCCCGCATACCTTCGCGCGACTCATGGCCCGGCTGAAGCCGTGCCCTTGTTACAAAGCTGTTTCGATTGGATTTCTACGTAAACCGACGAGTCGTGTTCCTTCAAGACAGCGACCCGAGGGCTCAAATCACGTAAGCATGCAATCTAGGTTTGTTGTTCGTCCATGCGGAGGGCATTTTGCGGAGGCGCTTTGGGGCACCGAGATTATGGTGAAGGTCCCGGACCGAGTTTGCGAGCGGTGTGCAGGGAAAGGTGAGGACGGTGCAGGGAGTGATATCAGGCGCGGCTGGCGGCGAGGAGGTTCTGCCATCCGACCTTGCTCATGCGGAGGCGATGGCCATTGTGCAGAACGACGGCGCCTTCGGTGCGACCCTCGCGGACGATTTTGCGGACGTGGTCGGCCCATCGATCTCGAACGCCTCAAAGAGACGCTCACCATCCTCAAAGATCGCATCGCAAAGCAACTCGGCACCAGACGCAAACATTAATCAGCAGAAATGAAGCAAGGACAACATTCTTCCGTCGCATAGAAATAAGAGTTGAATCAGTGCAAACATACTGGATACCCGCCGCATCGCACCGTGCTCAAGCGGGGTCCTCCACCAGATCCACCAGAGTTGTCGGAACTCTATCACGGGCGAGACTGCGCGTGAGGACAAACATGAGCGCGGCCGCGACGAGGCTTGGAATTGCAAGTCCGCGAAGTCCCAGATTGTAGCTGCCTGTCGCGTCCATTGTTCGTCCCATCCAGTAAGGCCCGACGAAGCCGCTGAACATTGTGATTGTGTTCATTGCGGCAATTCCGGCGGCAGCAGCACGACCGGCAAGGAATTGTGTGGGAATAGCAAGCGCAGGTGCCTGAAGAGCCATAAAAGCCACAAAGCTTGTTCCCAGGGCGACAACTACGAGCCAACCTGGACGTCCGTAGCTGGCGATGAGGTATCCCGTAGCCATGACGCAGCACGGCACGATGCAGTGCAAAGCTCGATCGCCTGTCCGGTCAGAACTCGCGCCGCCGAACAACATACCCGCCGCGCCCGCTAAGCCAATCGCTGCAATCAAGACACCTATCCTGCCAACGCTCCATCCTGTCGCTGCCTGAAGAATGGCGGGAGCCGAGAAGCTGTACGCATAGTTGCAGGTTAGAGCAGAAAAGAAGAACAACCCGATCGTCCACACTTTGGGCGAAAGCAGGGCTCGTGAGATTCCAGCTTTGCCTCCGATGTGCGCATGAGCTTGGTCTTGCTCCAGTTGACGCTGAAGCCAGGATTTCTCTTCCGCTGTGAGCCACCTTGCGTTTTTGGGGCTGTCCGGCAATGCGGCGAAGATGATGATGCTGAATGCCGCAGCAGGCAATCCTTCTAGAAGGAAAAGCCATTGCCATCCGGCGAGTCCAAATTTTCCGTGCAAGCCCATGAGCCAGCCGGCAAAAACGCCCATCACAACTGTGCTGATTGGGAGAGCGACATAGAACCGGCTCACCGCACGCGCCCTCATCTTGGCGGGGAACCAGAGCGTAAGGTAATAGATCACGCCCGGGAAGAAACCCGCCTCGGAGATCCCCAGCAGAAGTCGCACTCCGTAGAACTGAACCGGCGTTCGCACAAACATCATTGCGGCAGCCAGCAAACCCCACGTGAGCATGATGCGTGCAAGCCAGCGTCGGGGCCCGAACCGGAGCAACAGCAGGTTCGATGGGACCTCACAGAGTGCGTATCCAATGAAGAAGAGGCCCGCGCCGATGCCATAGACGGTCGCGCTGAAGTGCAGATCAGTGTTCATCCGCAATGAAGCAAAGCTGATGTTAATCCGATCCATATAGGCGAGACCGTATCCGATCCCGATAATCGGGAGAAGGCGAACGGCGGCCTTTCGCTGAGCGGAGGCGCCGATTGTGTCCGAATTGGCGGGTGTAGGACTGCGAAAATGCATTCCCAAAGCTGACATCGGGACCTTCCTTCTGGACCGCTTGGCTACCGGAAACGAGGAGCGGGGCAGGAACGTAGGGCGAATCTACCACGAACGACGTGAGAAGACGCAAACTGATTCTTAAGATGGTTGTGATAGCATCCGCGTGATCGAAAATAACTATTGATGCTGAAGTCACCTCTGAGGTCCGCATGATTGGATCGCGCTGGCTGTTTGGGACAGCGGTTTTTCTTGGCGCTTTCCTTCTCTTCCTTGTTGAGCCGATCGCTGCGAAACAGCTTGTTCCTGTCCTGGGCGGATCGGCAGCCGTTTGGGTCACCTGTCTTGTGTTCTTTCAGACGGCACTCCTCTTTGCCTATCTCTTTGCGCACTGGATGGCGCGGCGACCGCAATGGCTCGTGTATTTCGGGCTGCTGACGGTTGGACTCGCTCTGTCAATGGGCTGGTGCATGCGAAGCCTGGTGTTTAACGGCGGATCGAATCACCCCATTTTTGCTGTCTTTGCCGTGCTTACCAGTACGATCGGACTTCCCTTCCTGGCTCTCGGCACCACCAGTCCATTGATGCAGGTCTGGTGGGCTCGCCTGCATGGCTCGGCGATTCCGTACCGCATGTTTGCGCTTTCAAATTTCGCTTCGCTCCTGGCCTTGGCCGTTTACCCCACACTGATTGAGCCGCATCTGACACTGCGCGCGCAACGGTTTGCATGGTGCTGCGGCTTTGCGGTGTTTGCGGTGATCTCAGGGATTCTCGCGTTGCTAGCGCGATCCGCGGAAGGTTTGGCCATTCAACACCCAGAACCAGAAACCGAAGAAGACGGAAAGCCTGCGCCGTTCGCACAGAAGCTGCTCTGGATCTTGCTGCCGATGGGTGCAGCCATGCAGTTGAGCGCGGTAACGAGCTATTTGACCGCAAACGTCGCTGCGATCCCTTTGCTCTGGGTTCTGCCGCTTGGCGTATATCTGATCACCATCGTCCTGGCATTTGAATTCCCCCGACTGCTTCCTCGCAGCATTGTCGCGCGATTCCTCATCATCATGCTTGCCAGTGTGGGCTATGCGTTTTCAAAACAGGATGTGGAATGGCCGCTGCGCATCAGCATTGGCTTCTTTCTGGTGGAGGCGTTCGCATCCTGTCTCTTTTGTCATAGCGAGGCATACCGCCTTCGGCCACCGCGGAGATCAGAATCTACGATGTTCTATCTGCTTTTCGCGGCAGGCGGCGCGCTGGGCTCGTTCCTCATTGGCATTGCCTTTCCGCTGCTGTTCCGCTTCAATATGGACCTGGTCATCACCTGCTGCCTTACGGCGCTGCTGGCGTGTATCGTGACGTGGCATGATGGGTGGAGTTCGCGCCTCCTTTGGGGCGTTGGAACCGCCATTATGGCCGTCCAGATCTTCTGGATTCATACAGTGAACTGGCGTAGTACGCAGGTTGCGGTTCGCAACTTCTATGGCGCGTTGCGTGTGAAGCAGAACTTCGGATATCCGGGAGCCACGCTGCGGACCCTGACCAATGGCAACGTCGAACACGGAACCCAGATCTTCGGAACGGATGCACAGCGGCACACTCCCACGACCTACTATGCCGAAGAGTCCGGCGTTGGCCTTGCACTTCAATTCTGCTGTGATAACCGGGCGCGCAAGATCGGCGTCATCGGGTTGGGCGCTGGAACGATTGCCGCTTATGGAAAGCCCGGCGATCACATCCAGTTCTACGACATCAATCCTGCGGTTGAGCCGATTGCACGCAACGTATTCACCTATATTCGCGATTCTGCCGCGTCGGTTTCCGTCATTACCGGCGATGCGCGCACGTCTTTGGCAAAGGAACCGGCGCAAAACTTTGATGTCCTGGTCGTGGACGCGTTCTCGGGCGATGCGATCCCGCTGCATCTGCTCACAACCCAGGCTCTCGTGCTTTATCGTCGGCATCTAGCACGAGGTGGAATAATCGCATTTCACATTTCCAATCGGCATGTTGATCTTGAGCCACCGATCGCGCTGCTCGCCGCGTCGGCTGGAATGCAAGCACGTCACGTGAATAGCCTTGCGAACGAAGCAAGCGGCGAATACACGTCGACCTGGATGCTCGTAACCGACAATCAGAGCTTTTTTCAGCAGCCGAGACTTGTTGCGCACGCCTTCTACCCCGAAACTATCTCGGGCCTGCAACCTTGGACCGACGATTTTTCCAGCCTTCTGCCGGTTCTGCATTGGTAAGATTTCCGCCTCAGGCTTTGTACGTCAGTGTGCTGGTCTGCTGCCGAGCACTGATCCGTGATCCCTGTATTTTTTGTCACAGGACGTTCATGCTCCCGCTGTGATAGCATCCGCTTCTCAAAGCTAGACGCGCGGCAGCTTTCTGATATGAGAATCCGCCGCGCGCCTGCCGGGGACTCTCCGCATGGGCGAGGAAGACGGCAGACTGGGCCCTCCGCCCGGTCACATCATCAACGAGGGTCAATACCTTGCGAGGTATGGGGCCCGCCAGCAAGACGGGACTCAAGACCCCGGGGAGCTGAAATCGCTGATCGATGTGACCGGCAGTCGAGCCCGGCAAACCGGACGCGTTGACGTCCTTCGGGACGCCTTCATGATGTCCCTGTGTAACTTACCCAGACATCTTCGCAATTTGTCCCGAGTCTCGAGGCTGAGACATGGGCTGAATCTGCGCACTGCAAAGGACCCAATCCAAAGTGAGGTAATGCCATGAAAACGTACCAGGGAAGTGAGATCCGCAACGTAGCTGTAGTGGGGCATGCTCAGAGCGGCAAGACGTCTTTGATTGCCGCGCTGCTGCATGCCGCGAAGATGACACCAACACAGGGACGCGTGAGTGACGGCTCCGCTGTGACCGCGTACGACGAAGAAGAAGTTTCGCGCGGCACGACGATGTCGAATGCGGTCGCTTTTGCCGAATGGCAGGGCGTAAAGATCAATTTTGTCGATACTCCGGGATTTCACATGTTCACGCACGAAGCACGTGCGTCGCTCTTGCCGGTCGAGGCGGTTTGCGTTGTGGTGAACGCTCAGCACGGCGTGGAACCGGTGACCGAGCGAGTTTGGAAGTACGCAGAAGAGGCGAATATTCCGCGTTTCGTGGTGATCAACCAGATGGATCATCCAAAAGCTGGTGGCGGAAACGGACTGAGTGCGCTGATCGATGATCTGCACGAACGCTGGGGACGTAACTGCGTTCCGGTGCAGCTACCCATTTCGGACGCAAGCGGATTTCATGGCGTAGTCGACCTGGTCACGATGGAAGCGTTCCATTACACGCCGAACGGCGATGGCCACGGAAAGATTACCGGCGAGATTCCCGCCAGCATCGCACAGCAAGCGAAAGAAGCACACGAAGCGCTGGTCGAGCTGGTTGCCGAAGGGAAAGACGAGTTGATGGAGGAGTTCTTCGCGCAGGGCACAATTCCTGAGCAGCACCTGATCACGGCTCTGCATGAGGCGATTCGCGAAGACCGCATCTTCCCCGTCCTGTTTGCAAGTGGTGGCACAAACGTTGCCACAGATCACCTGCTCGACTTCATCAAAGTCTACGCTCCCGCGCCGACAGAGCGCGCGCCGCTCCCGGTAAAGAGCGCTGCGATGCAAGCGGTTGCCACGAGCGGTACGACGAGCGACGCAGCTTCGGGTGGAGGAACGTCCTTCCGCAAAGTGGACGATTCCGAGCCGGTTGCGGTGGTTGTATTCAAAACCATGAGCGATCCTTTCGCAGGGCGCATCACTTTCTTCAAGGTGGTGAGCGGGTGCGTTAAGAACGATGCGACGCTCGAGAACTATACGCGTCGCAGCCAGGAGCGCCTCTCGCATCTGAGCGTGATGCAAGGGCGCAAGGCAGTTGAAGTTTCCGAGTTGCATGCAGGCGATCTCGGCGCGGTTGCCAAGCTGCGAGATACGCTGACCGGCGACACTCTCGGAGCCAAGGGCGCTGATGTTCAAGTCGAGCTGATTGCGATGCCCGAACCTGCAATGACATACGCGATCGAGCCCAAGACGCGCGGCGATGAAGACAAGCTTGCACCCGCAATTCACAAGCTCATGGAAGAGGATCTGCTGATCCGCTTCTTCCGCGATCCGCAAACCAACGAGTTCCTGATCGCAGGTGCTGGCCAACCGCACATTGAAACCATTGTTTCTCGCTTGAAGAAGCGTTATCACGCAGAAGTCACACTGAAGGCCCCGAAGGTTCCTTATCGCGAAACGATTCGTGGCAAGGCGGACGCGCAGGGGCGCCATAAAAAACAATCCGGTGGTCACGGACAATTCGGCGACTGCAAGATTCGCATGGAGCCGATGCCACGCGGCGGCGGATTCGAATTTGCCAGCGAAGTCTTTGGCGGCGCGATCCCGCGGAACTTCATCCCGGCGATCGAGAAGGGCATCGTCGAGTCGGCTGCACGCGGTTATCTGGCCGGATATCCAGTGGTGGATTTTAAGGTCATCGTCTACGACGGGAGCTATCACGACGTCGACTCGAACGAACTATCGTTTAAGAAAGCCGGTCGCCTCGCCTTCCGCAAGGCAATGGAACAAGCCAAGCCTTGCCTGTTGGAGCCCGTGATGAAAGTTGCCGTCGAAGCGCCGGATGAATTTGCCGGAGCCCTGATGGGCGACCTGAACGGTCGTCGCGGCCGCGTGCAAGGCATGGAATCAAGAGGACGAACAACCGTCATCAATGCTGAAGTTCCCATGGCTGAAATGCTCACCTATGGAACCCAGCTCACTTCGATGACACAAGGCAAGGGCAGCTACCGAATGGAAATGGATCATTACGATGTCGTTCCGCAGCTGGTTGCGGAAAAGATTCTTGCCAACGCCAAGCGTCCGGAAGAGGAAGAGGAAGAGTAGCCGCAGTTGCCGGCGTTCATACCTGGATCCGCGGTCGCTCGATTGGCCGCGGATCTTATGCTTTGGGTCGTGTTCCAGTGTCATGTTGTCGGCCTTGCCGATGTGTTCTTTCAAATGATTCTGAGTCTGCATGCCGGTATCACCACCTGTCGCCTGGCAAAACGAATCCGGCTCAAGGCGCCCAGTTTGTCGACACAATCGCGATGTTTGGCTCCCGCGGGCAGTCATGGAGAGAGCTACTGCAGCCAGTGCAGTGAGGTTGATTTCACGGGGTTTGCGCAAGGCAAGTTGAGAGTTGAAGAAAGCATCGTCAATAAGGGTTCGGCTCACAATTACATGTCAGAGCTACCAGCAGAGACCGGTAACCATCTGCACTCGGGCACTCGCCGCTCATCACATAGGCTCCGATTTCGCTGGAAATCTGAATCAAAATCCGGTTATAGTTTGGAGACCCGCCGGTCTCTCCGGCCCATGGAGGAAACAGTGTTTCAGCCCGTCACCGTCATTGTCCGACTCCGACCTATTCGCTGAACATTGCCTCGGGTATTCCCTTCTGCTTGATCCCGAGGTCAGATTCAGACCTGGGGTAATTCTGCAAAATCAAATTTGAGGCAGCGTGGCTGCTTGCAGTGTGACCCCTTCGCTATTGGTGCGTGCACTTTTTAGAGCGCACCGACGTGGAGATCTGTATGTCTGTACTTGAGTGGTTGATACCGCCTCCTCCGACGGAGGATGAGCGGAGTTTCTGGTCTTCGGTGCGCGAGGCGTTGAAAGGCTCGCACCAGGACTTTACAAATGGAAATCTAAATCGCGCCATCGTGTTGCTAGCGATTCCCATGGTGCTCGAGATGGTGCTCGAATCGCTGTTTGCAGTGACCGATGTCTTCTGGGTCGGCAGGCTCGGCGCGAACGCAGTGGCGACGGTCGGAATGACCGAGTCGATGCTGGCGCTGGTGTTTGCGATCGGCTTGGGCGTGGCGATGTCGACGACGGCAATGGTGGCGCGACGGATCGGCGAGAAGGACTCCGAAGACGCAGCGATTGCCGGAGTACAGGCAATCATGCTGGGACTGGGGATCTCGTTCGTCATTGGCATACCTGCGGGGATCTACGCCCCAGAACTGCTGAAGGCGATGGGTGCTTCGCCGGAGATCGTCGCGACGGGGTCAGGGTATGCACGGGTCGCGCTGGGCGGTTGCGGCGCGATCATCATGCTCTTTCTGAATAATGCGATCTTTCGAGGGGCAGGCGATGCGGCGATTGCAATGCGGCTGCTGTGGGTGTCGAACATCATCAATCTGGTGCTCGATCCCTGCCTGATCTTCGGCATCGGTCCGTTCCCGAAACTGGGAGTGACCGGAGCTGCGGTCGCGACTCTGACAGGACGATCGATTGGCGTGCTGTACCAGTTCTACCGGCTGCTGAAGGGGACGGAGCGCATTCATGTGCTGGGCCGTCACCTGCGGATTAACTTCGGCGTGATGCTTCGGCTCCTGCGCGTTTCCGTAACTGGGATGCTGCAGTTTGCAATCGCCAACGTAAGCTGGATTGCGCTAGTGCGGATTATCTCGATCTTCGGATCGGCAGCGGTGGCGGGATACACGGTAGCGATACGGATCGTGATCTTCTTCATCCTGCCTTCGTGGGGACTGAGCAATGCCGCAGCGACACTCGTAGGGCAGAACCTTGGCGCGAAGAAGCCGGACCGTGCAGCAAAGGCGGTGTGGCAGACGGGGTTCTACAACATGCTGTTTCTCGGTACCATCGGGGTATTTTTCATCGTGTTTGCCACGCCCGCTGTACGCCTGTTTGTAAACGACCCTGCTGTCGTACCGATAGCGGCGACGGCTCTGCGCATCTTCAGTTGCGGGAATGTGGGATACGCCTATGGCATGGTCATGCTGCAGGCATTCAACGGAGCAGGCGATACGATGACGCCAACGATTGTGAACTTCTTCGGCTTCTGGGTGCTTGAGTTGCCACTGGCGTGGGCACTAGCGGTGTGGAGCAATCTGCGAAGCGAGGGAGTCTTCTTGTCGATCGTGGTAGCGCAGTGCAGCGTGGCGGCCGCAGGTATTGTGCTGTTTCGGCGCGGGAGGTGGGCTCGGCAAAGAATATGAGTCAACACCTACCATCGGCGCACTGAATCACTACAAAACTGACCGAAATCTGGTGCATAGATCGAAATCATGGCACCAGATTCCGGTATTTTTCTGGCGTGATCGGGAATCCTTCGGAGACCTTAAACATCTGAGAGAATGATGGAAGTGAAAGAAGCTGCACAGTTTGGCTGCTGCGTTGCAGTGGGATTGGTATGCCTGACGGCTGGCGCGAACGCTTTCGCGCAGTATCCCAGTTTGGGGCAGAATTCTAGTACAGCGACGAGTTCGATTTACTCGGTTCAGAATCCGAGTTCGGCAGTAAATCCGTTTTACGGCAGCATCACGGTCCACACTGTCAGCGATGAGCCGCTGAAGCTTTCGCTTGATGACGCGATCAGGCGGGGTTTTGAGAACAATCTCGGTCTCAAGGAAGCGGAGAGCGGCGAGAGGCTATTTCATGGCGAGAAGAACATTGCGTTGCAGCAGTTTCTGCCGACGATCAACCTGAGCGGCGGAACCGGCTACTTCGAACACAATCTTGCGGCGCAGGGGTTCGGTCCGAACACGTTGAAACAGTTTTCATCACTTTTTCCTGGCGGGCCTCCTCCGAATATTTCGCTGATTACAAAAGACGATTTGACACAGGGGCAGTTGTCGTTTAGTCAGACGCTGTTTTCGGGCGTGGTGATTGCGGGGTGGAAGGCGGCAGGGGCAGCGGCGCGTTCCGCATATTTTGCGAAGATGACGGCGCGGGGCGAGGTTGTCCAGCAGGTTGCGACAGCATACCTGCGCTGCATCGCCGATGCAAGCGACGTGGACAATGCAACTGCTCTCCTGAAGGCCGACGAGGTGCAGTTGGCCCATGCGCATGCGGCGCATGAGGCAGGCACGGCGGCCAATCTCGATGAACTCCGTCCCAAGGTGCAGTTGCAGTCACAGCAGCAGACGCTCATTGCTGCGCAGAACACACTCGAGAAAGACCTGATCCTGCTGAAGCGCGAGATCGGGATTGATCCCGGCCAAAAGGTCATTCTTACGGATCCTGCCCCTTACGGAGATCTAGCGGAGGAAACACCGGCAGAGGTGCGGGCCGTTGCCTATAAGAACCGGCAGGACTGGCAGAACCTGCAGAATCAGATCGTCGAACTGCGGGCGGCGCATGCTGCGTATCGGGCACAGCGGTGGCCGAGCCTCAAGTTCAATGGTTATTATGGGGTCGACAAGGTGAATGGAAGCCCCAGTCACGGCGTCTTCTCCGCGGTGGGGACGCTGAGTATTCCGATCTTTCGCGAAGCCGGCATTCGGGGCGAGGCGGATGTAGCGGCTGCGCAGCTAGCTGCGGCCAACGCTCAGTTTGACGATTTGCGCGCGAAAATCGACCAGCAGGTGCGATCGGCGTTGCTTGACGTCGACGCGGCGAAGAAGCTGGTTGCGGTGGCGAAATCGAATGTCGAACTGGCGACGCAGGAAGTAAGCGATGAAACCGATCGCGTCGACGCCGGCGTTGACGATACGCTGCCGCTGGTCACTGCGCAGGCGACGCTAGCGTCGGCCCAGAGCAATTATGTGCAGAGCCTCTTTCGCTACAATTTAGCGAAGCTGGTACTCGCTCGCGCAGCGGGCGTAATTGAGCTGCAATATCGCGCATATCTTGGAAAGTGAGTCGCACGCACAAGCTCGAATTCCATCGATCAAAATTTGAATGGGATGGGTCGCCGATTGGGGACTTCCGGCTAATGTAGAAGGAGCGGAGGTCTTCCCCATGGCGTCCAAACTGAGAATTGAATACATTGTCGAGCCGGATTCTGCGGCACTTGCGTGGCGGGCTGCCGACAAGCTGGTTGAAGCAGCGGAGCAGGCCGTAGCGAAACGCGGCCAGGCACGCATTGCCATCAGCGGCGGCTCGACGCCCAAGGCGGCATTTCAACTGCTCGCCGATCCGAGTCAGCAATTCCTGAAGCGCATGCCGTGGGGGAAGCTCGATCTCTACTGGGTCGACGAGCGAACTGTGCCGCCGGATGATCCAGAAAGCAACTACCGCATGGCCCGCGAAGCGATGCTCAAGCGCGTTCCGCTGAAGCCGGAGCAGGTTCACCGCATGGAAGGTGAACTGGAACCGGGGGTAGCGGCAGGGCGGTACGAGTCGTTGCTACGGAACACCTTCAGGCTGGAAGGCGCGGAGACCCCGCGGTTCGACCTCATCCAACTTGGGATGGGAGATGATGGACATACGGCTTCTCTGTTCCCGCACACAGAAGCGATCAACGAGATGGCGCGGCTCGTAACGGCCAATCAAGTTCCGCAGAAGGACACTTGGCGGATCACGTTGACATGGCCGGTGATTAACCAGGCGAGCTCTGTTTTCTTTTTGATCGGCGGCAAGAACAAGGCTGAATTGGTGAAAGAAGTCTTTACAGGACCGCGCGATCCGGAACGGCTGCCGAGCCAACTAATATGGCCCTCAGGCGGTATACTCACTCTGATCCTTGATAGGGATGCTGCTTCGCTGTTGCCTGCAACAGACGGGCACGGCTGTGGAGTGTTTGAGAGGGAACGATGATTTTGGCGGGTGATGTAGGCGGCACCAAAGTCCACCTGGCCCTGTATGACTTTTCAAAGGGCAAGCTAAACCATACGAGAGACAAGCAGTTCCCGGCCAGGGAGTATTCGGGCCTTGATGAAATTGTCCGCGAGTTTCTGGGGACGGACAAGGTTAGTGCGGCATGTTTTGGTGTGCCAGGCCCAGTACGGGACGGACGCCTTCGTCTAACGAACCTGCCATGGACGCTGGACAGCCGCGAGATCTCGCTGAATCTGCAGATTGATCACGTATTCCTCATCAACGATCTGGAAGCGAACGGTTATGGTGTTGCGGAGCTATCGCCTGAACAGATTTTTACCTTGAGCGAGGGGGACGCGAGCCAGATTGGCAATCGCGCACTGATCGCAGCGGGAACAGGACTTGGCGAGGGCATGCTGGCCTGGAATGGCCGCATTCATGTTCCGTATCCGTCAGAAGGCGGACACACGGATTTCGGTCCGCGCAATGAGACTGAGATTGAGCTGCTGCGCTTCCTCCAGCGGAAGTACAACGGCCGTATCAGCTACGAACGCGTGGTCAGCGGCATGGGGCTCACCAACATCTACGAATTCTTGCGCGATGGGCAAGGCATGGAAGAGCCAAAGTGGCTCGCGGAAAAGATCACCGAGGCTCATGACCCGAACAGCGTAATCACGGAGATGGCGCTGTCAGTGAAGAGCGAGATATGCACGAAGGCGCTAGACATGATGGTGTCGATCTACGGAGCCGAAGCTGGCAATTTGGCGCTGAAGGTCTTGTCTGTGGGCGGTCTCTATGTCGGCGGTGGAATTGCTCCGAAGATTCTGGAGAAGTTGAAGGATGGGACATTCCTCAAAGCGTTCCAGGACAAGGGCAGACTCAGTCAGCTGCTCATCAACATGCCGGTACGCGTGATTCTTGAGAGTCGGGCGGCGCTGATGGGCGCGGCTGCATATGCGGAAGCACGCGCCGCAGAACTCAGCGGAATCTCCCCTCGAGCGGCATCTGTCGGGCACACGAATTAGTTTCAACCGTGGGCAAAGCAAAAGACTGGACACGCGTCCGGTCTTTTTGCTGCTGCAGAACCGGCAGCCACCAGTTCTCCAGTGTTGTCAGTGGAACACGGTGTTCGCAACTCCATCCTGCGGACCCGATATCGCTTCCCTAAGATTCGCGGTTTTAGATAGCCTGAGGACAGGATTGACGGGGAACCCATGGGACGATTGATCTGGAAGTGGACGCGACGAGTGCTCGTAACAATGGCTGCGTCGTTCATGATTGTCTACTTCGGCGATTGGGCCGTCTACAAGATGCGTGGGTCTCCGCAGAACCATGTGCGTGTGAATCAGACGATCGTTGTCCCGCTGAAGGGCAACAAGCAGGAGTATGACTACCTCGGCGCAAACGATGTTCCCTGCTCCGTCTCCATCTTTTCCCAGGGAGGCGAAGATGCCTGCTGGCTGTTGCGCCGAGATCAAAACAAAGCCACGAAAATGTAATTGTTGCTATTCTGCGCAAGTCCGCTACGTCGCGTGGTTCACACCTCACATGCGCGCGTGACCTATGTCACGGGATTCTGATGGGGGTGACGCCTAACATCGTGCATCTCTCGTCTTTGAAAAGGGCTGGGGGGCCGCAATGTATAGCCGAACACAAAACGAAAACGGCACGTACAACACGATGTGTCTCGACTGTCTGCTGACAATCGCTACATCGGTTGAGACGGAGACGGATCTCGAGCTGCTCGAAATGCGGCATATGTGTCCCGAGAAGGCACTCGCGCAATTGCTTGTCAGAAAGAGCGGAGCGGAAGCGGCAGCCAGGCGGAACTGAGCAGCGTTTATTTTTGATCAGGAGCAGCAGCCGCGCCAGGAGCCAGGGGACTCAAAGGGCCAGCCTGAGATCCTGCCATCTTCCGATATAGCTCCTGATCCGCCGACTTGGTAATCGAGCTCGCCTTATCGAGTTCAGCCTTGGCCTCTTCTTTTCTGCCCATGGCGCGGTACAGGCGCCCAAGCCGCCAGTGCACATTGACTTCACCTGGATTCAGCTTCTCGGCAGTGAGAAGTTCGCGCAGAGCCTCATCGTTGCGCCCCTCATTGGCAGCCAGGATGCCGAGATCAAGGTGCGCAAGCGCGAGAGATGGGTCGAGCTTCACCGCCTTTTCCAACAGCTGACTGGCATCACCATACTGGCTGGTCTGAATCTGGGAGTCGGCGAGGTAGACCAGCGATTGAGCGTGGTGGGGATCGAGAGCAAGCTCAGCCTTGAATTCCGCCATTGCTTCGGCGTGCTGCTTCTGCGTCCAGAGCAGATAGCCCAACCCGAAATGCACGTTTGGCTGGTTGGGTTTTGCTTTTACCGCCTTGCGAAACATTTCGATCGCCGCCGGACTGTCCTTCATCTCGTCGAGCGCTTCACCAGCAAGCATGTCAGCCTCGGCTGAATCGGGATCAAGGGTGAGAATCTCCTTGTACACCTCCAGAACCTTGCTGTACTGCTTCGACCAAAGCAAGCTATGCGCAAGAGCCATGCGGATGGGCAGGTTTCGCGGGTCGGCATCCGCCCCGGCGCGGAGATAGGGTGCTGCCTGCGCATACTGGCTAAGACCGTAATGCGCCATGCCCAGAAGGATCTTGTAACGAAGAGCTTCTTGAGAATTGGGCGGTGCAGACTTTAAGAGGGTGCTGAACTGCGGGACGGCTTCCTTTAGATCGCCGGCTTTGAAGAGGGCCAAGGCTAGATTCAGTCGGAGACCTGGAAACCCCGGGCTGAGCGCAAGAGCTTTTCGGTAGAGCGGGATCGCTTCCCTGTACTGCTCCTGACGTGCCTGAAGCAGGCCGAGGTGCGCGTACGGCTCGGCGAGCGAGAGGTGAGTTTTGAGATAGCCGCGCCAAGCTTGTTCCGCCTCGGCGATGTTGCCTTGCTCTTCGGCTGCGATGGCCGATTGCCGCAGCCTGTCAGATTGCGTGCCGGATTGCGCGTAGAGCGACGTTGCGGCGACAAGCACAGCGACAGTCCACTTCAATTGGTGCTTCCCGATCACCCCTATTCCTTCCTACCGACCAGACATGTTCGCGCTTGATGTTGAGTGCTTCCACTATTCTCGCTCTTGCGCGGCGATGCGACAACCGGGGGCGTCAAGCGCGCTTTTTGAGTTCGGGATACTTTGCGAAAATGCGCTCCTGATCGTCGGGCTGGAGTTGGGAGAGACGCACCGGCTTATCCTGCGGACGGGTGCCCTTCTGATTGATCACGTTCATCAGGCTCCATTCGCGCTGCGGATTGCGCGGCTCTTCAGCCTTCAGATCGTAGCGCGTGAAGTCGATCACCATGGGGGGATCGTGTTTCACCCAATTGTGCAGCAATGCAAGACGGAACTCCTGATTCATGAACCACTGGATCTCGAGTTCTTTCTCGGAACCGGGCGCTCCGGTGCCCTTCTCGTCGAAGCGATAATTCAGATGTGAATTGTCGAGGTTGTGCTTCCGCCAGTCGAGACCGAATGCTCCTTCGGTGACGACCTTTGTATCGGGCCAGCGCTCGCGTACAGCCTGCAGCCACCAGGCGAGGTCTTCGTCATGGCCGATGGAGGTCTCCCAGATGGAGGTGACGAAGCCGAAACCATTCAGTGTGTGCCCCGAATCGAAATGCACCGCGGTGGTGTCCATCATTTCTTTGCGGCCTGCGGTAACGCCGAGGTTGCCGACGCTTTCGATTGGACCCACACCGAGGCGGCTATTAAATCCACCCTTGAATCCATCGCGACGTGCGGTCAGAAAGTCGCAGGTCCATCCATCCAGGCAGACGCTATCGATGAAATCAGCCTTGCCTTGCGCGGGCTTCAGGTAATGCTCGCGGCTGGGATAGTAGGGATAGCAGATGCCGCCATCACCATCGCCGTTATCGATTGCATGCTGGCTCCAGATTTGTCCCTGGCAGACGTGAATACCCTCGTCTTCCGCGAGGTGGCGCTGATTCTCCGCATCCATAAAGCCGGCGACGAGGCACTCTGGACGGTAACCGCCGCCTACCATATTCGAGACAAGTTTGAGCGCCTCGTGGATGGTCGCACGGTTGTGCTCGCGGGTATCGAACATTGGCGCGAAGTAGCCGCCGGGAATGAACGTGACCTCATCCCCGTAGCGGTCGTGATATTCGGCAAGCATACGGCGTGCTTGCTGGTATTCCTTACGGTTATCGTGGAGTGCGAGCCAGCTGATGGCCCAGGTCATTTTGCCTTCTGGACAGCCGCGCGCGAAGGCGTCGCGTCTCGACTTGATCCGTTCTGGCCGGTTATCCGACGATTCGTCCTGACCGATTGACCGCGTGGGCGTGACCTCGATCTGGTTGACGCGCACGATCGAGACATGGGTAAGGAAGCGTCCGCGAAGGCGCGAAGGTGGCAAAGCGGCTTGCAGCGCGCGGGCGGTAGTTTCTGAAACTGCGACCGACGCAGCAGAGGCCGCTGCTCCCATCAGAAATTTGCGCCTGCTGTGAATTCCTATGTTCTTGTGCATGCCCCGTTTCCTTTGACGATTTCTGAAATCCCGAATCTGAAAGCCTCACGCGCTGAATCCCACGAGACTCTGCGATAACAGTAACAGCACCTGTGGATGCGCTTGAGGGGGTCGGCCTGATGGACCATGTGAATTACATTCTGGTGTTGCTGATTGGGCTGCTCTTCGCGGTTGCGGCGGTGGCGGGGCTGGCGCGGCGGTTCGCCCTCTCCTATCCCATCGTGTTGGTCATCTTCGGCTTGCTGTGCTCTCTGATTCCCCATGTGCCGCGAATCCCGCTTCCGCCATCGATTGTGTTCCTGGTATTCCTGCCACCCTTGCTCTATCTGGCCGCTTGGCAGACCTCGTGGCGCGAGTTCAAGTACAACCTGGTGTCGATCTCGAGCCTCGCGGTGTTCCTGGTGTTCTTCACCGCGATCGGGGTTGCGTTCATGGCGAAGTGGTGGTTGCCAGGATTCGATTGGCGCCTGGGCTTTCTGCTGGGGGCCGTCGTTTCGCCAACCGACGCCGTCGCTGCCACTTCGATCGCACGAAAGGTCGGGATGCCGCAGAGGATCGTGGATATCCTCGAAGGTGAAAGCCTGCTCAATGACGCAACGGGCCTCCTGGCGCTCCAGTTTGGTTTACAAATGGTCGTGGACCGGACAACTCCGACTCTCTGGGTCGGCATCATGGGTTTCATTTGGCTTACCGTGGGAGGAGTCCTCGTCGGAGTTGCGATTGGGCTCCTCGTTTCATACCTCGAGCGATGGGTGGACGACGGCCCGGTCGAGATCGCCCTCTCACTGGTTGTCCCCTACGCGACTTACCTTGCTGGTGACGCCGTCAAGGCATCTGGCGTGATTGCAGTGGTTGCGTGTGGACTGCTGATGAGCCGCCGCAGTTCAAGCTTCTTCTCACCGCGGGTACGCCTGCAGGCGAATGCCGTTTGGGATGCACTCGAATTTCTGCTGAACGGATTTGTATTTGCGCTGATTGGCCTCCAGTTGCCGTATGTGCTGTCTGGAATCGAAGGAATGAGCAGAGCGAGCCTCGTGGGATATGCAATGGCTTTCTCAGTCGTTCTCGTTCTGCTTCGCATGGCCTGGATGTTTCCGGCCTCCCATGCGGCATGGTGGGTTCGGACGCGGATCGGGCATCAGCAATATGCGCGACCAGAGGCAAACCAGGTATTTGTAGTCGGATGGACGGGGATGCGCGGAGTCGTTGCTCTAGCCGCTGCCAGTTCGCTGCCCCTCACCCTGAGAGACGGAACGCTATTTCCGGAGAGGAATATTATTCTATTCCTCACATTTTCATTGATTCTCGTCACCGTTGTTGTGCAGGGGCTCTCACTCCCGTGGGTCATTCGCCTGCTGCACCTTCCGAGACAGGACACCGGTTATTGCGAAGAGGGCAGAGCGCGGCACCTGATGCTGCAGGCAGCGATCGACTTCCTCAGCGAACGCAAGAACACAGTAAAGGGTCACGAGGAGATTCATCTGTACGATGACCTGCTGCACCAATACGAACACAAAATCAGCTCCGTCGACCTCTGCGGTCCTGACGGATCGGCATCTTTCGACGGCGTAAACAGCGATGCGAAGAACATAACGATGGAGCATTTGATGCTCGATACCGTCAGGAGACAGCGTGAGCAACTGAATGTTCTAAGGGAGAGCGGGCGGATCGGCGATGCGGTTCACCGCAACCTCGAACGTGAGCTGGACCTGAGCGAGAGCCGCCTTGCGTGAGCCACAGCTAGCGATTTGACCGACTTGTCTCACCATTAGACCGGATTGGCACAAGCCCGTCGCGTTGAAGTTGCAGATCGTCAAATATGGCTCTGAGCGAGCTTGAGCCATATGAGAATCCAACATTACCTTCCCCGCCTGAACAGCTTCTTTCGGCCCACCGCGATACTGGTGGCCTTGTCGGCTCTTACGTTGACCACCTTACACAGCGATGAAGGAGTGCAATACCCAGACAGCTTTCGTCGCTGGGTGCACGTCGGAACAGGAGTGATCTTGCCCGGCACTAACCCGCAATTGAAAAGCGAAGAAGGGATGCACCACGTCTTCGCCAACGCGAAAGCGGCGGATGCTTACACAACAGGTGACTTTCCAGACGGATCAGTCATTGTCTACGAGTTAAGAGAGGCTCGGCAGAAGAATGGAATCATCTTCGAGGGCGAGCGGCGAAGAGTCGATGTCATGATTAAGGACTCAACACTCTACAAGAGCACTGGCGGGTGGTGGTTCGAGAGGTTCATAGGCGACCAGAAGACGGAGAATGCGATCCACGACACGGGAAGCTCGTGCTTCCAGTGCCACTCGAAAGCCGACAAGCACGGCTTCGTCTTCAGCCAAATGCGTTGAGCACGCTTATCGCTGCATCCGGGCAACGTCGCGAAGCTGCCGCGCTACGATCTCGAGGAAGGTCTCGTCGCTGAGATTCCCGGGAATTTCAAGGCCGGACTTGCTTTGAATGGCGGAGGCAATCCGGCGGGCGAGAGCCTGGCGTGTTTCGAGAGGCATATCGAGGCGGCGCGCAAAGAAGCTTTCGAGAACCTGGAGATCGGCGCCGGAGAGCTTCGCGACATTGTGATCCGGCAGAGTGAGGGCAGCGTGCGGTTCGGGCGCTGGCGCGGCAGACGTGAAGATATTTGCGGTAAAGGTGCGCGTTGCCTCGCTATTCACAGGGACATCTTCGATGCGATCGCGGACAACGAGGGTTCCCGCGGCAAGATCGCCGAGGCGTTGATGATCGCGCGTGACGAAAATCGCGATGGCACCCACAGCATAGAAAAAGGGAATCTGATCGACGTAGCGGATGAAGTTGCGGGCCATCGATTCGAATAGGCCGATGGGTCTGCCGGAGCGCTGAATCACACGGATTCGGGCGACGCGCTTGCCGGGGGTTCTGCCGTTCCAGAAGGCTTCGAACAGGGTGAAGTAGCCCCAGTTGAAAAGGAAGATCAGGAAGAGGTAGATGGCGAAGGCCCACTGCTCGGAGAGTTTGTTGAAGGCACTCAGGCTGGGGAGAAAGAAAGCAAAAATGCGGCCGACGATGAGAATGCCGGGAATCCAGATCAGGTAATCGACGAGGAGTGCGATGAAGCGGCTGCCGATGCCCGCAATGGGCATCTGGATGGCGACGAGTTCAGGGGTTTCGATGCTAAGCTGATCTGAACCCACAACGCTCGGAGCAACCGGATCAGTCGGGACCATGGCGCCCATTCTATCGAATCAGTGGATTGCAAAGCGTCGGCCGCATTGGGACCGGCTCGCATTTCTTCTGACGCGTTCGGATCAGCAGGGCGTCGCTTCGCTTTCGCGCTCTGAATTGCAGGAGATGGCCTTGCTCTATCGCCAGGTCGCAGCCGACCTCTCCGTGCTGCGGCGAGATGAGACTGCGCAGACCTATACCGACCATGTAAATATGCTGCTCGCTCGGGCGCATCACATCATCTACTCGCGCAAGAAGACGAGCTGGATGACGCTCTTTCGCTTCCTGAAGGATGAGTATCCATCGATCTTCCAGAAGCAGTTTGGCTATGTGCTGGCGTCGCTGCTGGTTTCGGTCGCTTGGGGAATTCTCGGGGCTGCTCTCACCAGCGCGCGACCGGAGTTCATGCGGCATTACGTGGGGCCGGCGATGATAGCGACTATGGAGCAACACAAGATGTGGACAGAGTCGATTGTGAGCGTTGCGCCGCAGGAGACCAGCCACATTATGACGAACAACCTGTCTGTCAGTTTCCTGACATTTGCGGGCGGGATTGTCTTCGGGCTGGGAACCTTTGCGCTGCTGTTCAACAACGGCATGATGCTCGGAGTAATTGCAGCGGCTTGTCACCAGTATGGGATGTCGATTGCGCTGTGGAGCTTCGTTGTACCTCACGGATCGCTGGAGCTGCCAGCGATCATTATCGCCGGTGGTGCTGGATTCCGGATTGGAAGGGCAATGCTTTTTCCCGGCGGTTATCGGTGGAAGGAGTCGGTTGCGCTGGGAGGGATAGAGGCGTCGCGGCTGGTATCGGGCGTGATTCCGATGTTGGTGGTTGCAGGATGCCTGGAAGGGTTTTTCTCACCATCGCACGCGCCTGTGTGGCTGAAGTTCACTGTCGGTGCTTTGCTCTTCTCTTTGCTGTTGACCTGGCTGTTCAGGCCCGTGAAGGTCGCACCAGTGACACATATCTAATTGGATCGACTTCACTAGTCGCTCTGGCTAAAGTGAGCTGGATGTGACGCGTAATCAAGGTATCCCAAACCGACGCGCATGTTGTGGAGGATGGAAGCTGGAACCGTGATCGCGATGCAGATGCCGAAGACAGCGTGAGCAATTGCCAGTGGATAGACGTTGTGCGAGTGGATAAAGAGAAGGCAGGCTGCGAGTCCCCAAATCAAGGTAAGAGGCGTGAGAACAGGGTTGGGCAGATGAGCGAGGGCGAAGACTGACGCTGTGAGCAGAGCTGCAAGGTTGGGGTTGGGAATCAGACGGAGTGTGCGCGCAAGGAAATATCCCTGAAGCAAAAGCTGCTGGAAAAGCGCCCAGATCGCGTATCCGCCGAAGACTCTGACCCACTGAACTGGTGGTCCAGGGTGATGGAGGGTGTGAAAAGCGCCTGCGAAGTAGGTTGCGACGGCTGCCAAGAGGAATGAAAGGCCGACGATCCAGGAAGAACGCCAGAAACCGGCGAGGCAGCAACCCAAGGCTTTCCAGCTTTCAAACGTGAGCGTGATGGAAACGAGAAACCAGCCGAGTGCGACTACGTAAAGCCAGAGCTGGAGCGGATGCGGTGTCCAGATGACCGCAAGGATGAGGCCGAAACCGATGAGCAACTCCGCGATGTCCCAGGCGATGCGCTGCCTTGTGCGCGGACCGGCAACGCATGCGCAATTTGCAAGAGATTCCTCACGCACACTCAAGGCGCGACCTCCCGCCGAAGAGTGCTGGGGAACTTCGGCAAACCGGGAACGACGGGTCACGCGGGCTCATCGGGCCGGAAGAAGATAGGTTTCAGGCCACGCGTACAAACCTGATTTACAGATAGACGATCAACAACCGTTCAGGGTTATCCAACGTCGATACCCATCTGGAAACACGGTGTGATCGATCAAGTTGTGTTCGGGGCTATACCTTGAGGAAAATTTTCTTCTTGTAGAGAATCCATACGGGGATAAAGCAAAAGGCAGCAATTCCCACGCTATAACCGAACGCAGCCAGATGGGGATTGGGGATCTGCATCACGGTGTGCATTGCCGTCCATCGCAGCGGATTTGTCGGTCGTCCGTCCGCGCCCGTGAACTTGAACATTTCGAGCAGACCGGGGACGAGTTCGCTGAACATATAGGCGGCAATAGCGTTGGAGCCGAAGACGAGCCAGGGCCAGGTCCAGCCTTTGCGCCAGCTCATCTGTTCAATGGTGAAGTGGGCGAAAGCGAGCAGAGCCAGCGAGTATCCTCCGGCGACGAGAACGAAGGAACTGGTCCACATATTTTTGTTGAGCGGAAACTCCAAGGACCAGAGGTAGCCAACGGCCAGGCTGGCAACACACGCGATGGCGAGTCCGACAGTCTTGGTGCTGACCGATCGCTTCGAGCGCAGCCAGATGCCGGCGAGGATGCCCATGAGCGCTGTGCCGATTGCGGGCAGGTCGCTCAGAAGGCCCTCGGGATCGCGCAGGTTATGAGCAGGCGATTCGAGGTAGAGGTGATAGGGGAAGACGTGACGGTCAATCCAGGAGACGAGGTTCTGGCTGATGTCCATGAAAGGGACATCGCGACCGGGCGTGCCAACTCCCGGGATTGGAACCCAGCGAACGAGAATCCAGTAGCCGACGAGACAGCCTGCGAGGGCCATCCATTTGGTCGAGGCGCGTTGATCCCAAAGATAGAAGAGACCGACGACGAGGTAGCAGACCGCGATCCGCTGAAGCACGCCATAAAAGCGCATGTGAGCAAGATGGAAGTACGGGAAGCTATTGACGATGATGCCGAAGAGGATGAGCACGATGGTGCGGATCACCGTGTGTTTGGCAAGTTGCGAACGTTCAGCGCCCTTGGCCAGCCGAGCCTCCGTGGCAAACACAACCGAGACGCCAACCACGAATACGAACGTGGGGAAGACAAGGTCTGTGGGAGTAAGCCCGTTCCAGTAGGCGTGATTCATGAAGTGCCACGCACCAGGTCCGCCGTTGTTGTTCACCATGATCATGAATGCGATGGTGATACCTCGGACGACGTCGAGAGCCATGAGCCGCCTGACAGGATTACGCGCTACGGCGGGATTGACCGCCGTTGTCTGCTTCTCAGTAAGACTTGTCTGCATTTGAACCCCGAGGAACTTGCCTGCACCCTAAGCTACGCGTTCGAGGCGGTTCGTGCCAAGTGGGTGAACCAGGGACCAGGGAACGTAGGGATCAGGGATTAGGTGTGTAGTGTCAACAGATTGTTCCTGATGAGACCTGCCCTTGTAATAGGGGTTTGATGGCCCAGGCTGGTGTGCGGTCTGTGCCAGTTGTATTCATGCAACCAGAGTTGGAGCTGGTCGCGCCTCT
>Ga0207695_10000595_pt1 | contig 72573 bp, 69 predicted proteins | sample KBSC54metaG_FD_184354 | JGI IMG/M metagenome (GOLD analysis project Ga0207695, IMG submission 184354) | Corn rhizosphere microbial communities from Kellogg Biological Station, Michigan, USA - KBS C5-4 metaG (SPAdes) (version 2) | ecosystem: Host-associated > Plants > Roots > Rhizosphere > Soil...
GGCGGCGGCGGAGGCGGTGGAGATGGAAATTCCAGCATCGACAACGGCCCCGATGGAACGGGATCTGGCCCCAACTATACGTATACCTACCGAGATGGCACCGGCACCAGGTCTTGCTCCGGAGGTGCGGACTCGCTCTCCGGAGATTGTTCATACCACCCTCCTAACGTCCTGCCCGGCGTATCGCTCACGGGCATAACGATTGGAGGACCGGAGCCTGGCGGGACTGACCTAGATGGCCCAGGCGGATTCTTGCTCGCCGCCTACCCCAGCAACGGTGGACCGCCTCTAGATACGATAGGACGTTGGGCTCAACTCGTAGCGATATCGCCTGCCGTTGTTCTGGGTGTAATCTTGGATGCGTTTACATTTGCAAATCCACTAAACGATGGTGAGCAGAAGCAGCTAGCTCATATCCAAAACGATATTCATCACATATTTGATAATCCTACCCATAACCTCGATCCGGTAGTTCAGCAATTCGGCGGAAAGGGGCCAGCCTATTTTGGCCTCGTCGATGCCGTTCATGCAGCCGGCCTCCCGAACGGCGTGTTTACGACGCAAGTGAATATCGGCGGAATATCGGTAACAACCACGGGATTTATAAATAATGGTGTTATAAATCTGAGCAATGCCTTTATCCCGCCGCCGTAGTTGGATGAATGATGATGGTCACTCTACTATGAAGGAAACATCATTTACACCACTGGAAGTGGCGGTTTGTACTGAAATATGCCGCAAGGACCTAATACGAGGTCGAGATCTTTGCAGAGTTCTCCGTGAAGCGACGATTCTTAGTCGCGAAAATACTGGGCGGGGTTTTGTGACCTCGTTCAATGTTGATCGCACGCTTTCTCTCCCTTTCACACTTTCACCGATGACGGGCCCCCTTGCTCATATGGACGACATGGGAATCGGAATGATGATGGGCTTTTATCTATGGCTGGAGAGTGGTTACCCGGCGAGCTTCGAAGGATTTCAATACGGCGATGTGCACGGCCAGACCATAGACTTGCGGGATCGCGATCTATTCAACCTCAAAGCGAGTGGTTTCGAGTGGAAGTAGGCGAAATGCCGCGAAATGCCGTGCCGCGAAATGCCGGGACAGGAGCACCATTCCTCTACCCCGCAGAATCCCCGCCACATCCCTCCTATTGCTCACGGCAGGATAAGAGAGCGCGATGTGAGGGCCGGTAAGTCGCTGCTGCGCCACGCCTTTTCGCACATCGCTGGCCGCGGCCGCGATTACGGTGACAGTGCACCTATTCTAAGCCCCGGCAGCCTTGGGGACCGGCCCGCGCCTGGCGGGCTGGAACTTGCGACCGCTCTTGGCCTCAAGACCCGCGACGAACGCCTCGCGCCCCAGGGGCCGGCCGATGCTCTCCGAACGCCTCAGCCGCTCTGACAGCACCTTGTCCTCCCCTGCCGCGATCCGGTCCGCCAGCTCCGGGTAGCGCGACGCCGCCGGCTCACGCGCCGTCAGCCCGTCGTCGGCCACGCGGCCCAGGTGGAACGGACCTATTTCATACGGTGTCGCCGTAGTCGCGCGGATCGGTGCGTGTCCCCTGTATGGTAAGGCCGTGCGATCCATGTGAAGCAAAGTCCATGCAATCCTCGCAGAATCACGGTCGCGCCGCGGCGGGACCCGGGCTTCGTCCCGCCGTCTCGGAAGGCGCCACGCGCCTACGGCGGCCGCACGCCGGCGTGGCCTTTGGCCTGGCGCTGGCCTGCACGCTGTACTGCGCCTTGCGCCCACATCCCGTGCCCCTGCACCTCAACGAGGACTTGCAGCACCTGGGCGCCTTTGCGGTCCTGATGGTCACGGGAGGATTGTCGCGGCCGCGCCGGCGGCTTCCGATGGCCCTTGGGCTGCTGGTGCTGGGCGCGGTGATCGAGGGCCTTCAGGCGACCCCGTTCGTCCACCGCGACGCGGACCTGAAGGACTGGCTGGCGGATGCGGGCGGCGTTGGCCTGGCCTGGACGCTCGTCGAAGCGCCGGCCCTGTGTTTCCGCCTCCGGCGCAGGGTTCCGGGCGCGGCGGGCGTGGCGCGAAACCCTCCGAACTCGGCGGCGATCGGGTAACGCGCGCCGGCCCGCGCGGCGGCCGGGATCGCGGCCCGGGAAGCCCGCACCCGGCGCAGCCTGGCTCGCGCAACCGCGGGCCCAAGAGCAAGGCACCGTCCGATCCGGCCGTCGTCCCATTTCATAGAGTGTCACCGTAATCCGCCGGGCGCGGGTCCGGCTCGCCGCGCCCATCCGGCGACGGGGCGCCGGCGGATCGCGAGCGTGCGGCGGTGATCCAGGTGACAGCGTCGAAGAGGCGCGATAGTAGCCAAGCTCTTATGGAGGCCCTCTTCAACCAGGCCGCGAAGCTGCATCGGGCTGGCCGTCTCGATGAGGCCGAAGCGATCTACCGGCAGATCACAGACTCGAAGTCCTCCCTGGCGCTCAACAATCTCGGCGTGGTGTTGCGGGCCACCGGGCGCCTTGAGGAAGCGGAGGCGGTGTTGCGCCGTGCGGTTGCTGCCGAGCCCCACCGGGCGTCGCCGCGATTTATGCTCGGCATGACCTTGCTGGGTCTCGGCAATTACGCTGAGGGCTGGAGGTATTTCGAAGCGCGCAGAACGGTTCACCCAAGCCGCTTGCCGCCGTTGCCCTTTCCGGAATGGCAGGGTGAGAATCTGACCGGGAAACATCTGCTGGTGTTCGGCGAGCAGGGCTTCGGCGATCAGATCCTCTTCGCCCGGTTCATCCCTCAACTTGCCCAACAGGCGGCAAGAGTGACGCTGTGCGTCGCTCGGCGGCTCGTTCCGCTTCTCACGTCCCTGCCCGCCCATGTGTTCTACCCGGACAACTGGGCGGCTTTGCGCGCCGACTACTGGATCCACATGGAGACCGCGCCGCTTTACTGGGAAATGGGACCCGAGGACGCGCCCGCACCGTATCTTGCGCAGGCCCCCAGGAGGGTGTCGGGCGTCGGGCTGATGCTCCAGGGAGATCCGCGCAATGAAAACAACGCAAACCGTCTGCCCGGTGCTGAGGCGGCTCGCGAGATCCGCGGCCTTGCGCCGTTCGTCGACCTCGCGCCGGAAGCCACGGGCGCCAAGGACTTCGTTGAGACGGCCGAGATCATCGCCGGCCTCGAGATGGTGGTGACGGTAGACACCTCCGTGGCCCATCTAGCCGGCGCCATGGGCAAACCGACCCTGCTGTTGATGGGGCGGCCCGCCATGGACTGGTACACGAACTGGCACGATGATCGTTCGCCCTGGTATCCTTCGATCCGATCGATCCGCCAGCCACGGGCAGGGGACTGGAAGAGTGTTGTCGCGAGGCTGGGCCTCGCGCTCGCCGAAGCTGGACTGGCGGACTAAATTACGGTGGCAGTGCACTAAATTGGCATGCGGCGGGGGTCGAGGTCTGGTCCTGGGTGCTGATGCCCAATCATGTGCACCTGATCCTGGTCCCGCCCGATCCGGACGCGCTGCGCCGGGCCCTGGCGTCCGTGCATAGGCGCTATGCGGGGCAGATCCACGCGCGGCTCAAGCGGACGGGGCATTTCTGGCAGGGCCGCTTCGGCTGCGTGGCGATGGACGAAGCGCATCTTGGCGCGGCCCTGCGGTATGTGGCGCTCAATCCGGTGCGCGCGCGGCTGGTGGAGCGTGCAGTCGACTGGCCCTGGTCCAGCGTGCATGTCCACCTGGGCCGCGTGGCCGACGACGGGCTGACGGCGCGTGAGCCCGTGGCGTCGCGCTACCCGGAGTTGGCGGACCAGATCGCGGCAGGGGAGGACAAGGTGCTGTCCGAGCGGCTGAGGCGTTCGGAGAGCATCGGCCGGCCCCTGGGGAGCGAGGCGTTCGTCGCGGGTCTTGAGGCCAAGAGCGGTCGCAAGTTCAGGCCCGCCAGGCGCGGGCCGGTCCCCAAGGCTGCTGGGGCGTAGAATAGGTGCACTGTCACCGTAATAGTGTCACCGTAATGCGAAACGCGCGGCTATGCTACAAGACATGGTAGAAGTCCATGATTTCGTGACGATCGCCGCGCGTACCAATCAGTTCTAGTGGCTCAAAATCCTGCACGCTCAAGTTGACAATCAATTTCGCGCCGCCCTCGAATCCCAATTCAAACTTCGAATCCGAAAGGCCTACTTCCAGGCATTTCCTGCCACGAAGAAATATAAATTCTGCGCTTTCTATCGAAGGGTCGTGATTTTCTGAATCTGCATCGAATCTCGATTCCTCATCTCCATCGATCCAAAAATTGAAAGTCTTTTTCACACGTAACGTGAATGATTCTTTATCTGACAGTAGGAATTCTACGATATAAGTTCTGACATTTATATCGGTAAGCGTACAGCCAACAATCTTGGCCGCGTCAGCTTTCATAGATTGAAATTTTTCTTTTCGATTCATGTCAGAACGGTGAATAAGTTCCATAAGGATTGTGAACGGCTGGTGATGTAACTGGAAACTGCAGTCCGCTAAATATACTTATGGTCGCCCCAGCCTGGTTTGTAACAACGTAATACCCGTTGGTATAGCCAAATTCCAGGCTAGATCCCGTGCCTGATGGCTGGATACGTATAACATTTCTGTTGTCTGGCGAGGACCAATTTGGAGGGACGAGCAGATAACCCCCACCTTGAGGGGCATGTACAAGCTGATATCCCGGCGGAGAAGTAAGATTCAACTGACCGCTTTCTGGGTCGAAAAAACGTCCTTGCAAGATATACTGAGACGGCCTCGGAATCTGGGATAGGGGTACATAGGGTTGCCCGCCCGGACCGAGCAGCTGCAGCGTTCCCACATCCATCAAGTTGGCGCCGCCGCAGTATTCCTGACAAACGTTAGTTGTGGCGTCGGGTGTGGTTTCCGGCTCGTCGCTCGAATTGTCCGCTTGGAATGGTGTAATTCCAATGGTCGAATTTATCGCGACACCGTTCACCGCGCTGGCCACCGCATTGCTCACGCCTTGCGCGTTCATTGCATTCGCGAAAGCCCCTTGGGTCATGTCACCAACACAGTGCGCCCCGCTGCAAAGACCGGCGTCATCAAAGATCGACCCGCTCCCGTCAGCGCGATCAAATTTATCGAAGTCAGCAAACATATACGGTGCTAGCCCACTCGGATCGGTCCCATTGACCGGATCGGCGTTGGCGTATCGATACAGGTTCGCACCACCGCCGTAGCTCGTGGGGTCGGTTTGCAGAAACCGACCCATCATCGGATCGTAACGACGGGCGAGGGTGGGCGTCATCGGCGTGACCTGTCAGTCGGCCGCGAATGCTGGAAGGTATTGAGCGCCCCCTCCCATCCCCGGATGGCTCGCGGCGTGCACTTCGGCGAGCTTGGCGGTGGCGACGCGGGTGTAGACCTGGGTGGTCTGCAGGCTCTCGTGACCCAGGAGCGCCTGGATGAAGCGGATGTCGGCGCCGCCCTCAAGCATCAGGGTCGCGGTGGTGTGGCGGAACAGGTGGCAGGAACCGGGTTTGCCGACCCCGGAAGTGCGGACATATTGGCTGACGCGGTCGGACAGCTTCTTGGGCGCGAGCCGGGTCCCTGACCGGCTGAGGAACAGCAGGTCAGTGTGGCGCCCGACCGCCAGCTGCGGGCGGGCCCTGTCCCGATATGCTTCCAGCCAGGCCCTGGCCCGGCCGCCGATGGGGGTGATGCGGTCCTTCTTGCCCTTGCCTTTTCGCACCACGAGCAGGTCTCGGCCGAAGTCGACGTCGCTGAGCCGTAGGTTCACGAGCTCAGTCCTCCGGATTGCGGCCGCGTAGAATAGCTCCAGGATGGCGCGATCGCGGAGCCCCATGGGATCGCCGAGGGTTGGGAGAGACAGGATCTGCTCCGCCTCGTCCGCCGACAGCACCATCGAGGGAAGCTTTCGCTCGGTCCTAGGGAGCTCTAACTCCGAGGCGGGATTCGAAGGAATGTGGCCCTCGCGGGCCAGCCAGCGGAAAAAGTCCCGAATTCGGGTTAGCCGAACTCCCTGGGTGCGGAAACTGAGCGGCGCGCCGTCCGCCTTGCGGTGGTCGAACAGGTGGGTGCGGTAGTCTTCCAGCACGGCCCTGTTGATTTCATCGGGCCGGCCGAGGCCGCGCCCGCGCGCCCAGGTGATGAACACGAAGAGCTCGCGCTCGCGGTCCTCCACCGTCTCCGAGGAGTAGCCCCGGGTGCGCAGCGACGCCAGGTAGCGCTCGCGTAAGGCCGCGAGACCCTCGGGGTCACCCATCCCCTGCAGGGGTGGATTCTTCGCGCCACGCATCCGCCAGCTCTCCCCAAGGTAGAGCTTCACAATTCATCCGCTGAAGGGTTGAATCAAGCACTGATCCCCGCGGTGACCGACGGGCGCCTCAGTGCTGTCAGCTAAACGCTAACTGGTCTCCGCATCCGCCCCTCGGCAGGCCTGACGGGAGGCCGCGGCGGCGCTAGGCGCGCGCGCCCGGCGGTTCGGCGAGGGCCAGGACGTCGATCTTCGCCAGGCGGGCGACCACCTCGGCGGCGCGCAGCGGCGCGAGGTCGGCGGCGGCGACCAGGTCCTCGAGACTGAGCGGCCCCGCCGCCAGGGCGGCCAACACCCGGTCGGCGAGTTCTGGGGCGATCGTCCAGAGCGAGACCGCCTCCTGACGGATCAGCTCGCGATAGGCCTCGGGCGTCGCGTCTGTTCGGGAAACCACGGTCCTGGGGGTGATGGGCCCTGTCGGGTAGGCCGCGAAGGTCTCGAAGGGGCCCATGTGATCCGATCCGGTCCGCGGCGCCCGCGACTGCCAGACCAGCGTCACCGGATTTTCCGCGGCCTTGCGCCGGATGGCGGTCTGCTCGTCCCATAGCGCCTGGTAGCTTCGGAACACCACCGACCAGTCGAAGACCTCGCGGGCGCGGGCCCGGCCCGCCGCGCCCATCCGGCGGCGCAGCGCCGGGTCGGTCACCAGGTCGCGCAGGCGCAGGGTGAGCTCGCCCATGTCGACCGCCACCGCCGTGTTGGCGCGCGCCAGATAGGGCTCGTAGCCGTTCTCGCCCGCCTCGTAGGCGGCGGCGATCGGCTCGCCGGCTCCCGGCGGCGGCGCCCAGGTCCGGACGCGGAACCCGTCGACGCCATCGCGGACGGTGTCGCGATAACCGTTCCAGTCGCTGACCAGGGCCGGCAGCCCCGCGGCCATGGCCTCCAGGGGGGTGAGGCCGAAGGTCTCCTGGATGCTGTCGGCGAGCGATATGAACAGGTCCGCGCCGGCCCACGCCTGGCGATAGGCCCCAGCGTCCTTGCCGTCGACGAAAACCGCGCGGACGGCCGGGCAGATGTCGGCCAGTCCGGACCGGAAAAGCCGCGCCATCGGCTCGCTGGCGGCTTGGCCGGCGATCACCAGGACCACCGGCTCGCTGGTGTCTTCCGCGGTTTTCTGCAGGGCGCGGAACATCGCGAACGGATGGGCCTTGCCGTTGACCGATAGCCGGCCGGCGAACAGGACGGCGATGTCGTCTGGCGCAAGCCCCAGCAGGTCGCGGGCCGCCGCGCGATCCTCACCGCTGAACGCGAAATCGCTGGTGTGAACGCCGAGCGGGATGATCGGCAGCAGGGGCCGTGCGGCGGCGACCGGCTGGCCCGTGCGCCAGCGCAGATAGTCGGCCTGATGATCGAGCACCGCATCCACGACGGCGCGCGCCGCGGCGGAGGTGCAGATCAGCGCATCCCAGGCCATCACCGGTTCGACCAAGATCTTGGCGATGGCGTCCAGGGTGGGCGCGGTGGCCAGGGTGTGGGTGACGCCGCACAGGCTGTAGGCGGCGGGGCCAGCGCGCAGCCGCTGGCGGGCCACGGGTCCCAGGATCTGATCGGGTCGGTAGAGCACGCCGGCCTCGGCCAGCAGGTCCAGCCGCGAGCCGGGAATCCAGGCGGTCTCGCATCGCGGATCGATCTCAGCCACCGCGCGGCGGAAAGCCTCGGCGGACTGCCGGATCGGCGTATAGGCCGTCAGCCGGCCGCCGGCGGCGGCCTGCACCGCGGCGCGTAGGAATCCGTGCCCCGCCGCCTGCCGGCCCATCAGCTTCGGCCCCGTGAGCAGGTAGCCGTCGGGTTCAAACAGGATAGCGGCGTTCACGAGGGCCGCTTAACACGCGCCGGCGCACCCCGGAAGCCGTGGGTGGGACTCGCGGCCGACGACGCCCCTCCTCTACCCAGTTTTATGCGAAATCGGGGGCGCTGGTCCGCCTCGCGCCAAACGGGCATTGCCGACGCCACGACATTCAGATCTGATTGAGGGACGGTCTGATCACGTCACGGGCAGGTGGTCATAGAGCCAAGCTTGTATCACGGGCGCGATTTGGTCCCGCAGCGCTTCATTTGCGTAGCCGCACCAATGCACTCCGTGATGAACGTCGAACGGGGAATCCAGCGGCGCTCCGAAACCATCCGTCAAAACGACACCCGCCTGGCGCGCCACGAGCCATCCCGCGACATCATAGGGGTGACACAACAACCCCCCTTCGGCGGCAAGGCCATCTCTGCGAAGGATCTCGAAGAACAGGGGCCGCAGGTCGCAGCAGAACCGGTCGCGACCCATCGCCAGTTCCACGAACTGTCCACCACTGCAAATGTATTGATCGTCGAAAACGCTGGCTTCCGCGATGGAGACTGCGCCCAGTGTCCGGGTCACAATCGTTTCCATGAGGTCAGCCGCCAGACGTTTTGTCCCCGGAAAGAAGCTGGCGACTTGTCCAAACCCATGGCGCAGTGTCGTCTCGCTACTAGGTGCCAACGACAGGCGCTGGCGCTCGCCGGTGCGCAGATCCTGCCGGTCCGCCCGCGCCGCTGTGCCCCTGGTCGCCCACAGGATGTCGGCGAACGCCTGCTTGCTGGTGGGAAGCTCGACCATCACCGAGCAAAGGCTGTCCTGCAGACTGGTCGCTGTACCTGAATTTCTGGCGACGGCCGCGAGAAACCAGGCGGACCGTTTATCGTACATCAGGCTGCGGGTGCCATCGATAGGATCGATCAGGACGAGGAAATCCGGTTCGCCTTCGCTCTCCAGCGGATCGAACCGGCCGTCGGGGCCTAGGCCCTCGCAGACGATCGCGGTCCGGTACATCGCGGCCGGCGGATGGGCGAGCGCCTCGACGATGAGAGGCTCTGCCTTGCGATCGATCGCGAATATCGTGTCGCCCCCCTCGTGGCCGCTGATCCTGCGATCAGCCTCGACATCCCGCTGCGTGATGATTCGCGTACGGATCCGGATCCCGAGTGAAACCAACCACTCTACGATCTCTTCCGCCTGTCGGCGCGACAGGTCAGGTCCGCGCGGCGACTTGGTCACGGATCACGCTTTCGATCTGAGGAAAGAAATGGCGAACGCGCTGCATGCATGCCGCCCCTGCGGGCAGTGTGTTCGGTGATGAGGCATGCTCATCGAGCCACTCGGTAGTCCAATCAAAGACAACCGGCTCGCCTTCCCAGTTTCGTTCAAATTGCGAACAGCATGCCACCTCAAGCGCCTTAGCGTCGGCGACAACCACCAGCATTACCTCCGGCTTAATAGTGACCGGATCGAAAGCCGTGCCGAGGTAGAAGATCTTCACACCGCCGTCCCGCAACGCATCGCGATAGGGGGTGACAGCCGGCTCGTTCAGGAAGTCGCGGCCCATGCGGGTCTGCTCCTCCACCTCCTTCTGACCCAGTAACTCCTCCGCGAGCTCACGGACGATCGATCTCGACATCGAGAAATCGCGCTCGAGGCCGCCCTTGTAGCCATCAGGCTGGAAGGTGCCGGCCGGCACGACATGGAGCGTGTTCTGGGCTTCAGCGAGTTGCGCCTCGCCACGCTGTTCACGCTCGTGAACCAGGAAAACCGTGTTGAGTCCGGGCAGGCCGTGCAGAATGAATAGGGCGTTCAATCCGGCCACTGCATTGCGGCGTTCAAGGTTCCAAACGTCCCCGGGCGCGCCGCGCGCGGGAAGGCGTTCGGGCGGCGGTGATGCGCTTTGCATGTTGCCGACGCGCCAGTCCGCGAGTTCGAAGGCTATGGCCTCACAGGTATTGTAGTAGTTGAAGTAGCTGGACCGGGCGAATGTGAGGATCGGCGCGTTGGGCCCCTGCGAGGTGTCGATGCCCATCAGTCGATAGCTGACGTCGTCGGTGATCTGCATCTTCGGATTGTGCTTCTTCGACCAGCTTTCGCAGGTCTCGCCGGCGTCAAGGAACGAGGGGTGAAACCAGCGAGCGCTCGGCGGATTTGGTGACGCTTGACGCTTGAGGCCATCGACCCTCGCGAGCTCGACGAGTTGCTCAGGGAGCCAATCGGAGCGACCCACCAGGGGAAAGGCGCCGAGCTGGTCGACGTCCTTGTAGTACTGCTTGGCGACCGCGGCGAGGTCTGGACGCTGCTTCATCTTGTAGTCGAATGCGTTGGGTAAGTCGGCCCCCCTATGAATAGCCGTGGCAGGTGAATTTGGCGAAGTGGTTGTGGGGTCTGCGGCCGTCAGCGCGGGTGCGATCTCTCGAAGCACGCCCTGAAGCGCCTCGATTGCCTGCTTTAAGGTCTCGTTCTGCAGCGCCTCGTAGTGGGGGGACCGCTGATTGGCGGCGTGCTTCTGAACTGAAAGCATTGCAGTTCTGAACCATTTGCGGGTGATCGAGTCCCCGTTCAGTTTTTCAAATATCGTCGACTTACTCTTCTTGAGGAGATCCTCCAGACGAGGCAAATCGAAACTATCCTTAAGTATTAGAATGTTCTGGCGCACGACTTCTGCGTGTTCAGGGGACAAGTCGCGGCCTTCTCGGGAAAGCATCGAACCTCCAATGCTGCTGGCACAAGATTGCGGACTACAGACAGCGCGACCGTATTCCTTCGACCCCTGTTTTCAATTCCGTGTTCGTCCGCCAATGTCCGCAGTTGACCGGCGGAGCCAAGCGGAGAAGACACGGCCAACCAGGCAGGAGAGAGAGATCTTGCGATCGCCAGTCCTGACTCCGCAGGTCGCAGGGAGCGCATCCATGAATACCGATTTGAATGAAGCAAACCCGGGGCGCGGGGCCGCCACCGGCCCCGCGGCGTTGTCGCCGATCACCAGCCAGCACGTTCGGGTGCTGCATTCGCAACTGGATCTCCTGGAGCGGACGGAACGCGAGGCCTTGGCAGACTATCGCAAGATCGAGCCTCGTCCGCATGGTTCAACTCCCGATCGGGAACATGACCGTCTCCAGACCGTCCTGTTCGATATTCAGGACCGGATCGCCGCCAAGCGGGTGGCGCTCGCGCAGCTTGAGGGGGCTGAATCTCAGGCCGCCGCCTCGCGCGCTGCTGCCGAAAATCAGGCGGTGCGCGAGGATGCGTCCTTCTGGCTGCGGCGGCTCATCGTGTCCCTGTCTATCGCCAATGGCGCCGCGTTTGTTGGTCTGATCTCGGGCGCCTTCCACACCGAACATCCCCTGGCTGTCGCCGCGATCGTCGCCCCGTCGCTGCACTATTTCGGCCTTGGTCTCATCTTCGCCGGCGCGATCCCCGCCGCCATGTGGCTCCTCCTTGCTGTGCCGCGGTTCGGTGTCTTTATCCTGCGTCGTGCTCCGCGTCCGCCGAGGCAGCTTGATCGTGCGCGTGCCGCCTACGAGGCTGCAGCCCCAACCGTGCTGATGGTCGCCGCCGCCGGGCTGGCCCTCGCATCGACCCTCTTCTTCCTCCAGGGCCTCGCGGTGGCGATCGTTACCGCCCAGGGCCGCCCACCCGGAATGGCGGACATCCGCGATTTGGTAGCCCAATCGCCGACGGAGCCCGCCGCGGCAATTGGTGTGATGCAGGCCCGAAGCGCTGGTCTGGCGAAGAACCCGCCAATGGTGTCAATGCAACTCCGACGCACGCCACTCGTGCTGCTAAGTAGCGTTATGCGAAACCACCGAGAGGGAACGTCAGGTCGAGGGCGCTCCCGCTGGCCGCCGAACGATCGCCTTTAGCTCGTCCATCGTCAGCCACGGGCGCTTCGCATGCACCATCCGGTGGCAGTTGGCGCAAAGGATCGCCAGTTCACTGAGCTTGGTCTTCGCGCCGGGTTTCAGCGTCTCCAGGGCCTTGGTGTGGTGCACCTCAATGAACCCCTCGCCGCGCTCGCCATAGACCTCGGCAAAGTCGAACTCGCAGGCTTCGCAGAACAATCGTCCGTGTACCGCCTTCGCCTGTTCCTTGCGCTTGCGGGCTAGGCCCGCGTCCCGCTCCCGGTAGTGGTGCATCCGTGTGAGGACCGCGCCCTCGGAGGCCTCAACATCGCTGCTGACATCCAGTACGGCCACGATCTCTGGCGCCAGCTCCAAGGCCGCGCGGATGGCCGCGGCCGTTGCCTTCAGCCGTAGGCGGTCATTCGCGAATTCCTCCCAGACGTCCTGGTCGCCACGACCGCCATGGGCCAGGCCCTTGCGGCCGCGCGCCAGGTAGGCTGGGTCGAGTCTTTGGAAGTTTCCGAGTTTCATGGAAACCCCGTCGCGTTGCGGCGGTTAGCCTGGCCGAGATCTACGCCCCAGAGTCGATTGAGAAGCTGCGAAAGTTCCCGGACAGCGGGGTGTGTTTGATCGGCTGTAGGGTGATCAAAATAGACGTCTAGTGCGAGGATGAGCTCGTCGCGGGTCCAGTTTGGATTGCGGGACGTCTTGGTGGGCGCCGGAGTGATCTCGATCACGTCAGCGGCGGTGGCGTCGAAACCTGGCGTCCCACCGTCGCACGCGGGGCAGCGACGGATCGCGATGTCGCTGCCATTTGCGCCGTACTCGTGGGCGCATCGCTGGCACTTCAGGACGTAGATCTTTTGGCCGTGGTCGGTGCCTTCGCGGCCGGTCGGTCCGAGCACCTGCTGGCCGTTGGGGCTGAGGTATCCAGTCTTGGTGCTGAATGGCATAGCGGGACTATAGGCGCATTGCGGCAACGGGACATCCGAGTCAGCACAGGTATGGATGGGGGTCACTCAGTTTGGGGCGACGACCAGGAGGCCAGATGCTCAAGAGCGATTCACTTCCGGTGCTGGAGCCTTGGGCGAAGAAGGCGCTGCAGGGAATCACCTTTTGGATCGGCCATCGACATTGCCTCTACGAGCACTATCCGCTCGGAGAGTCTGCCTTCGTTGCTGAGCTATGCAATTTGATCTTCGCTCACCTAGACAAGACGAAATTCACCCTGCGGTGTGAGGTCCTCTATCGAGACCTCGCTGCAGAGCTTCCTCCGGAAATGTTTGGGGCCCTGGCGAGAGCCGACATTGTCATTTCCAAGAGGTCGCTGATCAAAGGCGCCGAAGGCAGACCCACCGACATCATCGAAGTTAAACGCGGCAAGGCGACCAAGGCCTTGATCCACGCAGATCTGAGGCGGTTGGCCGAAGTCCAGCGCCGCACCCACACCTGCCGGACGTTTCTCTTCGTGGTCTGCGAGAGTTACCGCCCGTCCGCATTCATCACTTCAGAAGGAGTGAGCGTTGGCGGTGAACACGCGATCATTGACGATGCAAATGCCTGCTATCGCGTGCGGCGGACTTTCAAGGCCGCCCACGCCTATACGAACAAGGAAAGTGGCCAGTACGCCTGTTGTCTCGAGGTCTTTGACCGACCGCCCGTTACGCCGAAGTTGAGGCTTAAGAAGCCTAGCGCGACGAAAAGGCGGGTGATCAGGCCCAGGCCCAAGCTGAAATCGGCGGGGCAATAATCAGGAATTGTCATCGAGCAGTGTCTGAGACTTTGGGCTGCTGCGGCCGTCTCCCGATGGCAGGCCGGCAGCGGCGATAGTGACGACCGGATCATTTCGCACGTCTGATCGGTGGCGGATCACTCAAGGCGGGGTCGCTAGGATGACCGCAGCCAACAACACCAGACTAAGCTAGGTTTCAGCGTCGGGCATAAGGGGCCCTGGCCGCCGAGGGGCTCATGAGAAAGACAGCGCTGGCATTTTCCGCCCTTGCGGTGATCTGGAGCACCTCCGCCTTTGCGGCCGTCCACGAGCTTGTATGGGCAGGGGCGGTGCGCGAAGTCGAAGGTGACAGTTCGAGGCCGGACATCCAGGGCGGTGAACCGATCCTCGCGAGCTTCTCGCTCGACGACGCCTCGGCCGCCGGTCCCGTGGTGCTTGCGCTGGGCGGAGGCTTCTACAGTGTCTACAGCGTACCTGTATATGCATTCACCCTGTCGGTGGGCTCCTACACGATCACGATCCCTGACCTGACTGCCACCTTGACCTACATCGACAATAGTTTTGGCGCCGACGGCATTGTTGTGACGATGGATGGTCTGACGGGCGGTCCGTTTGGCAGCACATTTGCAGACGTTCAGTTTCAGGCTCGCGGTCCGCTGAATGCGATCGACGACACCGGGATTGGCAATGGCCTTCCGTACGGACGCTTCGCGCCGAGCTTCTTTGCGGTGTTTGGCGATGGCAGTTCGGCCGAAAGGGTATTCGGCGATCTCACTATCTCCGATAACGCGGTTCCCGAGCCAGCGACTTGGATCGAGCTGCTGATTGGATTTGGAGCAATGGGGTCTCACATACGTCGGCGCTTGGCTTTGATCGCGAGACGGAGAGGGGCCGGCGTCCTTAGTCGGTCTCGCCCTCTGCGGCACGAGACGCAGCCTAAAAGTTCCGACTAGGCCCGGAAAGATGCCGCATTGGGTGCGGGCGCCGCGCGGTCTAAGGACGATTTCCGGCAATCCAGATTAGATGCAGATGACGCCCCTCACGAAGGACTGCTTCTGACTCCGAGCTGACGTTCCCGACGTCGGCTCCAAGGCGGCGCCCAGACTCATAGAACCGCCCGAAATCGACCTCTAGCTCGGAGCCGCCGACGCGTTTGCCGAGGGCCACGCGGAGCGGGGGTTCTCGAAAATCTCGCCGTCGAACGTGCAGTCAAAGAGGTCGTCATCGGCCTCATCAAGCGGGACCTGCTGGCGCATCGTCCAGCGATGCCGTTCATCGCCTTGGATCAAGGTCACTTCGGGGACGGGGAAACCCGCGCAGATTTTTGAGATCACCTGACGGTCACCTGCGAACCCAATGATCCGCTGGTTCTGGTTCCATTCCAGGGCCCAGCACCAGACCGGCAGGCCTTCGGGGTGGCGCCGGATCAGGAACTTGAAAAACCCGTCGGCGCCAATGGCGTGGATCCGCAGCTCCCAGGTCTGCGCTTCAGCCATGAACGCGCGCATGCGTGCATGCCCCCAGTCGCGCCGCGGAACCGTCAGGACGGGCATGAAGTCCCCAATCAGGAATCCCCCGCGGCGCGTCTCCATGTCGTAGGTGTCGAAGTAGAAGAAGCCGCGCCAGTGGTAGTGGGCGAGCTTCCAGATCCGTTCAGCCTCTATCTGAGGCGGCGCCTCAAGCTTGAGCGTCAGGTTGCCGGCCGCCAAGGGCTGCTGCAGGACGATGCTCTCGCGGCTTTCGCTTACACGTCGCCCAGTCCGGCGACTGAAGGCGTTTTTCGCCTTCCGCGCGGATTCCGCCGACAGGCGTGGGTCGTCGCACGCCAGCTGGCCAAAGACGTCCGGCTGCATCGTGATCGCCGAGATGTCGTCCTCCAACTTGGCTTTGTCGCCGTTGCAGGGCTCGCAGGCGCGAAGGATGAGATTCCACTGACCATCGAAGCAGCCGCGCGGGACGAAATTGCGGGCGACGACATGCTCTTTGGTCGCCGGCAGGTCTTCGCAGAAGGCCTTCCCGCAGTAGGGGCAGGTCCTATTCTTCAGGACGATGGCCCGATTGTCGGGAAATTTGACTACGCCGTCCATGACAGCCTCGATCGCATGCGACGCAGATGATTCGCTGATTCGCAGCAGATCCGGACGCGTATCCGTCCGTTCCCATCAGGACCGAGGTGAAATGGGGCTCCTTCAACCCCGACTGCTGTTCCTGGACAGCTCACAGCTCAGCGCGTGGGCGCGCGATCGGGTCGCTGGGCCGCCCGCGCGCCGGGAGCGCGCGGCAGCGTTCGCGGAGTCATTGATCGCGAATGGGTTCGTCCCACTGTTTTCCTGGCACCACATTCAGGAGCTGCTTGGGACCAAAAGCGCCAGCGCCGCCTCAGCCGCAGTGAGCCTGATGGAGACCCTGCCGCTCGTGGCGTGGATCGGTCACGCGGACGGGAGTGACGGCCCCGGTTCAATCGTCGACCAGATGGCGGGCGAACTGATCGCGGCGGTTTCGCATCCCGACGCTGACGACCTGACCATCCGTGGGCTCGTTCGGCCTCGCTTGATCCGCTTCGGGGCGGGTGGCGAGTTAGCCTCGATCGTCTCTGGCTGTTGGGAGGCCCTGCAGCCAATGTTTTGGCAAGAAGCGGAAGACCGCAGGCGCCAGTTTGCGGTCACGGCGGCGACGGACGCCAAGAGTAGATCCGTGCGGATCATCGATCTCCTGGAAGGACGTGCGGGCCATGGCGGGGATGTCGGAAGGCGTCTCTCGGCACAGCAACTCGCGCTCCAGCGCGATGTCGCGCGACACGGCGACCACCGGCTCGAAGACCCAGCAGCGGTCAGCCAATGGTTCATGGACCAAGTTCGCGAAATCGCGCGCGATTTGCCGCCTTCCATGCCGGAGATCACCAAGAAGCTTTTGGCGATCCAGGGACACGATCTTGAAGATTTGCAGCCTGAGGACACGGTTGGCGACGTGCTGGACCGGGGCGAGTTTCGCAGGAAGATAGAGATCGCTGCCGAAGCCGCCGGTCTTCCCGACGGATCGGCGTGCCAGGTGCGCCACCAACAGATGCCCAGCTGGACAATCGACGCCGCTCTCTCCCGACACCGCCAGCCTGGCAACGAGCGGGTGGGTAGCGAGCCCGTCGACGCCCACTTGGCCTGCGCTGCGATCTACAGTGACATCGCCTTCGTCGACAAACGGACTTTGGAGTACCTCCGACAGGCCAGCGCAGCCGGGTCTTTGCCGGCGGGTTTGCTGGACCACGCCTTGCCGAACAGGGACTACGCCGATGTGCCAACCGCCTTTTGAGAGGAGCCGACACGCGGACCTGCGAACCTGTTCACATGTGGACCTCTCCCTTGTTCAGGATCCTCCGACCAAGGTCGGCGGCGGTGAGCCCAGATGAATTCGTGGCAATGGGAGTGTTTTGAGCACCTTCTGGACGGGAGGATCGTCAAAGTCACCGAGCCAGGCCCTCTGACACAGCCCGTGCGAAGCTTCTCGATCCGCCGTGACGAGAAGCGCAACCTCTCTCTGGAGACCGTCGCGGTCGGCGTTCTCAAGCGAGAGCGGGATACCCATGCACTCGGCACGATACGCACGCTGACCGAGGTCGTCAGGTTTGAGGGCGGTGGCATGCGCGCGACCGCGAAGGGCGTGTATCCTGGCGACAATTCCGAACACACAAACGCGGACGGCGCGAGGGAGCGCAAGGAAACGTCGTACGTCTCAGCGCTCGACGTTTCCGTGCAACCGGGCACCGTGCACTACACTATCGACTGGCTCGAGAATGTGAACCGAGGACCGTTCATCTGGCTCGGCGAAATGATCCGGGATCGGTCGCCACCCAGTGACACTCGGACCATTGGGGAAGGCGAGACGGCAATCAAATTCAAAGGTGGGCCACGGCACGACGCATCGCACCATGCCGCCCTTGAACTCATGATCGGGGGCGTGACCCTCTTCCTCTGCGAAGCACCGGACGTTCAGGGCCACGTGAGCCCAGGTTTCATCGTCTACCACGGCGCCCCGACCGAGGAGACCCGCCGACGTGTCCGCAACGTCGTGAGTTTCGCAATGGGAGTAGGCTTCGTCTATCTCGGCTCGTCGGCCTTCGATGACGACTCCAAGCTACTCTCAACGTACGCTGTCTCAGGAAATCCATTCGGGGATCGGCTGTTCGAATTCGCAGCTGATCCGCCGGCACCCTTGGGGCCGACGGGCACGAATATCGTCGAGCAGGCCAACCTCAGCCGTGTCGCAGCGGCGCTCTACGACCACTACGACGAGATGAATTTCGACGCGCTGAGCTGGGCTTACTGGCACGCCATCTGCGCCCCCATGCACATGAAGCCAGCGCATTTTGGCTCGGCGATTGAGGGCTTGCAGGAAGCCTACTGCGACGCCCATCCCGACAAGGCCCGTAAGCGGCTGATCCAAGACAAGACGAAGGCGAAGGCGCTCCGCGACAGGCTCAACGCAGCGCTCTTGGAGCTCGAACTCGATGACGACCTCGTGGCAATCTTCGAACGCAAAATCTCGAACCTCAACGAGGTGTCAGGCGCCGTTCTATCTCAACGGATACTGGCAGAACTCGGCTTGGCAGTCGGGCCGGCAGACGAGGCGGCGTGGATGCGCAGGAATCATGCCGCCCACGGGAAACCGCGACGGCGCGAAGACACAATTCCCATCATGCGGGACACGAAATTGCTGCGCCTCCTTCTCCATCGCGCAGTGCTTAAGATCGCTAAGGCCAGCCCAACCTATGTCGACGACTACACGCCGGGCCATGCCATTCGGGCGCTTTCGCAGACCGTGCCGATCAGCGAGACCTGATCGGGCTGGCCTACCTGGTGGCGAACGACGCGCCTCGCGGAGTCTGGGAGGTCAACCGCGCACGCTCTTCTCGTGGACCGGCCGCCAGACGCCATCGGGCGGCGTCAGATAGACCTTTGCGGGTGGCCACGCCGGCCGACCTTCGATCCGGAAGAACGACCTCAACTCTCCGTCGGCCTCGAACGCCTTGTGGGTGCCGTACTGCGCTTCGACCATGACCACGGCGGCCGTGACCGCCAGTATCGCGCGCTCGAGCGTCGCCTCGGGGAAGTGCGCCTCCCGCTCGTGCTTCACGGCGTTGTAGGCGTCATACCAGCGAAGCTTGCCACCGCGCTTCCAGCCGGCGAACGGTCGAACCGCCGGCAGCCATGGGAACTGCGGAAAGCTCACGGCATAGGCGCGCAGGCCCATGGGGCCGGCGAGGCGCATATAATCGTTCCGAGTTAGGACGGGCTTCGCCACGCCGTTCGCGCGCATGACGATCCGCCAGTGCGCTTCGACTTCGGTGCTCGCGAGGATCAGCAGATTGCGGACCTCATGCCCGTAGGCCTTGGCGTTCCGCCGGGTGGGCTCGACCACTTGGCAGATGTCGCCAAGCCGCCGCGTCAGGGCGACCAACTGGCCGCGCGCCCGGGCCAGCTGGTCGGCCGCCGTCAGCTCGCTTGGCGACCAACCGTGGTCTGCGGGGAGGCCTTCCAAGGGCCTGGCGATGAAAGGATAGTGTTCCCCGGGCGCGCGCTCCACCCGGGCGAACGGGTTGGCACCCGGTGGCTCGAACCACGGCGTCTTAGCGCGGATCTCATCCCAGATCGAAACCCCGGGCGGCGCATCGAAGGCCTCGAGATAGGTGCCGCCGAAGACCTTCCGGGCCTTGCGGCGCCCGATCTCCCAGACCGCGAGGGTGCCATCGGGAAGCCTGAACAGGTAGTGAGCCAAGGCGCTAAGCTCCCATCGTGGGCGGCTTGGAGACCTGCGTGTTCCAAACGACCATCCCTTCATCGTCCCGCAGCATGGCGGCGATAGCGGACGTGGCCTCAGCGGAGGTCCCGAAGTAGCCTTGGGCGTCAAAGACACAATTCTCAAGGACCGCCTTCAACCGCGGGTCTTCTTTCAGCGCCGCGTCCAGCGCGGCGCCCAAGGCCAGCAATGCTCGATGCCCGAACGCTGCTCCGGCCTTGAGCGCCGTCTCCAGGGAAGTCTGGAGATCGCGAAAAGTTGCAGTGTTGTAGGAGGTTCGATTGTGCGGCGCCCGGAACCGCCACGTCCCGTCGTCTCCCATCAGCAGCACCAGGACATTGGTATGCCAGTCCTGGCGCGCTTCGCTGTCGACATGGGCGATTGCCCGGTCCCGGACCGTGCGAAGCCTGCGATGCGCTGCCAGTTCGTCGGACGTGACAACGGCCTCAAGATCGAAGCACAGCGGGCGCTTGGGGTCCGGCCTCTCTGTGGCGCGCCCGTATAGGATCAGGGCCTGCGCGAAGAGAGCGCCCTGGACGTTCGAGAACGCGTCCCAAAGCACCCCGCTCTGAAACAGCCGGCCCGGGGTCGAATGGACCTCCGCCAACTGGGCGACGAGTTCCACGGCATGCGACAGGTCGGTCATCCGCGAGGCGGTATCGCGCTGCGCGTCGATCTGGCTGACGAGGGCCACATGGCGACCCCCGCGCCCCAGTGCCGAGGCGAGTGCGCTGAGGTTGTAGAGCTCCGGCATGTGACGTCATCGATCCCTAGCGTCGCCTTAAGGTGTGGGACACGGGCCTTCAGGGCAAGGCGCGGCGCTTGCGCAAGAATGCTCAGGTGATGCGCAGAGACTTCACCCGGTCGTAGATAGCTTCGCCCGGGTCGGGTGTGCGCCGTGCTCCAGCGCGAACTTGTGGAACTCCCCGCAGGCCTCGTGCGGCTTCGGACGGTGGTGCGCGTCAGGCGCTGCACGGCGTCACCCACCTGAGTTAGAAACTGGTGGGCCAGATTGCGGCGATCGCGTCGATGAGTTCGCGGTATTTGATCGCATCGGCGAAGTGCAACTTGGCCATTAGCAGATAGCGTGGTTGGGTGACCCCGAGACCAGGGTGGGGGCCGGGCGTCTTGGAAGGTTATTCGCTCCGACAGAATCCCTTCGCACTGCTGCGCGTGTCGCCGCGGGCTAAGCTGGCTGAGATCGAGGACGCCTTTGAAGACGCCGTGATCGAGCGGCCCGCCGAAGAGCAGAGCCTGCTGAAGACCAAGCAGCTGCTGCTGACCCCGAACGCGCGGCTGATCGCCGAACTGTCATGGCTCTCCGAGGTGGCGCCACGCAGGGCCGATCAGCTCGTCGCCATGCTCGAGCGGGCCGATAGTACAGGCCTGCTGAAGGCGACGCCGGACCTGCCGCCGATCTCGTCGGCCAACCTCGCCGCGGAGGCCGCGGCCCGGCTTGGTGACCTGAGCTTCATCCCGCTGCTGATCCGAGCGCACGGTCTGATCGGCCCGACTGAGACGCTGGACTGGCTGAACAGCACCCGGGCGACCGCCGGGTTCGCCCGGGTGGAACCGGCTCAGGTCACCGAGGCGCTTCGAACCCTGCGTAGCGCTCATGCCCGCTCGGCCGTGGCGGCGATCGTCGCCGGGAAGGATCCGCCGGGGGCGTTGGCGGATTTGCTGACCGCATCTGCGGACCCACATGCGCCGCTGCTCAAGGAGATCTTCCGAGAGTACGATCATTGGTCGAGCCCACATTTGGCGGAGATCGAGCGCGACATCGACGCCGCCCTGGTCAGGCTGATGGCCGGAGAAACTGGAGCAGTCGGTCGCCTGAACGCCTTGCTGACCTCCTGGGACGAACTGAGCCAGCCGGCGCAGCTCTATAGCCAGCTCTCCGGCCTGGACGAGGAGCGCTCGCTCAGGATCTACCGTCGGGTCCGCAGCCACTGCATCGACCTTGCCAACGACCACCAGCGCTTCGAAGAGGCGCACGTCGTCGCCGCGGTGATGCGAGACCTGTTCCGGGAGCTGCCGACGGCGGCTGCGGAGCTGGCGACGGACGTCGACACACTCGCGCGGCTGTCCGGCGACCAGAAGCTCGAGGCCGCTCTGTCGCCGCTGTACGCGGCGATGACCACCGCGAGGACCAATGTCACCCGGACCCTCGCCGAGCTGAAGGCCGCGGGGTTCTCGGAGCGCGCCGGCCCAAACGTCGCCGGGATCCACAGGGCCTTCACCGCCACGGCGGCCGCCCTGGCCGGAAGCGAGAACGCCGATGCGCCGATCCGCGTGGTCAGGTCCTTCGCGCTGGATCTCAACAACGATCATGACGACCCGCCGGCCGCCCTGGCGCTGCTGAAGGGCCTTCGGGCGATGGCCACGCCGGCAGATGAGGCCCTGACTAGCCAGATCGCGACGGACATCGTGATCACCGAGAACAACAGCGATCACCGGCTGCTGAAGCAGGCCATCGCTTCGGACCGTTTCGGGGAAGCCGTTCGGATCGTCGAGCAGATGGTCGCTCGGACCCCCTCCGGTGAAGAGGCGAGCCAGCTGCGCAGCCTACAGGCGCAGCTGACGCAGCGACGCAACCGGGGCTGGCTGAAGTGGGCCGGCTGGGCTGCAGCCGGCCTGTTCGTGCTCTACCTCATCATGCAGGGGAACAACGGCTCGTCCTACACCCCGCCGGCGACCTACGCGCCTGAGACCCCAGCCGCGACGGCCACCAGCGACGCCGCCTCGGCCGCCGCGGCCGCGGAGACCGCTGCCGCCGATGCGGTCGCGGCCCAGGCCGCGGCCCCCACGGAGACGGCCTCGGCAGCGGATGAGGCTCAACCGCCGGTGGGCGACGGTCTGGCGCTGGAAGCCAGTCAGGTCCGCTACTGCACCTTTCAGAAGGCCCGCCTGACCGCGCTTCAAGCCCTGGTCACAGAGAGCAACGCGACCGCGGTCGACGATTTCAACAGCCGTGTGAGCGACTACAACTCGCGCTGCAGCAGCTTCCGCTATCACGCCGCGGACCTCGAAGCGGCGAAGGCGATCGCCGAGCGCGACGCCGGCCGGTTCGCCGCCGAGGCCCGGACCATCGCACAGGGCTGGGACCGATGACCGCGTCGGCCGAAGACGCCTACGCAAAGCTGGCGGTCGAACACTGGCGGCTCATCCGCGTCCTGACGCGCCTCGTCGATCGCCTGCCGCCAGAGGCCCAGGCCCGCGTCGCCGCGCAGGCACGTTTCGCCGGCGCTCAGCTGGAAGCGCTGCTGAAGGATCAGGGGCTCAACCTCGTCACCTTCGAAGGGCGGACATTCGATCCAAGCCTGCCGGTGACGGTAGCCAACGCCGACGATTTTGCGGCCACCACGTCGCTCCAGGTCAGCGAGACGGTGAAGCCCACGGTCATGGCGGACGGCCGGATCCTCGCGCTTGGAGAGGTACTCATTTCGCAGGGACAGACGGATGCATCTCGGGATTGATCTCGGCACTTCTAACTCGGCGGTCGTCGGGCACGAGGGCTCGCAGCTGCGGCTCTTCAAGACACCCGACGGCACTGACGTGCTGCCGAGCGCGCTCTATATCGATCCGCGCGGTCATCGCTTCGTGGGTCGTAGAGCCTACGAACAGGCGGCGCTGAACCCCGACAATGTCGCGCGGGAATTCAAGCGGCTGATGGGGACAAGCACGCCGCTCCGGCTCGCCGGCGGAAAGGTCACGCTCAGCCCCGAAGAGGCTTCCGCAGAGATCCTGCGCGCGCTGCTCCAGCAGGCGCGGACGGAGGCCGGCGACGCGCCCATCGAAGGCACGGTGATCACCATCCCGGCAGCCTTCAACCAGATGCAGACCGAGGCCACGATCGCGGCCGCTGATCTGGCCGGGATCTCGCCGGTCGGCCTGCTGCATGAGCCGATCGCAGCCGCCATGGCCTCCATGGCCGGCTCCAGCGTCCGCAGCGGCCAGTTCCTGGTCTACGACCTGGGCGGCGGCACCTTCGACGTTGCGCTTGTCCAGGCCAGCAGCGGCACGGTGAACATCGTCGCCCACGAGGGCGTCAACATGCTGGGCGGCAAGGACTTCGACGAGATGTTGATGCGCGAGATCATCGCGCCCTGGCTCGAGGCCACCTTCGACCTAGCGTCCGAATGGCAACTCGATCCGGAGTATGCGCGCCTGCTCAAGCGGGTGAAGTTGCGGGTCGAGCAGGCGAAGATCGAGCTCTCCACCCGTGAGGTGACCAGCATCTTCCTGGGCGATGACGAACTGCGGCTGAAGGACCGGTCGGGCCAGGAGATCTACCTCGACGTCGAGTTCACCCGCGCGGCGTTCGAGAAGATGGTCGCGCCACGGATCGAACGGACGATCGAACTCTGTCTTAAGGTGATCCGGGACAATGGCTTCGTCCCCGGAGATCTTGACCGCGTGGTGCTGATCGGTGGCCCCTCGAAGATGCCCCTAGTCCGCCAGCGGGTCCCGGAAGCGCTGGGCATTCCGGCAGACCTGGCCACCGATCCGATGACCGCGGTCGCCACGGGCGCCGCAATCTATGCCGAAAGCCGGGTCTGGTCTGGCGAGCAGTCGGAGCGCAAGTCTTCCCGCGCCTCGCAGCAAGCCGAGGCCGGCCAGGTCGTGAAGTACGACTACCCGGCCCGCATCGCCGAGGATCGCGCCAGCCTGCGGGTAACGGCGGCCAGCCCGGTTCCGGGCAGCCGCCTGCGCGTGGAGGGGTTTGATGGCTGGGCGTCGGGCGACGTCGAGCTGGAGGCTCGTCTGCGTGTCGACCTCCCGCTGCCCGACCCCGGCGAGCACCGTTTCCGGCTCGTGCTGACCAGCCCCGGGCGTCCACCGCAGATTACCGAGATCCTCATCACCCGCACCTTCGCGTCCAGCGCTGGCGTGCCGGCGACCCTGACCATCTGCGTCGCCATCGAACAGGACATCGGAGGCTCGCGCCGGGAAGTGCTCGACCCCATCGTCCGCAAGGGGACCTTGCTGCCGGCGAGTGGCCGCGCCGACTTCCGGGCCGGACGCTCGCTGGTCGGCGGCAGTGACGACTACATTGACATCAAGGTCTACCAGGCCACGGACGAGGTCCTGGACCCCGACCTCAGCATGCTGGTCGGCTCCTTCCGTCTGGACGCCAGCCGGCATCTTCAGCTGGGCGAGACCCTGCGCCAAGGGCAGGCGATCAACATCGACTGGACGATGAGCGACAACGGTCTGCTCGACGCCCGGGTGGAAATCCCCGATCTCTCGTTCGTCTTCGACATGGGGAAGATCTTCTCGCCGAAGGCCGGCCACAAAAACTTCGATGGCGACGACGGCGCCGAGCTTGCGACCGGTCTGCTGGAGGACGCGCGCACCACGGTCGACGATGTTGGGGAGGTGCTCGGCGAAACCGCCTGGCCCGAGGTCCAGAAACTGAAGCAGCGCGTTGAGGCACAACAGGCCGCCGTCGCCAACTCCGCCGATCCCGACGTCCGCCGCCAGGCCGTAGAGGAGTCGCTTTCAATCCGCCAAGAGGTCGCGCGCCTGCGCGGCGCCCCGGAGAATCAAAGCTTGGTCATCAGCCGCGAACTCGCCAGGGTCGAGGAATTGTTCGAGGTGGTCGCAGAGGTGGGCGGCGGCGAGGCGATCCGGCCTCGGGTCCATCAGCTGTCAGCGGCCGCGCGCCAGCTTCTCGATCAGGGCGAACACCAGCAGGCTGAGTCGTGCGTCAACCAGATCCGCTCACTGGTGCTGGGCGAGATGATGCGCCACCCAGTGTTCCTGGTGGGTCATTTCGAGCGTCTGGCCGAAGAGCGCTACGTGGCGATCGACAAGGCGCTGCACGAGAAGCTCGTCCAGGCGGGTCATGAGGCCATTCGGGTGGACGACTGGGACGCGCTGCGGCGGGTGAACGGCGGCCTAATTGACAACCGGTTCACCTCCGCCCCCTCCGAGCCCCTGACTAGCAAGATGGTGGGTCTCGTCCGCGGTTGACCGCAGCTCTCGGTTTCAAACCTAGTGACGTTGCCGGCGACTGGGCGGAGCGATCGACTGTCTGGATGCCGGAGCGGCCTCAAGGTCACCTGCTGGCGCAATTGAGACCTTGGCGATCCGCCGCTTCTGACTCTTAGCGGGTCTTCACCTCGTCCGCTTTGGGCATGCTCGAGTTCAATCGTTGCCCGAATTTGACTCTCATTCACTGTTCGGAAAGTGTCGCTGCCGGCGTGCGACCGCATCATGATACACGCTTAGGTCATCGTTTGACGCCGGATTTGTAAGACGAGCTCGCCCCTCGGCCAGCCAGCTGCATCCCTCCCGGTTGCAACGTGCATGTCCTGCTAGGTGCTGGATTTCGTAGGCGGGGGCGAGAATAGACAATGGCCGTTATCGGCACGCTGGATGAGATCATCCGTAGGTCGGATATTGTCGAGGTTGCCAAGGCGATCGGGGTTCAGCTCGGCCCGCGCCAAACTGACCATACCCTTGCGATCTGTCCCTTTCACGTCGACACCAAGCCGTCTCTGGCGCTCTATCGCGACGCCAACAATCCTCACTACCATTGCTTCGCCTGCGGAGCGCACGGCGGTGTCATCGACTTCGTTGAGCACAAGCGACAGAGCTCACGTGACGACGCTGTGCGCTGGTTGGCGCGAGAAGTGGGGGTCGACCTACCCCGACGGCGCGCAGGTGCCCGCGGTTCGGACGCTGAGGCGGGGCCACAGGCCTTTGAAGCGTGGCTGGAAGCCCATAGCAGCATCGAATTGCTCCGGCGCTTCGCGGAGCAGCGGCGCATTGATCCGGGTGCGCTACGCCATGGTGGCGGACATGCGGTCGATATGGACCGTCTTGTGCTCGCTCAGCTTTCCCCAGGGCAGAGCGAAGCCTGGGAGCAGGCGGGCGTCTTGGTGCGCCGGAAGGGAGAGCTCGTCGCGCTCGCGCGCGGCCATCAGATTGTCTTTCCGATCGGTGAAGGCTTCATCTTTCGCACGATCGAGGACGAAGCGGGAGGCGACAAAGGAAGCCGGTACCGGTTCTCCAAGGGCCTGAAGAAATCGGATGTCCTGTTCGGTGCCAGACAAGCGGCCGAACGGCTTGCCGCAGGTGAAACCAACCACGGCCTGTTCGTCGTCGAAGGCCTTATGGATGCGTTGCGGCTCCACAGCCTAGGGTTCGCAGCGGTCGCAATTCTGGGAACTAGCCTCTCAAGCAGGCAAGCCGACCAGATCAGAGGCCTTTGCGGCGCCGAAGACGCGTCTGTTGTGCCAGTCCATCTGTTCCTGGACGCAGATGACGCCGGCCGGCGAGCCGCTGCTTCGGCATTGCGAAGCCTTTTGAACGCAAAGGCGCCGGTGCCTGTCGACGTCGTATGGCCAGATCGGGGCGGTGACCCGGACGAGCTGCTGCGTGGCTCGGCCCCCGAGGAGGCTGTCGACCAGCTCGCCGGGTGGACCCATTCCGTGTTGGCCGTGCTTGTGGCTGGATACACTGGGTTTGCGGTCAGCAGCGCCTTTGACGACCTCGTAGTCGCTCGGCCGCTGAGGCGTGTCGAAACCCTGCGGTACATCCTTTCCCAATTTGGAGCCCGATGGTTGGAGGTGCGTGACCTCGCCGACCCGGCGGCGGTGTACCTTCCCGGCGCGGACGATCAGGAGGGAACCTGGCTCAGAGACTCCATCGATCGCGCCGCGGGCTTCAGGCCAAAAACTACGACACGCCAACCTGCGGCCTATAAGGCGCCCGCGGTCCTCCCCGAGGAGCCCGACGTCCAGCTCCGTCGAGCGCTTCGCATCGCTCAGTCTTCGAACTTCCGCCGTGAATATCCCTTCGACTGGGGAGGGATGACGAGGCTCGCGCTCGCCGCGAAGGCGTCGACCATGTCGGCGCGAGAACTGCTCAGAGATCCTCATCGCAGACCGTTGCCTTATGCGGCCCGGTTCGTTCCGAAAGATGACGGGCGAACACGGTTGAAGGCCGGGCCGTGGCCAGAGGATTCCCTCCTCCAACAATATGTTCTGTCAGAACTCTTGCGTGCTCGGCCCGACGTTCCCGGCTGGTACACGGGTTTTCCAGCCGTCCGCAGGATACGGACTACTGGCGCTTTTCCGGTCATGACCGGCCCAGACGAACTTCGGCCCGTCGGTCCGCCTGACGAAACCGCCCCGGTGGTCGCATTCGCCTATCAGATCGACCAAGAGATCCTTGAAGGGGACGCTCCGCCCGCCCGGGAGGGGATGTTCGTGCCCTATCGTGAATGCTGGCAACAGTTCATCGACCACTTCGACAATTTCGTCGCCCGCCAGCCTCTGGACGCCGGCACCTTCTACGCCGTCCGCCTCGATATCAGCGGCTTCTTCGACAACCTGCCCCGCTACGCCGTCGACAGCGTCTTGCGCCAAGCCGTGGCGGATGCAGCGGAGCGCTGCTTCGCGGGTCGAGCCTTTGGCGACGAGGTCGCTGAACTGTTGGCCCCCGAGTCCTCACGCGGCGAGGAAAACAATCGGGCGCGCGCAGAGTTCGTAGCGGATTGGCTGGCCGACCAGAGCTTCGGCTTTCGCTACTTCGACCCTGGTGACGGCCGGGTCGTTGGTGCCCCTAACGCCACCGTAGGCGTGCCGCAGGGACCCGATCTCTCGGCCTTCCTGGCCAACATGGCCCTGTTTCCGCTCGACCATGCGGCGACGGCGCTCATCGAAGAGGAGCGAAGCGAGCGGGTCAACGAGCTTGATCCAAGGCCCAGGCCGGCGGCAGCTTACGGCAGATACGTCGACGACATGGTGATCGTCAGCACCTCAGAGCCGCTTCTATCTGACATGGAGACATTGATCGGCGAGCGCCTGCGCCGGCTCGGACTGGCGATGAACGCCAAGCACGAGCGCACCAAGGCCCTTAGCCGTCGTCGCATCCGCGAGTGGCTGTTGGGCGAGAAGGGCGCAGCCGTCCTGGTCTCGGCCGGTGGCGAAGAAACGCCTTCGACGGATCGGGCTCGGGTGGAGGATTTGCTTACGGTGACGGCGGAGACTCCGCGAAGCCGGGTTCTGCAGTTGCTCTATCATCCAGACTTGTTTGCCGAGCGATGGGCGTCGGACCCTACAGGTCGGAAACAGGTGGAAGCGACGCTGCAGCGCATGCGCGGTCTTCCGTCGATCAAGCTCCGCTACAATGACTGGGTGTCCGCCGCGCGGTGGGCAATGCACAGCTTCATCACCCGTGAGCCGAACGCGTCGGTGCAGCAGACCGCCGACGGCTTTTGGGATGACTGGAGCAAGCTTTACGGCCGCGATACGGCTGAAGAGTCCTTTGGCGAGAGCGAACGGGACTACGCGACGCGTCAAGCACAGCTCACCTTGGCGCCCTTGAACCTCGTTTTGGAGGGGTTGGAACGCTCGATCGACAGCAGGCATGATCGACGCACTGGTCTGGATGCCGATCTTCGCCGGGCCGTGGGCCGCAGCCGCGAGCGGCTTGCCCGGCTCGTCTACGACCACGATTTCTGCGACGTCCTGATCGAGACGGCGACGCGTGATCCGGCGCTTCACGCTGTCACCCCACGCGTCGCAACGATGCTTCGCATTCAGTGCTTGGCGATCCGGGGCCTTGCCGCGACGGTATGCGCGTCTGTCGGGACACCGGCGCGTTCCCTTCCACTCGCAGCAACCGCTCACTATGCGGTCCGCCGCTTCGCCCTCAACGGGCTCGATCGTGACATCTCCACCCACGCCGCACCGATCGTCGGCGAGGTTGGAGGCGCTTCCGAAATCGCCGGCTCGCCTGAGGCGGAACCGCTCCTGGGGCTGCATGAGGCCATCGCCCGGCTCCTCGCCGATGGTTCGCCTGTCACAGACCCGCTTGATCCGCTCTCGACGGTCACGCACCGAAGCTTGGCGAGTCTCAATGCGCTCGTGGGTGAGGGCAGGCGCGGCCTGACGCCGGCGCTGTATCTCACGGCTTTGACCAACCAGTTTCTATCTGCACCCGCTGATATGAATGGAGGTCCGGATGTTGGCGAAGCGCTGAGGGCCTTCGTCGAGATCGTGGCTGGCGCACCCGACAGCAACCAACGGCTACAGGAACGCCAACATCTCCTGTCGACGGTCGCCGGTGCCGACTACGCACCGATCGCAGTCTCGCCAGGGGTGGATGTTCAGGCCTTTTTTGCCGCGCAGTCATCCCAACTCAAGGCGTTCAGCGTAGTATATGGGTCCGCCGCTCCAGCACCTGAGACCGTCCTATTTGGGGTCGAGGCGAAGGCCATCGCCGGGGACGCGCAGCTCGCCGCGTTCTCCTGCGAAGTCCCGGCCACCCACACTCTATTGCGACCGCACGACCGCAAGGTGAAGCCGGAGAACGTCAGCGCCGAGGACGTCCGTGTGTTCGCGCGAGCCTATCGCGATCTCGCCACGGCGAGGGCAGCGGCCATGGACGAGGATATGTCCGAAGCCGATAACGTCGCTGCGGGCGCCGCGTATTGGCCAATCACACCCTTCCACCTCTTCGAACCAACGGATGGGCAGCAGCCTTGGCTGTCCTTCGGAGCCGTGGCCCGCCTTCCGGTGGAATCCCAGGCCTTCGTGCGGCTCACCAAGGAAAGGCTGCACTCCGTCGCGGTGCACGCCAATGGCCGTCACCTTTGGCAGGTCGGCTTCGCCCTCGCTGACGCGCTCGGGTACCGAGGCTTTGTGCGTTCCAGCGAACTCGATCGTCTTTCCGTCGCAGCGCTGGAGCCCGACGACAGCCTGGAATCCATTCCGTTTTATATGATGCAGCTGACAGTCCCCCGACTGTGCGGTGCGTTCATGGGCAGAAGCCGCATACCGGTGAGACCCGGCCAGGGCTTGCCCGCCGCTATCGAACATCAGCTTGAGCGGCTCGAGGCCCTCTCCACGGTTCCAGACAACGTCCTTCACTTGACGCGGCTTTTAGAACTGGGCGCGGAGACGAAGGCCGCCGAGCTCCTTCGAGAATCGCCGGCGCCACTACAGGTCGCTGGCGCGCTTAGCGCGGTGTTCGGCGCCGTGGGGCGCGCGGCAAGTCGCGCCGAACCAATCTTCGCCGAGCATTTGCCGAAGCCCAAAGCCCAACCCAAGACGAACCGGCGGATCGTCGACTTGTGGCTCGCTGGCGCGTCTCGTCTTGAGGGCCTAGGTCCGGGACGGACCACAATTGGTCTGGAGACGTCAGCCGCGGCAATGCGGGTCTTGGCGATTGCGCGACTGCTGGAAGCCTTGACCCTGGAGGTCTGGAGCCTGTTGTCGGACGACGATCGCCGGCGGATCGAAGGCTTTGCACCCGATCCCGGCGATTTGGATTTGCCGCAGGAAATCCTGCTGGTCAGCCGGGCCCAACCCCAACGATCGCCGACGGCGGACGATCAGGTCGTACGTCTCCTGAGCGTCTTGGCGCAACATGCAGCGCCCGGTGCAACGGCACGAAGCACCCTGGAACAGATTACGCCGCTTGGTTGGCTCGTGGCCCTCGCGACGGTCACCGGCTTGATCGATATCGAGCCGCTGCCTGATCGACCTCACGAGGCGCGCCTTCGTCCCGAATTGCTCGCTGCCCGGAAGGAGAAAATTAAGGGCGGGCGAATGTCCCGCTCCGAGCAGACCCTGTGGACGGCGCTCAGCGATCTCGCGCAATTCCTCGCCAAAGGTGCCGAGGATGAAACTGTTGATGCCGTACAGGACGCCGCCTGGCCCTGGCGCGGCTTCTCCCCTCTGGTCGACGATGCCGCGCGCATGGTCGATGTCGCGCGCGAGGCTGCGCGGATGATTGATCGGCTGTACGGCTTGGTCGCGGAAACCCGGTCGAGCCGTCTGTTCCAGGTCTCGGAGGCCGACGACAAAGGCTACTGCCTCGTCGTGCGAGAGGCGGAAGGGCGGCAGAACCTGGCCGGCTGGCAGATCGATCGGGATAGTTTGGGCGTCACCCGACCCGGCGATCTAGAATGCCGAAACGACAAGGATGGAAGTCTCGCTTTCGTCTGGTCGGAGACCCGACTGGGCGAACGGCTCATAGGGATGTCGCTGGGTTACAGGTCTCTGTCGAGCTTCGCCGGCCTGGTGGAAGATTCGACGACCGCGCCAGCAGGCTGGATCATACCCGAAGAGCCCGTATCAGGAGAACTCGACCTTCTCGCGAGGGGCCCGGCAGAGACGGCGGTGCAGACCGAGAGGTCCATCGAGCCGACAAGCGCCGGGCAGGACGTCGGTTTCAGCGATGATGACGCCAGCGATGCCTCGGCGGCGGGGGGGCAGTCCCCGCCAATCGATCGTGGGGACGCGGACGACGCACTTGAACGCCTGAAACGCCTTTGGCATGGCGCGCGAAAACCGCGTCCGAGTGGGGAAGCGCGTTCGACACTTCGCATCGCGCTCTTGCAGATGAACGTGCACGACGTCGGGCACAGCTTCTATCACCCGGTGTGCGAAATGACCGGGAAGCCATACCGCGAATGGGAAGCGAGCCTCGAAAAGCTCCGGAACGATGGTGTCGCGCCTGAGACGTCGCTGTCGTGGTTCGAAGCACGGCGGCGAGCGATCCTGAGGGAGGCGCTTGAGCGATGCGCGACCCTCGACGTCGAGCTGCTGATCCTGCCGGAATACGCCATGCGCGCGGTAACGGTGGCGTGGCTCTCCGATGAATTGGAAAACCTGGGCGCGAACACGTCGATCCTCGCGGGCACATTCCGCCACCCGGCACGCGCTACGCCGCTTTTGTATCACACCGGCACTGCCGGTCGCGAAGTCGGGCTCGGCGCTATCGTGCCTCTGATCGTGCCCGGACGGGCGCTTGGTGGTGGCGACGGCCGCTCCCGCGGAGCAAGGATCTATTCGCGACTGAAAAAATATCCATCAACAGGGCTGAGCGAGTTCATCCGCCCCGAGGATAAGCGGCTCAAGGCCGTCTACGATATGTTCATCACCGATCCGGAATTGCCGGAACGACTGCGCTACGTCCGAGACCTGATCTGTTCGGAGGTGTTTGTCGCCATGGCTCCGGCGAACATCTACTCCACAGTCCCGCCGTTGTTGGAACTCCACGAGCGTTTTGGCAGCAGCGGGTCTGTGAACGCCGATTTCCTTCAAAAGGAAATCCTCGCGGACCTCGCCCAAATTGGGAAGGACACGTCACCGGCCATCGGAAGGCCGCTCACGAAGCCTCGCCAAACCATCATGGCCGTGCCGGCGGCAACGACGCGCCCGTTTGATCATCACATCTTCGGCGAGGCCGGTGCGAAGGCCGCGGGCCTCACCACGGTCTTCGCCAATATGGCCGGTGAGGGGATGGGGCAGAGCTGCTTCATTGGCTGCTATCGGTCATCCGGAATCGAAGGATCTAGCGTGTGGAGCTTGCAATCGCCGTATCACGGCCGCGCTCCGGGGATTTGGACCTACCGCTTTTCCGGTGGCACACATCTTGGAAAAGACGAGACAGCCCTGGTCGTCGCCGACGTAAATCCGATCGATACGGTCATGTCGAAACCAGCGCGCCAAGTCGAGGCTCAGCCCATCACGCTGGTCGCTCACATCCCCTTCTTCATCGGGACGGGCAAAGCCGACGATGCGGTGCCTGGTCGCGCCGGCGCCTTGGCCAAGCGACTTCTCGATCTCGACGCGGCGGTCCCTGCCGCGCTGTCGTCCTGCAACCTGACGACCGATCAGGTCGCCGAGCTACGCGCTATCGCCAAAGATCTCGCCAAGCTGGACAAGACAGCGGAAACGTCCCTGAAGTTTCGGGCTGAAGGTCTGCAGGTCGCTTCCATGCAGCCCCACGCCCACCCGCGCATGCCTGTGCTGATCGATTGGGCCTATGTGCCGGCTCCAACAGCTGCGGTAGAGATCGAATTGCCGCTGCTGGATGCCGTCGCCCTTACTGGCCTAGACGAGTCCTAGAGGGCATCACACCCCAATTTCTCGCACACGGAATTGGATTCGGCCGCACAGCCTCGACGTGGAACGTCCGGATCCCGGCGCGAACCCAAGGTCGGCTTATGGCGCAAGGCAGACGTCGATGGCGCACCCGCCGACCTGTGCAGCGAAGAGTTGACTGGACTACCGCCGCAAAGGAAGCGTCCTGGCGTCCATGGAAGACATCGACCCCATTGACGCCGAGTGGAAAGCCGAAGCGATCGACGGCCTGCTAGCAGCCCTCGGCACCGAACTTGAAGCTGCGATGGAGGCCGTCATAGACGCCAAGGCCGAGCAGCAAATGCCTGAGATCGTTACCCACTGTGTGAAGGCCGCAGCCCTAGCCGTGGCCAGTCAGACGATCCTCGATCACAAGGCGGCCAAGATCTAGTCCAACAGCTCTCCGTTCGAGACGCCCAGCGCCAGAGCGATCCGATCCACCGCGATTATGCTGGGCGTTTTGATCACCCGTTCCAGCTGCGAAATGTAGGTCCGGTGCATTCCGGCGGCGCGGTCACCCAACTCCTCCTGCGACCAGCCCTTGGCCTTGCGCAGCGCCTTCATATTGCGTGCCAGGCGGTGTCCCACGTCCATGCAGACAGGGGGCGGCTCTGTAGCCCATCGATCTACAGCCTATCAGTCTCATTTCTCCGTTGACTGTCCGAGCTACACCATGGCTGCTTGCCGACACCGAGACTCATAGGATGCACCGTGACGATGACGCCGGAGGAATTCCGCAAGCGACCTCCGGCGCCGGATCCGGCCACGGCGCTCAAAAAGAAACGCGACCGCCAACTCGTCATGGGGGCCCTCGCGTTTGCCGTTGTGGCCCTGATCCTGATGTCGCTTCTCTCTCCACCGCCTGATCCCGCCAAGGGCGGCACGGCTGGAACTGACGCAGCGGCCGCGTCCAGCTTGAAGCAGCAGGCCACAGATCTCCTGACTGGGTTCGAGACGGCGGTGGCGCGGTGCGATGAGACGGGGATCGACGCCACGGCGTCGCTGCGAGGTTCAGACGTGGTCGGCGCCTATGCAGCCTTCGACGAGGCCGAGAAGGCCTGCTTGGCAACCGGTAAGGCCATTCGAGACCTGGAGGCGCCCGCCGACGCGGACGACGCAACCAAGGACCAGTTCAAGGCTGTCCTGAAGACCTGCGCCGATGCCTACACGACCAAGTGGTACGTCTACGAGAAGATGACCAAGATCCTGGATGGCGACCCCCGACCGTCCAAGATCGCAGAAGTTCGCGACCAGTCCGAGGTCGCCAACCTGCAATTGGCGGCGTGTGTACCTCCGCTCATGACCCTGGTGCAAAAAGCAGGCGGTGATGTGCCCGAGCTCAAAGGCAAGGGCGCCGAACCAACGACGCCCTAAGCGCCACCAGCACCAGCTCATCGGCGACGCTCCCGCACGACCTCCCTCCGGACCACGTTGCGGCGGACACCAACATCGCGCCGCACGATCGGTTGCGAGGCGGCATCTCTAGCCGTCAACCAGTCCAGCGCCTGGCTGGTGGAATCGACCTGGTCGTCGTGCCTGACGGCCGGAAACGCGAGCAGCTCGGCGATATAGACCGCGAGCCACGGAGCGTCGGTTGGCAAGTGAACCTGACCGGCCTCGAAGCGCGAGGACTGGATCTCCAAGCGGGCACGCTTGTCGAAGAGCGGGCGTCGAAGGATGGGCACGAGGTCCGTTGATCGCCGCAGCTCCTGGGTGATGGCACGGCCGACGTCGCCGTCTTCGATGATGGTGGTGTCCGCAAGCCAATGTTCGTCTAGCTCGACGATCCGGCGTCGCAGATCCGGTGCCTCGGCTTTTTCGCGGACGACATCCAGCAGGTAGTAATTGAGCCCGACTGAACCCCAGACGGTGCCGACGGAATAGTCGCTGGTGGTTTCGAGCGTCGACGCCGTATCCCAGGAGATCACGATCCGGTCGAAACGCTCGGGCGCCTCGTCGTAGGACCGCAGCCACTCGCGCTTGATGACATTGCCGCCTGCAGGCGTCGGGCGCTGCTGGTACTGGCTCTCGAAGACCAGGCTACCTTGGGCTCGCCGCAAGTCTTCCAGCACCTCGATCGGCTCACGGTCGGGATGCAACAGATCTCCGGGCGCACGTCGATACACATGACCGGGTCGGGCGCTCAGCGCGTGCAAAGTGTCTTCGTACGCGATCGCCGGGAATGAGATCACCTCCCAGTCCCCGCGCTCGGTCACGTGGCCGACCAGATCATCCTCGTGTAGCCGCTGCATGATGATGACGATGGCGCCGGCCGTCTTGTCGTTGAGGCGGGTGATGAGTGTGTTGTCGAAGAACTCGTTCACGCGCCGCCGCGCCGCCTCGGAGAAGGCCTCGATCCCCTTGAGAGGGTCGTCGACGATGATCACGTCGGCGCCGCGGCCGAGGACCGCGCCGCCGATGCCGGTGGCAAAGCAGGAGCCGAATTGGGTGGTGGTTAGCTCGAGATCACGCGTTGCGACCAACTGGGTGCCCGGGAAGGCGTCCCGGTACCAGACGCTCTGGGCAACCGCTCGTCGTTTGATATTGAAGTCGCGCGCGAGGTCCTCGGTGTGCGAGACGCAGATCATGCGCAGAGTAGGATCGTGTCCCCACAGGAACATGGGCCAGCCGATCGTCGCGAGGATCGATTTACCCGACCTTGGTGGAACGTTGATAATCAGCCGCCGACATTCGCCGCTCGCGACCCTCGCAAGCTGATAGGCGATCGCCTCGTAGTGCCACCCGAGCGCGAAGCGGGTTCCGGGGTCGAGCTGCCGAAATAGGCGTTGAATGAACGTCAGATAGTCCTCGCGCGTGAGCGCCCGAAGCAGTCGACTTTGGTCAATCACGGCCTCGCCCTCCCATCTTTGAGAGGCGCTCAAGCGTTTCTCGGATTAGGTCGGCATCCTCCGTCTTGATGACGCTGCTGCTGACATCCGTCGCCTTCGGCTCCAGTCCCTGCACCACGGCCAACAGCAAGGGGTAGGCCTTCAGTGCCAGGCGCGCATCATTGAGCCCCTCAGCGACGACGCGTCGTAGGAGGGCCTGGTGGACCGTCAGCCGCTCGCCATTGGGGGTTGGGACAGTGCTCTTGAGCAGGTCCACAAGATCCTGGTGAAGCTGCTCGCTAAGCGAGGGGGGCGGTTTTCGCCGCCGCCCTAGAGGATTGGGAGATGGGCCGCCCTTCACCCAGCGATGTTTTGGGTCGATGTTCTTGTAGCCCGGCTTCCCGTCGCCGGCGGTGCGACCCGCCGGTTGGTTTTGGTGCTTACGCTTGGTCATCACCGCCCCCTAAGCTTGAAGGACGGCTTGGGCCGCGCGCTGCGCGATGAGGGCATCCAAAGTGAGCCCGGTCTCTTCGTGGATCATTGGCGCGCCGGTTACCGCCTGAAGGCGGCGCACCGCTACCTCGAAGAAAATCGGATCGATCTCAACGCCGACACCGATGCGGTTGACCCGGTTGGCTGCAACGATTGTGGTTCCCGACCCCATGCAGGGGTCGAGAACCACGTCACCGATGTTCGTTACATCGAGAATGGCCTCAGCGCAGACTTGTACTGGCTTCACAGTGGGATGAGCTTCCAAGGCGGCATCCCGGTCCGGCCCAAATTGGGCCATTCCTGGGGAGCTCCACAGCGTCGTGCGATTGCGCCCATACTTGCCGAGCTTGACGTTGTTGACTGCAATCCGATCGCCCTTGGCGAGTACTAGGACGAACTCGACTTGGTGCCGGTAGAGACCGCCCATGCCTCCTGCCTGCTTGTCGAAGACGGCGGTACAAACGTGTGTGAGCCCTTGGTCTCGCGTCGCCTGCGTTAGGGCAAACATCCCGCGATGATCGATGAAGAGAAATGACGATCCGCCCGACACAATGTGCGGGACAGAAGGCGCCAAGACATCGTTGAAGAAGTCGAGGCTTGCATCGTCCGATAAGCCAGCGCCGTCCGCGAAGTTCTCGTGACGACTGCTGACTACGCCCTTGATTGGGACAAGGCCGTACGGGAAGTCCGCGAAGAGCATTCGGACAGCCTGGCCACCGAGCGCGCGGGCAATAACCGCAGGATCCTTGGCATTGCCGCAGACCAACCGATGCACCGGGGTTCGTTCTTGATCGCTTGGGACGAAGCTATCCCCAAGCCGCAGCTGTGTGGACTTCGGCGGAAGGCCTATCGCCTCGCCGTCCAGCTCGGTCTTGAAACCGCTCAGCATCAGGACGTCCACCTTAGCCATCGGCAAGGACGTGAATTCGATCAGCAACGGGTCGATGCGAAAGAGGCCGTCGAGGGCGACCTTCAGTCCCTCGTCGTCCCACTCGCTCATTTCCATCAGCGCGTGCTGAGCGATACGAAGAGTGTCGATCTCCGCGGCGCTCAGGTGGTCGATCACCCGACAGCGTACCGTTGTGTGGCCAAGCTCTTTGAGGGCTTCCCAAAGTAGATGGCCATCGATCAGGCGGTGCTGGCCATCGAGCAGGAGGTCGGCGACGTATTGGAAGCGAGTGATATTCGCGACCAGCTTTGCAAGCTGAGCCTTTGGGTGTTTCCGCACTGTGCGCTCGGCCGGCTTTATGCTGTCGATCGGAAGGCGGAGGTATTTGGGCGGAGGTACTGCCGCGGTCTCAGCCCTTGGGCTCGTCGCCGGGGTTGGCGCGGCGGGTCGGGTTCTCACGCGCGGCGGCGCGTTGTTGGCGAGCGGCATATCCAATTCCTCGGACAAAACTGCCGTGGGCCATCCGCGTCGGGCTCACCCGAGGAGCATTGGATGGTTGCTGGCTCTGCCTCCCCGACACCTGTCGAGGGTTCTCTGCCCAGGATACGTTGTCGCGCACCTGTAACTGTACAATGGACGCGATTCGGGCATGCGACAACAACATAGTTGTCCACAGCCCTATGGCCGATCCTTTGTCGTCAAGAACAACCCAAGAAAGAGAGCGCCGAGTCTGGACTTCTAGATTGAGTAGAGCGCTACTGCTCTCATGGCCCGGCAAACGGGCTCGTCCCAGTAGGGCCGCGCATATCGCGCTGGTCCACTAGGAGACGAACATGACCAAGCCGAAAACCCTTAGGACCTCCAAAGGCGGCCCACCGGCATCGACCCCTGCGACAACCGAGCCGAAAGGCAAGATCGGCGCAGTGGTTGCACTGTTGCGGCGCCCGCTCGGAGCCTCCCTCGCGGATCTTCAGGCCGCCACGGGCTGGCAAGCGCATTCGGTCCGGGGAGCGATCGCGGGGTCGATCAAGAAAAAGCTGGGGCTCACGGTTATCTCCGAAAAGACAGCCGAAGGCCGCGTGTATCGCATCGCAAAAGGAGTCGGCGCGTGAGCGCCGACGACCTTGCCGCCGAGCTGGTCGCATTGGAATCGATGCCGCTCGACGAACTCCGCCAAGCCTGGACTGCCCGGCTAGCCGAACCGCTTCCGAAGCTCCGCACACGGGAACTCATGGCGCTCTGCCTAGCGTATCGATTGCAAGCCCGCGTGCATGGCGGTCTGCCCGGTCCGGTGAGGCGCAGAGCCGCCGAACTCGCGCGGCGTTTTAGCGCCGATCGCAACTACACGGTCACTCCCGGCCCGGTGCTGAAGCCAGGTTCCTCACTAATCAAGGAGTGGCGCGGCGTCCGCCACGAGGTGCGGGTCACGGAGGAAGGGTTTAGTTACCTCGGCGAAGAGATGGGTTCACTGTCAGAGGCCGCCCAGCGGATCACCGGCACGAAGTGGAATGGCCATGTCTTTTTCGGTCTGAAGGCGCGCAACCGGTGAGCGCCCGCCTTCGCTGCGCCATCTACACTCGGAAGTCCTCTGAGGAGGGTCTGGAGCAGAACTTCAACAGCCTTCATGCCCAGCGCGAAGCCTGTGAGGCGTACATCCTATCGCAAACAGGCGAGGGCTGGTCTCAGATCAACACCCACTATGACGACGGCGGCTTTTCGGGCGGCTCCATGGAGCGGCCCGGCCTCAAGCAGCTACTCGCCGACATCGGTAAGGGCCACGTCGATGTGGTCGTCGTCTACAAGGTAGACCGGCTAACCCGATCCCTCGTTGACTTCGCCAAGATCGTTGAGCTCTTCGACGCCAAGGGCGTCTCGTTTGTGTCCGTCACGCAGGCCTTCAACACGACGACGAGCATGGGGCGATTGACCCTCAATGTGCTCCTATCGTTCGCGCAGTTTGAGCGCGAAGTGACCGGTGAACGCATCCGGGACAAGATCGCGGCCTCCAAGGCCAAAGGCCTGCGCATGGGTGGCCGCCCGCCGCTTGGTTACGATATCGTCGAGGGCCGGCTGGCGGTAAATGTTCCGGAAGCCGAGCGCGTAAGAGAGATCTTCCACCGTTACCTACAGCTCGGCTCGGTCGCCGCACTTGCCGTGTCGCTGGAGGGCGACGGCGTCACGAGGAAGCGTTGGACCGGCCGAAAAGGCACGGAGATGGGCGGTGGAATGTTGAGCCGTGGCGCGCTCTATCATCTGCTTTCCAACCCGGTATTCCTGGGCGTCACGCGCCACAAGGAAAAGCGGTACGAAAACACCCACCCAGCGATCGTGGATCGCACCATCTGGGACGATGTGCAGCGGAGGCTGACGGATACCAATGCGTCCCGACCTGGCACACCGAAAATGGGCGCAGCGGCGCTGCTGGAAGGGAAGCTGGTCGATGATCGCGAAAACGCAATGGTCTGCGTACACACGACCAAGGGCATCAAACGTTACCGCTACTACGTCTCGCGCCCCAAACTATCCGGGAAGGGCACAGCAGGAAGCCTGAGCCGAATTGCCGCCGGCATGCTCGACGAGTTCCTGACGACGCGGGTGAAGACCTGGATGTCGCCCAGCTGGCGTCCGCAGGACGCCGAAAGCTCCCGGTTCCCTGCGGCCGTCACGAAGGTCACCCTCAGCGAAGACTTGATAGTCCTGAAAATTGTGACGGCCGCGGTGCGCCCAGAAGTGCTGGCGTCACGAGACGCGACCTTGGAGGACGACGCGCACGTGACACTGCGAGTGGCGTTCCAAATGCATCGCCGTCGCGGGGAACTGCTCATAGTGCCCGACGGCGGCGCTCGCTCGATCGAGCGCAATCTCGATCGAGCGCTGATCCGCGCGGTTAGCCTTGCCTGCGCCTGGTCGCGCGAGGTGGAAACAGGAGCGGTCGGTTCAATCACCGAATTCGCAGGGCGAAACGGCCTGACGGACGACTACATGGCGCGCCTCCTGCCTCTCGCATTTCTAGCCCCGGACTTGACCGCTGAGATCCTCGAAGGGCGCCAACCTCGCGCAGCCACCTTGGCATCGCTTACCGCGAGGCCTCTGCCATTGGACTGGCAAGCGCAGCGCGCGCTGGTGAGTTGCTTGGGCGACGCGTAGGCGTCCTGCTCGCCATGCAGAAATCGCCGTCGGCCGCTTGAAGATCAGTGCTTCCCGCGGTGGCTCCCAGCCCAAGCGGCGGGCAAGCCCTTTTCTCGGCTCCGGCCTTTCCAGCGCCCAGCTGCTACTCGATGAGCAGCAACAAAAAGATCGCTGATAAAATTGCTGCTAGCAGCGATTTCGCCGGGCCAGCGGAAACCCGCACTCCCCAAAGCGGCCCAGAGAGAACCGGCGAATTCACGGTGTTTTGGGTCTGATCGCCGGCTTGGAGAGCCGTGTTGCGCCGGCCTGTTCAGGCCAACCTACGGACTTGTCGGACGAAATCAGGGGTGCCTCAGGGAGCGTAGTTCGCCGCCGTCTGAGTGGCGGTGCGAGTGGGATTCGAACCCACGTTAGGCTTTCACCTAAACACGCTTTCCAAGCGTGCGCCTTCAACCACTCGGCCACCGCACCTTAACGCCCGTGGAGGCGCGCCTCCCAGCGGAAGGCGCGTCATATAGAATGGGCGCTAGCCGGGCAAGCGGCGCTTGGCCGCGATCGCCAGCCGCGCCGGATCGAACAGCGAGCGGGACTGGCGCGCGGCGAGTTCCGCCTCCAGTCGGCGGGAGCCGGCCAGCCAGGCGGCGATCTCGTCCGGCGCGGCGGCCTTGCGGTCGTGCAGGTCGGCCTGGATGGCGGCCAACCGGCGGCTCGCGGCCTGCAGGTCGGCGCGCGGACGCGCCAGCGCCGGGTCGGCGAAGCGCTCGTCGATCAGGCCGAGCCGGCTGCGGGCGCTGGCGACCATCAGGATCGCGGTGGGAGCGTCGCCGGCCGCGGCGCTGGCCTCGCCGGCCTTCAGCGCCCGGCGGGCGTCGGACATCAGCAGCGCCACGCCGAGCGGCTGGCGGGTGCGGGCGGGGCAGGCGGCGGGGGTGAGCGCGCGGACGTAGTCGGCCAGACCCTCCAGCACGGCGGGGGTCGGTTCCGGCCCGTCGAACTCCTCGGTGATCAGGCCGTGGATGAAGGGCTCCAGCTTCCGGTCGGCCGGGACCTGGCTGATCTTCAGCCTGGCCTTGGGCCCCGCCAGGTCGGGGATCGGCTTGGGGTCGTCGATCCCGTTGCCGCGGTGGGTGGAGAACAGCGAGTTGGTCACGTCCGCGGTGCCCGGCGCGCCGGAGACGCCGGGGAACAGGAAGTCGGGATTGGTGCGCCCGGCCCGGTGGCAGGTCTCGCAATTGATCCCGGCGCGCGCCGCCTGGCCGCCCAGCAGGACGGAGGTGCGGAACGCCGCGCGGCCCACCTCGACCTTCTGGGCCAGCGCCGGGTCGGCCGGGACCTTCAGGCACTCGGTCGGGACCGAGCCCAGCGCGCGCGCGGGGTCGGCGCCCTTGGCGATCCACAGCATGCCGCGGATCGGGGCGTCGCCCAGGCCTGCGAGCGCGCTGGCCGCGCCCGCGAGAACCAGAGCGGCCGCGAGAACTCCCGCTAGTTCTTCTGCGGGTCGCCGCCGGCGTCGATCCAACGGCGCAGCTCCTCAGCGTCGGCGCAGCCGTAGGCGCAGAGTTTGTCCAGCTTGGCCAGCATCAGTCGCGCCCCGGCCACGTCGCCGCGGGCGACCTTCAGCTCGCCGTAGTACTCGGTGGCGCCGATGTGGTTGGGGTCAATGGCCAGCGCCTGGCGGTAGTAGGTCTCGGCCCGCGCGTAGTCGCCCTTCTTGCGCCAGGTGTAGCCCTCGTAGGTCAGGATGTCCGGGTGCGGCCCGAAGGTCGCCGCGGCCTTCGACAGCGAAGCCAGCGCCTCGTCATAGCGCCGCTCGTTGATCAGGCTGACCGCCTGGACATAGGCCGCGTCGCCGGTCTTGGCGCCCCCGAACAGCAGCGAGCGGTCGAGCATGGCGCTGGGCTTGGGCGCGCCGGCCGCCGCCGGGTTCATGGCGCTTTCGACCTTGGAGGTGAGGTCCTTCAGCCGCGCGGCGTCGGGGCAGCTGTCGCCGCAGGCCTGGGCCTTGGACTTCAGCCACTCGGCCTCCGACTGGGCCTTGGGGTCCTTGAGGTTGGCCAGCGCCATGGCCAGGCCCGCATGGGACATGGGATCGTCCGGCGTCAGCTTCACGGCCTTCTCGTAGGCGCGGCGCGAACCCTTCCAGTCGCTCTCGCCGGCCTTGGCCATGCCGAGCAGGCGCCAGCCGTCGGGATTGGTCGGCACCGCGTCGGTGACGTGCCCGGCCGCCCGGGCGGCGTCCTTGTAGTTGCTGGCCTTGAGCGCGGCGATCGCCTTGGCGTATTCGGCCGCCGGATCGTAGCTCGGCCCGGACGCGCTCGGCATCGAGCCGCCGCCGCCCGCGGGCATGCTGCCCCCGCCACCGCCGCCACCGCTCGCGTAGGCGATCCCGCCGCCGGCCAGGACCACCGCGCATCCGCCGATCAAGGCGGCCTTCAACGCACGTCGCATGGAAGCTTCTCCCTAACGTCGTTATCGCGGCGAAGACTGGCATGAAACTTCCCCGACGTCATCCGTCCTGGCGGGTGCAATGCCGGCCTTGAGCGACTATCTTCCCAGGCGACCGCAAGGAGCTCCCATGTTCGGACGCAAGACGCTTGAGCTGCCCACCCCAGACACCGCCCTGCCGGGCCGCGCGCACCCCATCCCGACCGCCGAGACCCACTTCATCAACGGCCATCCGCTGAAGGGTCCCTATCCGGAGGGCCTGGAGACGGCGGTGCTCGCCATGGGCTGCTTCTGGGGCGAGGAGAAGAAGTTCTGGGTCGTGCCCGGCGTCTGGGTGACCGCCGTGGGCTACGTCAACGGCCTGACGCCCAACCCGACCTATGAGGAGGTCTGCACCGGCCGCACGGGCCACACCGAGGCGGTGCTGGTGGTCTACGATCCGCGGGTCGTCACCTACGCCCAGCTCCTCAAGGTGTTCTGGGAGAGCCATGACCCGACCCAGGGCATGCGCCAGGGCAACGACATCGGCACCCAGTACCGCTCCGGCATCTATCCGGAAAACGACGCCCAGGCCGCCGCGGCGGAAGCCTCGAAGGAGGCCTACCAGCAGGCGCTCAGCGCCAAGGGCTTCGGCAGGATCACCACCGAAATCGTCCCGGCCGGCGAGTTCTATTTCGCCGAGGACTATCACCAGCAGTACCTGGCCAAGAATCCGGCCGGCTATTGCGGGGTCGGCGGCACGGGCGTGACCTGCCCGATCGGCGTCGGCGTCGAGGCCTAGAGCCCGTGACGCCGGCCGCGCTGGAGACGGCGGCGCTGGCGCTTCCCGGCGCGGAACTGTCCATCAAGTGGGGCGAGGACCGCTGCTACGTGGTCGGCGGCAAGATGTTCGCCGCCACCGATGGCGCCTCGACGAACCTCTCGATGAAGGTCACCGACATCGCCTTCGAGGCTCTGGTCGAGACGGGCCGCGCCAGGCCCGCGCCCTATGCGGCCCGCTTCAAGTGGGTGATGTTCGACGACCTGGCCGCGCTCGACGCCTCGGAAGTGGCGGACTGGTTGAAGACCGCGCATGCGTTGGTGGCCGCCAAGCTGCCGAAGGCGCAACGCGCCGCCCTGGGCCTCGCCGGTTGACCCGCGGGGAGCTCGAAGCGGCGGCCATGGCGCTGCCGGCCGTGACCAAGGTGGTCCAGTGGGGCGACTCGGACGTCTACAAGGTCGGCGGCAAGGTGTTCGCCATCTGCGGCCTGGCCGGCGGCCTGTCGTTCAAGGTCACCCCCATCGGCTTCATGGTCCTCACCGAAGGCGGCGGCCCGGGCCGCCAGGCGCCCTACTGCGCCAAGGGCCACTGGGTGGCGATCGAGCTGGAGGATTGCGACGACGCCGACATCCTCGATTGGCTGGCCAACGCCCATGGCCTGATCGCCGCCAAGCTGACGCGGGCGGCGCGGCGGGAGCTGGGACTGGCCTGACACCGCGCCGTTGTGGCCGGGCGACAGGCATGAGAGCATCGGGCCATGATCAGGGGCCTGCACCACAACGCCTACCGCTGCCGGGACTCCGAGGAGACCCGGGCCTTCTACGAGGACTTCCTGGGGCTGCCGCTCAGCGGTTCTCTGGTCATCAAGGAAACCAAGAGCGGCCGCCCGACCCAGGTGCTGCACACCTTCTACCGCATGGACGACGGCTCGTTCCTGGCCTTCTTCGAGGCGCCGGACATGGCCTTCGACTTCAAGGTCCAGCACGATTTCGACCTGCACATCGCCCTCGAGGTGAAGCCCGACGCGCTCGAGACCATGTTCGCCAAGGGCAAGGCGCTGGGCATGGAGACGCGCGGGGTCTCCGACCACGGCTTCGTCGACTCGATCTACTTCCGCGACCCGAACGGCTATGTGGTCGAGCTGACCGCCAAGCGTCCGGGCCACGACGAGCTGATGGACCCGTCCCGCAACCAGGCCCGCGAAATCCTGCAGCAATGGACCGCCGAGCGGTCGGCGAACGCCTAGGGTCCGCGCTGGGCGAGCGGGTTGAGGCCCGGGTTCGCGCCGCGGTCATGGGCCTCGAAGGAATAGCGGGCGATGCGCCGGTATTTCTCCAGCAAGGCCGGGATCCCCACGCGAAGCTCCTGCAGGAAGTCGAAGGACCCGTCGAGCGCGCCCAGCCGATCCGCGCCCCGGTCCGTGGGCAGGGCCGCGGCCTCGAACACCGCATCGAGGGTCAAGCTCATCTGCAGCAGCAGGATGTGGGTGCGGGCCCGCAGCGGCGCATCGCGCACCGCGAACAGGAGCTCGCGGTTGCGGTCGTAGATCAGGGTTTCGCGGTGCGCGGCCTTCAGGATGCGCATGGTGATCGGCCCGTAGGGGTCGCCGCGCCCGCGGGCCTCGCTGGCCAGCTGCAGGATCATGTTGAGCGCCGCCAGGATCTCGCCGAACAGCAGGCCCGCGTTGCGTTCGCGCTCACGGCGGATCAGGTGGTGTTCGATCTGGCCCGCCAGCACCCCGCCCAGCGTCGCCAGCGCCGCGCCGATCACCACCGCCGTCAGGGTGTCCGGACCCGCGCCGAGATCGACGTGCGCCACGGCTAGGCGACCAGGGTCTCGTTGAACCGCACCGGCTCGCCCCGGTGCGGGGCGGTGACCTCGCCGTCGCGCATGACCACGGTCCCGCGGATGATCGTCGCCATCGGCCAGCCCTTGGCCTCCATCCCGTCGAAGGGAGTCCAGCCGACGCGGCTGGCCATCATCGCGTGGCGGATGGTGCGGCGGGCCTTCAGGTCGACGATGGTCAGGTCGGCGTCGTAGCCCTCGGCGATCCGGCCCTTGTCGGCCAGGCCAAACAGACGGTTGGCGCCGTGGCTGGTGAGGTCGACCAGCCGCTCCAGCGTCAGGCGGCCCTCGGCCACGTGGGTCAGCATCACCGGCAGCAGGGTCTGGACGCCCGGCATGCCCGAGGGCGAGGCCGGATAGGGCCGAGCCTTCTCTTCCGAGGTGTGCGGCGCATGGTCGGAGCCCAGCACGTCGGCCACCCCGCTCGCCAGCCCGGCCCAGAGCGCGGCGCGATGCTCGGCGGTGCGGATCGGCGGGTTCATCTGGGCGTAGCCCTTCAGCCGCTCATAGGCCTCGGGACCTTCGAGCGTCAGGTGCTGCGGCGTGAACTCGACGCTGGCCACGTCCTTGTGGGCGGCGAGGTAGGCGACCTCCTGGGCGGTGGTCACGTGCAGCACGTGGATGCGCTTGCCCAGCGCGGTCGCGATCCGCACCAGGCGCTCGGTGGACTGGATCGCCGACTGGGCGTCGCGCACCTCGTAGTGGCTCGTCCAGTCGCCGGTGCGGGCGAGCGGCCGGCGGTCGGCCAGACGGTATTCGTCCTCGGAATGGAAGGCCGCGCGGCGGTTCACATGGCGCAGCACCTGCTCGATGCCCTCGTCGTCCTGCACCAGCAGGGTGCCGGTGGAGGCGCCCATGAACACCTTGACCCCGCAGCAGCCGGGCAGGCGCTCCAGCTCCCCCAGCCAGCGCGCGTTCTCATGCGTGCCGCCGACGTAGAAGGCGTGGTCGCAGTGCATGCGGCCCTTGGCGCGGGCGAGCTTGTCGGCGAGCGCGTCGGGGTCGGTGGTGGTGGGCTCGGTGTTGGGCATCTCGAACACCGCCACCACCCCGCCCAGCACGGCCGCGCGGCTGCCGGTCTCGAGGTCTTCCTTCCACTCCAGGCCCGGCTCGCGGAAGTGCACCTGGGTGTCGATGACGCCCGGCATCACGGTCAGGCCGGCGGCGTCGAAGGTCTCGCCCGCCGAGGCCTGTCGGAGGTCTCCGACCGCGGCGATCTTGCCGCCGCGCACGCCGATGTCGGCCAGGCCGCGGCCGGCGTGGTTCACGACCTCGCCGCCGCGCACGATCAGATCGTAGGTGTCAGCCATTGGCCGGTTTCGCGCCCCCATCCGTGGCCGCCAGCAGCTCCTCGGCCGCGGCGCCGACCGTTTCCACGGTCAGGTCCATCATGTGACACAGCGCCTGGCCGAAGCCCGGGTCAACGGCGCGGATCTGCTCATAGCTGCGCGGCCCCCGCGCCACCCGCGTGTCGGTTCCCCAGGGCCCATAGAGCTGCTCGTCGGACGGCCCGAACAGGCCGAGCGTCGGCGCGCCGGCGGCGGCGGCCAGGTGCATGGTCCCGGAGTCGTTGCCGATGAACAGCCGGGCGCGCTTCAGGCAGGCGTGGGCGGTCAAGAGGTCGGTGTCCTCGGTCAGGTTGATGAACTGGTTGCGCATGACCACGTCGCGCAGGCCCTTGGCGAGCTTCTGCTCCTCGGGCCCGCCCAGCACCATCAGGCGGCCGCCCTTCATCGGACCTTCGGGGTCCAGCAGGCGCATGGCGACGCGGCTGAACCGCTCCAGCGGCCAGGTCTTGCCCAGCCAGTTGGCGCCCGGCGCCAGCGCCAGGATCGGGCCGAAGCCGGCGGTCAGCTCCTCGGCGCGGGCCTCGGTCTCCGGCGAGGTGAAGATATAGGGCGCGGCCGGCTCGTCCTCGATCTTCAGGATGCGTGCGGCCTCGATCACCTTGTGCACCGGCGGACCGGGGTTCTTGCGCCAGATCGCGCGCCGCTTCGTCGAGATGAAGCGCGACAGGCCCGAGCCCCGCAGGTCGACCACCAGGCCCCAGCGCGTGCGGCGCACCTGCCGCCAGAGATCGAACCAGTGCCCGCCGTTCTTGGCCTTGGCGAAGAGGATGATCCTGTCGAGGGTCGGGACCTCCTCGAACAGGGGCGCGGCGACCGGTCCCGCCACCACGGTGAAGCGGGCGTTGGGCACCTCGTCGGCCAGCCGTTTGATCAGCCCCGACGACAGCACGGCGTCGCCGATCCGGTTGGAGGTGATGAACAGGATCGGGAAGGCGCCGCGGGACATCGACCCTCTATAGGATGCACGGCGCTGGCGCTCCACCGCCACAAACCCCAAATTGCGCATATGAGCCAAGCCCTGACCTATGCGCCCCTGAAGAGCCGGGCCCTGATCGCCCTGGGAGGGCCCGACTGGCGCGGTTTCCTGCAGGGTCTGATCACCCAGGACGTGGAGACGCTGCAGCCCGGCGAGGCGCGGTTCGGGGCGCTGCTGACGCCGCAGGGCCGGCTACTCCACGACCTCTTCGTGGCGGGCCGTGACGAGGGGTGCTGGCTGGACGTGCTGGCCGCGCACCGCGCGGCGATCGTCCAGCGGTTGAGCATGTATCGCCTGCGCGCGAAGGTGGAGATCGCAGCCGATGAGACGCCGGTCTCGGTTCTGTTCGGCGCGGAGACGGAGCCGGGGGCGGCCTGGACGCGCGATCCGCGGCTGCCGGACCTCGGTTGGCGGGGCTATGGCGCGGCGGCTCCAGGCGGCGCCGTCATCGCCGACGAGACCGCCCACGACGCCGCCACGCTGCGCCTCGGCGTGCCCGGGCCGGCGGACTGGGGGTCGGACAGGACCTACCCGATCGAGGCCAACTTCGACCTCCTGAACGGCATCGACTTCAAGAAGGGCTGCTTCGTGGGTCAGGAGACGACCTCGCGGATGAAGCGGCGCGGGCAGATCAAGAGCCGCATGCTGCCGATCGTTTTCGAGGGCCCTGCGCCGGCGCCGGGCGCCGAGGTGTTGGCCGGGCCCCTGCGGGCCGGCGAGGTGACCTCGGCAGGCGACGGGCGGGCGATGGCGCTGCTGCGCCTGGATCGCGCGGAAGGGCGGGACCTGACGGTCGACGACCGTCCGGTGCGGGTGGAGCGCCCCGCCTGGTTCCTAGAAGCCCTCGGCGTGGAAGCCGCGTAGGGCGGCGAGCGTCTCGGCCGGCTTTTCCTCCGGCAGGAAGTGGCCGCAGTCGATGGCCTGGCCGCGCAGGTCCGGGGCCCATTCCCGCCAGACGCCCAGCGCATCGTACCAGCGGTCGATGATGCCCTTGCCGCCCCAAAGCACCTGAACGGGGCAGGCGATGGTCCGGCCCGCCGCCTTGTCGGCCTCGTCCAGCAACCGGTCGTAGGTGGCGCCGGCGCGGTAGTCCTCGCACATGGCGTGGATCACCGACGGCTGCCTCGCACAGGCCAGGTAGTCGGCATAGGCCTCGGTGAAGCTCGTCAGGATGCTGCGGAACTGGCCGCGGAAGAAAAACAGCTCCGGGTCCGGCTGGATCAGGGCCTCGGCCATGGGTTGCGGCAGGAACGACCAGTGCCAGTAGCCGAGCGCGAAGCGCCGGTCGGCGCGGGCCCAGACCTCGCCGGTCGGGATGATGTCGAGGATCGACAGCCGCCGCACCGCCTGGGGATGGTCGAGCGCCAGCCGGTATCCCACCCGCCCGCCGCGGTCGTGGCCGGCCACGTCGAAGCGATCGAAGCCGAAGTGCTTCATCAGGGCGATGGCGTCGCGGGCCATGGCGCGCTTGGAATAGGTTTCGTGGTCCGGGCTGTCGGCCGGCGCGGTGCTGCGCCCATAGCCGCGCAGGTCGGGGGCCACCACGGTGAAGGTCTTGGCCAGGTCGCCGGCGACCTCCGCCCACATCATGTGGGTCTCGGGATAGCCGTGCAGCAGCAGGAGCGGCGGGCCGGCGCCGCCGTGGCGGACCCGAAGGCTGACGTCGCCCCCAGGAGACGACACGTCGATCTGCGACAGTTCGAAGCCGTCGAAGCCCATCCCCCGAACTCCCCCTTGTCTCCGGCGCCCGGCTCGGCTGAGACTGCCGCCGATGGCTGAACCCCTGATCCGATGCGGCTGGCGCGGCATGGCCGGCGACCCGCTCTATGAGGCCTATCACGACACGGAATGGGGCGTGCCGGAATACGATTCCCGCGCGCTCTGGGAGAAGCTGGTCCTCGACGGATTCCAGGCGGGGCTCGCCTGGATCACCATCCTGAGGAAGCGCCAGGCGTTCCGCGCGGCGTTCGACAACTTCGATCCGGAGAAGGTGGCGGCCTATGGCGCGGCCGATCGCGCGCGGCTGATGGCCGACGCCGGCATCATCCGCTCCAACGCCAAGATCGACGCGGCGATCTCGGGGGCCAAGGTCTACCTGGCCATGCGCGACGCCGGCGAGGACTTCTCCGAGTTCTGCTGGGGCTTCACCGGCGGCAAGCCGATCCAGAACCGCTGGGGGCAGGATGGCCCCGTCCCGGCCCAGACGCCGCTGGCCGTCGAGGTGGCCAAGGGCCTGAAGGCCAAGGGCTTCAAGTTCGTCGGCCCGGTGATCGTCTACGCCTGGATGCAGGCCGTGGGCATGGTCAACGACCATCAGACCACCTGCTTCCGGCACGAGCCGATCCGGCGGATGGGCGCCTGAGCATGGCCAAGGGACCCACCCTGCTGCTCGAAAAGGCCTTCATCGGCGGCCTGGTGTGCGGCGTCGACGAGGCTGGCCGCGGGCCTTGGGCCGGGCCGGTCAGCGCCGGCGCGGTGATCCTCAATCCGAAGAAGCTGCCCAAGGGGCTCGACGACTCCAAGAAGCTGTCGGCCAAGACCCGCGAGACGCTGGAGGTCGAGATCAAGGCCAAGGCGCTGGCCTGGGGCGTGGGGTTCGCCTCGGTGGAGGAGATCGCCTCGCTCAACATCCTGCACGCCACAGGCCTGGCCATGCGCCGGGCCATCGAGGCCATGGCGGTCCAGCCGCAGTACGCCCTGGTGGACGGCAACTACCGCTTCAAGCTGCCCTGCGAGGTCAAGACCGTGGTGGGCGGCGACGGCAAGTCGAAGTCGATCGCCGCGGCCTCGATCCTGGCCAAGGTCGCCCGCGACCGGCTGATGGTCGAGATGGATGAGCGCTATCCGGGCTATGGCTTCGCCGGGCACAAGGGCTATCGCGCCCAGGTCCACGCCGACGGCCTGCTGGCGCTCGGCCCCTGCGAAATCCATCGGCTGGGCTGGGGTCCGGTCAAGCTGGCGCTGATGGGGCGCAATCCGATGGAGGTCTTCGCCGACGTCACTCAGGAGGCGTTCGCCTTCGAGGACTGACCGGCTGGCCTGACGCCGTTCGCTCAGGGTTAACCCGCGCCCACTATGGTCGCCGCTCCCGCAGAAGGCTGGAGGGGGACAAGCGTGGCGTCGAACCACTACGACCTGATCGTCATCGGCTCCGGCCCGGCGGGCCGCCGCGGCGCGATCCAGGCGGCGAAGCTCAACAAGCGCGTCCTGGTGGTCGAGCGCGGCAAGCGGGTCGGCGGCGTCTCGGTCCATACCGGCACCATCCCCTCCAAGACCCTGCGCGAGACGGTCCTCAACCTGACCGGCTGGCGCGAACGCGGCTTTTACGGCCGCGCCTACCGGGCCAAGCAGGATATCGGCGCGGAGGACCTGCGCCGCAGGCTGGCCATCACCCTCGACCATGAGGTGGACGTCCTGGAACACCAGTTCGCCCGAAACAATGTCGAGACCGTCGAGGGCGTGGCCTGCTTCACCGACCCGCACACCGTCGAGGTGGAAGGCGTCCGCGGCGAGGCGATCGCCTACACCGCCGAGAAATTCCTGATCGCGGTCGGCACCAAGCCGTTCCGGCCCGGCCACATAGGCTTCGACGGCGAGAACATCCTCGATAGCGACGAGATCCTCGACCTGAAGCGCATCCCGCGCCAGCTGGTGGTGGTGGGCGCGAGCGTGATCGGCGTGGAATACGCCTCGATCTTCTCGGCGCTGGACGTAAAGGTCACTATCATCGAGCCGAACGCCGGCCTGATGCCGTTCCTCGACCGCGAACTCGCCGACGAGTTCGTCCACGACCTGCGTGAGCGCGGCGTGATCATCCGGTTCGGCGCCAAGGTGGTGTCGGCCCAGGTCGTCGGGCCGCAGAGCTGCCACCTGAAGCTTTCCGACAACCGCGAACTGCACGCCGACATGGTGCTGTTCTCCGCCGGCCGCGAAGGCGCCACCGACGGGCTCGGCCTCGACGCGGCCGGTCTCGCGCCCGACGAACGGGGCCGGCTCAGCGTCGACAAGGCCACCTTCCAGACCGCAGCGCCGCACATCTATGCGGCCGGCGACATCATCGGCTTCCCGAGCCTGGCATCGACCTCGATGGAGCAGGGCCGGATCGCCGCCTGCCACGCCTTCGGCGCCCCGGCCCATGCCGCGCCCGAATTCTTCCCCTACGGGATCTATTCGGTGCCGGAGATCTCGATGATCGGCATCAGCGAGGAACAGGCCCGCGAGCGCAACATCCCCTACGAATGCGGCGTGGCGCGCTTCCGCGAAACCAGCCGCGGCCACATCATGGGGATCGGCTCCGGCTTCATGAAGATGCTGTTCGCGCTGGAGACCCGGCGCCTGCTGGGGGTCCACATCGTGGGCGAGGGCGCGACCGAGCTGATCCACATCGGCCAGGCGGTGCTCAACCTCGAGGGCACGCTCGACTACTTCGTCGAGAACACCTTCAACTATCCGACGCTGGCCGAGGCCTACAAGGTGGCCGCGCTGGACGCCTGGAACCGCATGCCCAAGCAGCAGGCCAGCGTCGTGGCGACGGCGCGCGCGCTGGAGCGGGCGGCCAAGGTCGTCAACGGCTAGGACTGGCGCCGGCTTAAGGTCTCGTTCACCAAGTCTGGCAACGGGTCCTTCACCATGTTGGCCCAAGGATTCCGGCTCTGGGTTTTTCCAAGGGTCAGTCATGGGCGTAGCCGCCGACACCATCATCCTCGGCGATTGCCTCGAGGAGCTGAAGAAGCTCCCGTCGCGGTCGGTCGACCTGGTCTTCGCCGACCCGCCCTACAACCTGCAGCTCGGCGGCGACCTTCTGCGGCCCGACAACTCCAAGGTCGACGCGGTCGATGACCATTGGGACCAGTTCGAAAGCTTCGCGGCCTACGACGCCTTCACCAAGGCCTGGCTCGGCGAATGCCAGCGCATCCTGAAGGACGACGGGGCGTTGTGGGTGATCGGCAGCTACCACAACATCTTCCGGGTGGGCGCGACCCTGCAGGACCTGGGGTTCTGGATCCTCAACGACATCGTCTGGCGCAAGTCCAACCCGATGCCGAACTTCAAGGGCACGCGGTTCACCAACGCCCACGAGACGATGATCTGGGCCACCAAGTCGCGCGGCGGCAAGCGCTACACCTTCAACTACGACGCCATGAAGATGGCCAACGACGAGCTGCAGATGCGCTCCGACTGGAGCCTGCCGCTGTGCACCGGCGAGGAGCGGCTGAAGGACGAGACCGGCCAGAAGGCCCATCCGACCCAGAAGCCCGAGGCCCTGCTGCACCGGGTGATCCTGGCGTCGACCCGGCCGGGCGACGTGATCCTCGACCCGTTCTTCGGCACCGGCACCACGGGGGCGGCCGCCAAGCGGCTCGGCCGCCGCTACATCGGCATCGAGCGGGAGGCGGCCTACGCCCAGCTCGCCAAGGACCGTATCGCCAAGGTGATCCCGGCGACCGCCGAGGAGATGACAGTCACCGGCTCCAAGAAGTCCGAGCCGCGCATCCCCTTCGGCCAGATCGTCGAGGCGGGCCTGCTCAGGGCCGGCGACGTGCTCTATGACGACAAGGGCCGTCACGCCGCCCGCGTGCGGGCCGACGGCAGCCTGGTGGTGGGCGACCTTTCCGGCTCGATCCACAAGGTCGGCGCCATGGTGCAGTCGCAGCCGGCCTGCAACGGCTGGACCTACTGGCACTTCAAGTCGGACAAGGGCCTGGCCCCCATCGACGTGCTGCGCGCCAAGGTCCGCCAGCAGCTGGTCGCCTAGGGTCGGGCCTAGAGCACGATGGGTCAGGTGGACTCACCTGACTGCTGAATCGTGCTCTAGAAACAAAAGCCTAGACCCTGATTCAGCGTTCAGGTCGCTTCGACCTGAACCCATCAGGGTCTAGCGCGATCCCAGCACGAACTCGTTGCCTTCGGGGTCCTTGAAGATCGCGAAGGTCCCCCAGGGCTGCTTCTGCGGCGGGCCCTTGAACTCGACGCCGCGTTCGCTGAGCTGGCGGTGGGTCGCCTCGACGTCGTCGCAGGCGAAGGAGCCGTTGAAGAAGGTGCCGACCCGGTCCTCGTGACCCTCGGGCGTGAAGAGGACGAGGCCGGTCTGGCTGCCGGCGATGGCGAGCTCGATCCAGCGCTGGGCGCCCATCGGCTGGTCGGTGGTGACGCGGAAGCCCATCTTCTCGGTCCAGAACCTGAGCTGCAGCTCCTGGTCGCGACAGGGCAGGCCGGCGAATTTCAGGTGGGTGATCATGGCGCTCTCCAACGTCTCGTCGCCCCTCCTTTGCCGCAGCGGAGGCCGGCCAGACAATCGGTCCATTGATTGCTATAGCAACGATCATGACCCAGAAACTCGCCCTCGATCCCTACATCCTCGACGTGCTGATGCGCGACCTGGTGGGCCACGACCACACGCCCTCGGCCTTCCTGGTCTATCTGTGGCTCTGGGGCCGGACGGAGGGCGGCAAGCGGCGGTTCGCGGCCAGCCTTTCCGGCATCGCGCTGGAGACCGGGCTCTCCAAGTCCTCGGTGCAGAATGCGGTTCGCCAGCTCAGGCAGCGTCGCAAGCTGATCGCCGTCACCCACGACGGCCCCACGACGCCGCCGGTCTATGAGATGCTGACCCCCTGGGTGCGCGGCTAGGCGGCGGGCACCCTGGAGGCCAGTTCGGCGTTCTTCCACCGCCAGGAAGGAGATGACCCCATGACCGCTCAAGCCTCCCGCCTCATCCCTGCCGAACCGGACAGGGTGTGGCGGACGCTCACGTCCCGCGAGGGCATGAAGGCCTATATGATGGGCGCCGACGTCGACACCGACTGGACGGTCGGACACCCGATCACCCTGCGCGGCGAGTTCGGCGGCAAGCCGTTCGAGGATCGGGGCGAGGTGCGCGCCTTCGAGCCGGGCAAGCGGCTGAGCTACACCCACACCAGTTCGGCGGCGCCGGCCCAGACCCATCTGGTGACCTTCGAGCTGCATCCCGCCGCCGCCGGAACCGAGGTGACGGTCACCCAGGCGGCCGCCGACGGCGTCGATGCGGCCGCGGACGCTCGGAACAAGGCGCAGTACGAAAAGACCTGGGCGGCCATGCTGGAAGGCCTCGAAAAGGCGGTCGCCAACTAGGACGAGGAGCGCCGTTCCGGCGGCGGCCGCTGATGTCGATTCAGCCCAGGGCGGCTGGCCGCCGGTTCCTCAGTGGACCGAAGCCGGCGCGATCAGCTGGGCGATGAAGCGGCGGATATCGTCCGGCGGCGGGATATTTCCCTGTCCCATCCAGGCCAGGCATTGGCCCAACACCGCATCGAGGATGGCGTCTCCATCGGCGTCGGCCGGCAGTTCGCCCCGCTCGACCGCCCGTTCGATCAGCGCCCGGTTGCGCGTCCGCCGCTCGATGAAGCCAGGCCCCAGCTTCTTGAGCAGATCGGGGTCGGACTTCGTCTCCGCCAGGAGATAGAACATGAACGCGACGAAGCTCGGCTCGGCGCAGACCTTGAGATAGGCGCAGGCGTAGGCCGTGAGGTCTCCCAGAAGGCTCCCCTCGTCCGGAAGTTCGGCCAATCGCGCCCGATCGTCGAGGGCGTCGAGCATCGCGGCGCTGGCGTCCGGCCAACGCTGATGGAACGCCGCCGTCGAGACGCCGGCGCGGGCGCAGATGGCCTCGACGTCCAGGCCCGCGAAGCCCTTCTCCGCGACCACATGGATGGTGGCGTCCTTCACGCGCGCGTCGATGCCGGAATCCTGAGGGGGGCTTGGCGAGCGGGCATCGTCGCCGGTCTTGGATCTGGGCATGCGAGGCAGCCTTTCTCGCGCGCAACTTACGTCAGAGTACGGAGCAAACAAAGCATGGGGTTTTCCGTGGAAGGCGTTTGCGAAGGCTCCAGGGTCGGTCGGCGCGCCCGCGCATCGTCGACCTCTAGGGGACGTCGGGGGTATCGGATAGGCGCTCCATATCGACCCCCCGCGCCACCCTAAGGTGTCTGCGCTCCCGATCGGGTGGTGGGATCAGGCGAGGCGTCCCGGAGATCCGGCCCGCGATGCAATCTGAGCACGCCGGAGCAGACCGTGCTGGCCGCCATCGCCTGACGGCGGCGGTTGCAAAGCAAGATAACGTAGGGGAAGGTACGGTGACCCCGGCGTCACCATGCCGGGACGCGTCCGTAACCGGCCTGTCGGCCGCTTGAGAGTGAGAGTGCGCCGATGGCGACCGTACCGGCGAGTGTCCCCGCGTGACGACCCCTGCCGATACCGGCCTCATCTCACTCGATCCGCTGTATCGGCTCGGGGACGACGACGACACCTTCGTGTTCCTTGGCTGGGCGCAGGTCGAGGACGAGGCGCACCCGGACGTCCACCTCCACATAAACGGGGTGGCGGCCCCTGTGGGCACGAGGCCGATCCCGGCGTTCGAGATCAATTTCCCGGGCATACTGGCCGTGGGCCTGGCTGCGAAGGTCAGATTCGCCGATCTCCTGCCCACGCCGCCGGAAGAGCCCTTCCTGCTCACCGCCACGGTCACCTCGGGCCGTTGGTCGCGGACCTTCGAGTATGAGGTCTCGGAGGGCTGGACACAGCGGGTCTTCGGCCGCGCGGTGAAGCGCCGACGGATACCGCCGGAGCATCTCCAGTTCAGGATCGCGGGGTCGGCGGCCGGATGGTACCACGGCAGCGGGCGCATCGTGGCGGACCGGATCGTCGCCATCCTGGCCGGCGCCGGCCATCCGATCGGCGGATTTCGCACCATACTCGACTTCGGTTGCGGTCCGGGCCGGATCCTGCCCTCCATCCGGGAGTTCGCGCCGCGGGCCCGGCTCTTCGGGTCGGACATCGACGCCGAGGCCATCGGCTGGGCGAGCGGCGCGCTTGGCGACGTCGCAAGTTTCAGCGCCAACGACACCGAGCCGCCGCTGCCTTTTGCGGATGAGACGTTCGACCTGATCTACAGCATCTCGATCTTCACCCATCTCCCCGAAGACATGCAGTGGCGCTGGCTCGCCGAACTTCGCCGGGTGCTGAAGCCGGGGGGGATCCTGCTGACCACCACCTTGGATCCCGGGGAATACGACCTGCCCGAGGCGGTGAAGGCCGAGGGCGCGGCCCGGGGATTCGCCTATATGGCCGACGCCGTCTTTCCCGAGGGCATGCCGGACTTCTATCGGCTCGCCTACCATACCCATGACTATATCCAGGAACGCTGGTCCGCCTATTTCGACGTGCTGGGCATCGGGTCCCACGACCTGAACTACAGCCAGGACAGCGTGCTCCTGCGGCGGCCTCGCCATGCCCTTTCCTGGTTGCCGTCAGGGGTCCGCAAGCGGCTTCATCGGCTCGCGACGCTGGGAGCCCGCACGGGCGGACGGCGCCACAGCGAGCCGATCGCCGCGGGCTGAAGGTCCGACCCTAGAGCAGGTTTCCGAGCCCCGCCCGCGCCGCCTTCAGGAAGACGCTGGGCAAGGCGTTGAGGCCGCGCCTGGGGGTCCAGATCAGGCCGCCGGGAGCCGCGTCGGCCTCGGCCCGCAGGAGCTGCAGGGTGAGCGTGAAGTGGGTGAAGCCGTGCTCGACCTCGCCGACGCCGCGCCAGGGCGCCTCGGCGGGCGCGGCGGCCAGGGCCTCGGCGTCGCCGAAGGGCGCGGAGCGCCAGTCGCTGGTGGGCAGCGCCAGCATGCCGCCCAGGAGGCCGGTAGGCGGCCGGCGGACCAGGGCCACCTCGTCGCCGCGGGTCAGCACATAGGCCACGCCATAGCGGTGGGGGCGGTCGGCCTTGGCGGTCCTGCGCGGGTAGGTCTCGGGCGCGCCGGCCGCCAGCGCCGCGCAGTGGCCGGCGAGCGGGCAGCGGTCGCAGAGCGGGGCCTTGGGGCGGCAGACGGTGGCGCCCAGGTCCATCAGCCCCTGGGCCCAGTCGCCGGGGCGGTCCGGGCGGACCAGGTCGCCGGCCAGGCTCTTGAGCTCCGGCTTGGCGTCGGGCAGCGGCGTTTCCACCGCAAAGAGGCGGGCCATCACCCGCTCGACGTTGCCATCGACGACGTTGGCGGGTTCGTCGAAAGCGATCGCGGCGACGGCGGCGGCGGTGTAGGGGCCAAGGCCCGGCAGCGCCCGCAGACCCGCCTCGGTGTCCGGGAAGACGCCGTCGTGGTCGCGGGCCACGGCGCGGGCGCAGGCCAGGAGGTTGCGGGCGCGGGCGTAGTAGCCGAGGCCGGCCCAGGCGCCCATCACCTCGCCGTCGTCCTCGGCCGCCAGGTCGTTCACCGTGGGCCAGCGGGCGGTGAACTTCAGGAAATAGGGCGTCGCATGCGGCACGGTGGTCTGCTGCAGCATCACCTCGGAGAGCCAGACCCGGTAGGGATCGGCGCGGACGCCGGCGGCATGCGCCTTCGGCCCGACCCGCCAGGGCAGGTCGCGGGCGTTGGCGTCGTACCAGGCGAGCAGTTGGGCGCGGAGGGTCTCGGGGGTCACGCTGCCTCCTTTATCGCCGCCGCGGGATGACGGTAAGGTGGCGCATGGCTCCCCGCCGCGACCTGCCCAGCCCGGAAGAGGCGCTCCGCATCCTGAGCGCCAAGCGCGCGCGGCCGCCGCGCCGTCCGCCGCCGCCGCTCGGCCGGGCGCTGAACCGGACGCTGAAGGAGATGGACGCCAAGTTCGGCCAGGGGTCCGGCGCCCTGGAGGCCCGCTGGCGCGAGGTGGTGGGCGCCGAGATCGCCAAGCGCACCGAGCCGGTGAAGCTGACCAGGGGCCGCAACGGCGGGCCGTCCTCGCTGGAGATCCGGGTGGCCGGGCCCGCCGCGGCGATCATCCAGCACCAGGCCCACGAGATCCTGGCGCGGGTGAACCTGTTTCTGGGCGCGGAGGCGGTGCAGAAGCTGCGCATCGTCCAGGGGCCGCTCCAGAGGAAGTACGAGCCGGCCGCCAAGCCCCGCCGGCGCCTGCCGCCGCTGGACGCCGCCGCCGAGGCGGGCCTGGAGAGGGACCTCGCCGCCGCGCCCGAGGGCAAGCTGAAGCGGGCGCTGCTGGCGCTCGGCCGGGGCGTGCTGCGGCAAAGGGCGCGGATTGACTAACAGAAGCCGCGATCCCATCGCCTATGGCGGTTGGTGGGCCCCGAGGGAATCGGGCTTTACTCCGGCCCCAGGAGGACTCTGTTCCACATGCTCGCCCGCCGTTCCCTTGTCGCCGCGGCCCTGACGGCCGCGCTCGCACTGGGCGGCTGCGGGAAACATCCGCTGGACGCGGCCTCGGTGGCCCAGGCCGACGACATGAGCCTGGGGAACCCCAGGGCCCGGGTGCAGGTGGTGGAGTACGCCTCGGCGAGCTGCCCGCACTGCGCGCGCTGGGACAAGGAGGTCTTCCCGGCGTTCAAGGCCAAGTACGTCGACACCGGTAAGGTTCGCTACACGCTGAAGGAATACCTCACCGATCCCGAGGCGCTGTCGGCGGCGGGGTTCCTGCTGGCCCGCTGCGCCGGCAAGGACCGCTATTTCCCGGTGCTGGACGCGGTGTTCAAGGGCCAGGAGGAGATGGTGCAGACCCGCGACATCCGCGGCGTCCTGGCCCGGATCGCCAAGGACCCCGGCGGCCTGACCGAGGCGCAGCTCGACGCCTGCATGCGCGACGCCGCCGCCGAAAAGGCGCTGGCGGCCCGCGCCGACCGGCACCTGCGGGTGGACAAGATCGCCGCCACGCCCACCTTCATCATCAACGGCCGGCGGGTGGAGGGCGAGATGACCCTGCCCGAGCTCGACGCGGCCATCGCCCAGGCCGCGGGATAGGATGCGCCAGAGTATGTTGAACCGTCGTTCGCTCCTGATCGTCGCGGCCGCCGCGCTCTCCGCCGCCGGCGTGGCGATCGCCGCGCCAGCCGCGCCGCCGCCGGCGGACGACATGAGCCTCGGCAATCCCAAGGCGGCGATCCAGGTCACCGAATACGCCTCGCTGAGCTGCCCGCACTGCGGCCACTTCAACGAGACGATCTTCCCGGCGCTGAAGGCCAAGTACATCGACACCGGCAAGGTCCACTACACGCTCAAGGAGATGCTGACCGAGCCGATGCAGGTGGCGGCGGCGGGCTTCATGATGGCGCGCTGCGCGGGGCCGCAGAAGTACTTCACCGTGGTGGACCAGGTGTTCCGCAGCCAGCCGCGCTGGACCAGCGGCAACATCAAGCCGATCTTCCAGGAGATCGGCGCGGCGAACGGGCTCGACGAGGCGCGCTTCAACGCCTGCCTGACCGATCAGGCCGCCTTCGACGGCATCAACATGCGCGCGCGGCGCGCCGCCGAGCAGGACGGGGTCAATTCGACGCCGACCCTGATCATCAACGGCAAGAAGGTGGAGACGCCGCAGACCCCCGCCGAGCTGGACGCCGCCATCGCCGCGGCCGGCGCGAAAAAGGGAGGCGGCTAGACCCTCCCGTGCAATTCCAGCGGCTGCGCCTTTCGGGCTTCAAGTCCTTCGTCGATCCGATCGAGTTCCGGATCGAACCCGGCGTCACGGGCGTGGTGGGGCCGAACGGCTGTGGCAAGTCGAACCTGCTCGAGGCGCTGCGCTGGGTGATGGGCGCCAACTCCGCCAAGGCCATGCGGGCCGGCGGCATGGACGACGTGATCTTCGCGGGCTCCGGGAACCGGCCCTCGCGCAACCACGCCGAAGTGACCCTAACCATCGACAACGCCGCCCGCCGCGCTCCGGCCGCCTTCAACGACCACCCGGTGCTGGAGGTGGTGCGGCGCATCGACCGCGGCGAGGGCTCGACCTATCGGATCAACGGCCGCGAGGTGCGCGCCCGCGACGTGCAGCTCCTGTTCGCCGACGCCTCGACGGGGTCGAACTCCCCGGCCCTGGTGCGCCAGGGCCAGATCTCCGAGCTGATCGCGGCCAAGCCGCAGAACCGGCGGATGATCCTGGAGGAGGCGGCGGGCGTCTCGGGGCTGCATTCGCGCCGCCACGAGGCGGAGCTGCGTCTGCGCGCCGCCGAGGCCAACCTCGCCCGGCTGGAGGATGTCGCCCGCGAGCTGGAGTCCACCCTGGGCCGGCTGAAGCGCGAGGCCCGCCAGGCGGAACGCTACAAGAAGCTGTCGGCGGAGATCCGCGCGCTGCAGGGCGCCGTGCTCTACGCCCGCTGGAACGAGGCGCGGACGGCGGCCGAGCGGCTGGGCGCGGAAGCCGCCCAGGCGATCCGGGCGGTGGAGGAGACCGCCGGCGCGGCTGCGGCGGCCACCACGCGCGCGGCGGCGGCCGACGAGGCGATCAAGCCGCTGCGCGAGGCCGAGACCGTCGCCGCGGCGATCCTGCACAAGCTGGCCATCGACAAGGACCGGCTGGACCGCGAGCACGAGGCGCACGCCGCCGAACTGGAGCGCCTGACCGGCGACCTCGCCCGCATCGACGCCGACCGCGCGCGCGAAGCCCACATTGTGGACGACGCCCAGGCCGCGCTGGCGCGGCTGACCAACGACCTGGCCGCGCTGGAGGCGGCGATCGCCTCGGCGCCGGAACGCATCCCGGAACTGCAGGCCTCGGCGCAAGCCGCCGAGGCCGCCCGCGCCGCGGCCGACGCCGAGGTGGAGACCCTGGCGGGACAGCTCGCCGCGCTGGAGGCGCAGCGCCAGGCCGCCGCCACCCGCGTCGAGGAGGCCCAGGCGCGGCTGTCGCGCACCCGCCGCGCGCTGGACCAGGCCAGGCACGAGCGGGAGGCCGTGGGGGTCGCGGCCAACCCGCAGGCGGCGCAGGCGAAGGCCGAGCTGGAGGCCGCCGAGGCCGCGCTCGCCGCCGCGCGCGCGGCGCTGGAACGCCTGGAGGACGACCGCGCCGCGGCGCAGACGTCGGAGACCACAGCCCGCGAAGCCGCGCGCAAGCTCGACGAACAGCTCGGCCGCCTGACCGCCGAGGCCCGCGCGCTGGCGGCGCTGGTGGCCCAGGCCAAGCGCGGCGGGTTCGCGCCGGCGCTGGATGCGGTCTCGCCGGACCGCGGCTACGAGCGGGCGCTGGCCGCGGCCCTGGGCGACGACCTGGACGCGGCGCTGGACCGCGCCGCCCCGGCCTTCTGGGGCGGCCGCGAGGCCGAGGCGCCGACCTGGCCCAAGGGGGCGACCCCGCTCAAGGCCCTGGTCAAGGCGCCGGCCGCGCTGGCCGCGCGCCTGGCCTTCACCGCGCTGGTGGACCGCGCCGAGGGCGACGCGCTGCAGGCCAGTCTCGCGCCCGGCTGCCGGCTGGTCTCCAAGGAAGGTGACCTCTGGCGCTGGGACGGCTTCACGGCCAGGGCCGATGCGCCGAAGCCCGCCGCGGTCAGGCTGGAGCAGCGGACGCGGCTGGCCGAGGTCGAGACCGAGATCGAGGGCGTGGCGCCCAAGGCCGAGACCGCGCGCCAGACGCTGCAGGCCGCGACCGCCCTGCTGGCCGGCGTCGAGACCGCCCTGCGCGCGGCGCGACGCGAGACGCCCGCCGCCGAGCAGAAGGCCGCCGCGGCGCGCGCGGCGCTTGAGCGCTTCGACCGCGAGGCCGCGCGCAAGGAGGCGCACGCCGCCTCGCTGGACGACGTCATCGCCCGCTTCGAGGCCGAGCTTGCCGAGCACGAGCAGGCGCTGGCCGCGGCGCAGGCTGCCGCCGCGCCCGACGCCGGCGCCGACGACCTGGCCGAGCGGCTGGCCGCCGCCCGCGCCGCCGCGGGGCCCGCTCGCGAAGCCGCCGCGGCCGCCCGCGCCGCCCACGACGTGGAGGTCCGCGACCGCGATGGCCGCGCCCGGCGGCTGGAACTCCTGACCGGCGACCGCGAGGACTGGGCGCGCCGCGCCCAGGCCGCCGCCAAGCGCCTGGAGGCGCTGGCCGCCGCGCGGGTGAAGTCGGAGGCGGAGCTGGCCAAGGCCAAGGCCGCGCCGGAAACCCTGGACGCCCGCCGCGCCGCCCTGCTGGACGAGCTTTCGGTGGCCGAGGCCCGGCGGGCCAAGTCGTCGGACGCGCTGGCCGGCGCCGAGCACGAGCGGGCCGAGGCCGACCGGTCTCTGCGCGCCGCCGAGGCCGCCGCCTCCGAGGCCCGCGAGGTGCGCGCCAGCCTCGCCGCCCACGCCGAGGCCGCCGCCGCGCGGCTGAGCGAGGTCTCCGCCCAGATCCGCGAGACCGCCCGCATCGAGCCGGAGGAGCTGGCGCAGAAGCTCTCCGACGAGGCCGTGGCCATTCCCGGCGACGCCGGCGGCATCGAGGCCCACCTCTACGCCCTGGAGCGCCAGCGCGACGCCATCGGACCGGTCAACCTGCGCGCCGAGGAGGAGGCCGCCGAGCACGGGGCGCGGCTTGCGACCATGCAGACCGAGCGCTCCGACCTGACCGGTGCGATCGCCCGCCTGCGCGAGGGCATCGCCGAGCTGAACAGCGAGGGCCGCGACCGGCTGCTGGCCGCCTTCGAGGTGATCAACGAGCATTTCAAGACCCTCTTCCAGGCGCTGTTCCAGGGCGGCCAGGCGGAGCTGCGGCTAGTCGAGTCGGAGGATCCGCTGGAGGCCGGCCTGGAGATCTACGCCTGCCCGCCCGGCAAGCGGATGGCCACCATGAGCCTGATGAGCGGCGGCGAGCAGGCGCTGACCGCCACGGCGCTGATCTTCGCGGTGTTCCTGGCCCAGCCGGCGCCGATCTGCGTCCTGGACGAGGTGGACGCACCCCTGGACGACGCCAACGTCGACCGCTTCTGCAACATGCTGGACGAGATGCGCCGGCGCACCGAGACCCGCTTCATCGCCATCACCCACAACCCGGTGACCATGGCCCGCATGGACCGGCTGTTCGGGGTGACCATGGCCGAGCGCGGCGTCTCGCAGCTGGTGTCCGTGGATCTCTGCCAGGCCGAGGCCATGGCGGCGCAGTGACCGGCCGACTGACGCAAGGGCAGGCGGCCGCTCGTGACCTCAGGGCGCGGACGATGTGCCGCGACGTCACAAATATTCTTTAAAAACAATAGGATAAACCGCGTTCGCCCAGCCTTGACGCGCCGCAGCACGGTCTATAGGTTCCGCGCGACCTAAAAGCCCCCGCCGTGGCGGCGACGTCGCGGGTCCCAAGGCCTTCCGACGTATGCCACACCCCAACGATCCGCCCGATGAGGCTCTCCGGAGTCTCGATCAGCGCTTGGGAGCGGCGGAGGCGGCGCAGGCCCGCAAGGTGAGTCCCGAAACTCACGCGGCGATGGCGCAGGGTTACCGCTTCGTGGGGGAAGTGGTTGGCGGGGTGCTCGGGGGAGTCGGTCTAGGCTGGCTCTTGGATCGCTTCGCCCATACCCAGCCCTGGGGCGTGGTCGGCGGTCTGCTGATCGGCACGGGGTTCTCGATCTTCATCGCGGTCTCGACCGCGGCGAGGGCGAACAGGAAGGCATTGGACGCAGCCGGGCCCGCAGCCCCTGCGGCCGCGGACGAAGACGAGGACTAAGGGCTCTATGCAGCAACCGGCCATCCAGCCGATGGAACAGTTCATGGTCCACAAGATCGTGGACCTGCCGGTCGTGCATGTGGGCGGCATGGCCATCGACCTGTCGATCACCAACTCGGTGGCGAGCATGATCGCCGGCGCGATCATCCTGATCGCCTTCTTCATGCTCACCGCCCGCCGCGAGATCGTGCCGAACCGCGGCCAGGCCCTGGCCGAAAGCCTCTACAACATCGTCGACCGGGTGCTGGTCGGGCCGATCATCGGCCAGGAGGGCAAGCCCTACGTCCCCTACATCCTGTCGCTGTTCCTGATCATCCTAGTGCTGAACCTGATGAGCGTGGTGTTCGCCGTGGGCAACATCGCGGGGATGGAGTGGACCTTCGCGGTCACCTCGCAGCTGGCCATCACCGGCACGCTGGCGGTGCTCACCTTCTTCAGCGTCTTCTTCCTGGGCTTCATCAAGCACGGCCCGAAGTTCCTGGGCCTGTTCTTCCCCTCGGGCATGGGGGTGATCGGCGCAATCCTGATGGCCCCGATCGAGATGATCTCCTACTTCGTGCGGCCCTTGACGCTGGCCTTGCGGTTGTTCGGCAACATGCTGGGCGGCCACGTGGTGATGAGTCTGTTCGGCTCTTTCGTGGTGGCGCTGGCCATCCTGGGACTCTCCGGCGGCATGGCGACGCTGGCCTTCATCCCCAGCGTGCTCTCCTTCAGCATGATCGTGGCGCTCACCGGCCTGGAGCTGGTGGTGGCGATCCTGCAGGCCTTCGTCTTCGCGGCCCTGGCCACCGTCTACCTCAACGAGGTCGTGAACTTCGGTCACGGCCACTAGCTCAACCTGGAATCTTCGAGAGGACTATCTGACATGAACGCCGTCGCGGACTACCACGCATACAAGCTGATCGGCGCGGGTCTCGCCGCCATGGGCATGATCGGGGCCGGGGTCGGCCTGGGCGTGCTGTTCGGCTCCTACCTGCAGGCCGCCATCCGCAACCCGGCGGGCGCCGCCAGCCAGCAGACCATGCTGTTCCTCGGCATGGCGCTGACCGAAACCATGGGCCTCTTCGCCTTCGTGGTCTCGCTGATCATCCTGTTCGGCTCCTAAGCCTCAGCGTCCTTGAGAGGCTGATCGCCGATGGCGACTGAGACCCAAGACGGCACGGCTCCGGCGGAACACGCCTCGGGCGGTCTGCCGCAGTTCGATTTCCATTGGTGGCCCGGCCAGATCGTCTGGTTCCTGGCGATCTTCCTGGTCGTCCTGCTGTTCGTGCGGCTGTTCGCGGCGCCGCGCGTCGGCGGCACGATCGATGCGCGCGAGGACAAGATCTCGGGCGACATCGCCGACGCGCGGCGGCTGAAGGACGAGGCCGAGGTCCAGGCCGCGGCCGCGGCGGCTGAAACCGCCCAGGCCCGCGCCGCCGCCCAGCGCGTGGCGGCGGAAGCCCGCGCCAAGGCCCAGGCCGAGGTCTCGGCCAAGCTCGCCGCGGAAGAAGCCAAGCTCGCCGAAAAGGGCGCCGAGGCCGAGGCCCGGATCGCCAAGGCGCGCGACGCAGCCATGGCCAACGTCGCCGGCATCGCCGCCGACGCGGCCGGCGCCATCGTCGGCAAGCTGACCGGCAAGACCGCATCGGCCGCGGAGCTCTCCGCGGCCCGGGGAAACTGAGGCCATGGAACTGCTCACCTCCGCCCACTTCTGGGTCGGCATCGCCTTTGTGGTCTTCCTAGCCGTCCTGGTGATGGCCGGCGTGCACAAGTTCGCCTGGAAGGCCCTGGGGGACGCGGGCGAGAAGGTCCGCGCCCAGCTCGACGAGGCCAATCACCTGCGCGAGGAAGCGCAGGCCCTGCTGGCCCGCATCCAGTCCGACCGCGAGGCGTCCGAGAAACTGTCGGCCGAGATCCTGGCCAACGCCCAGGAGCAGGCGCAGCGCATGCAGGCCGAGGCGCAGGAGCGTCTCGCCGAGCAGATCGAGCGCCGCGGACAGCTGGCCGAGCGCCGCATCGCCACCGCCGAGGCCCAGGCCGCGGCCGAGGTGAAGGCCGCCGCCGGCGAACTCGCCGCCCAGCTGGCCGAGCAGGTGCTGATCGCTCGCATCGCCGGCGCCAAGTCCGATCCCCTGGTCGACGCCGCCATCGGCCAGCTGGCCGGCAAGTTGCAGTAGTCACAAGACTGCTCATCCCCGCCTTCGCGGGGATGAGCGGACGCTAGACGGCCGCCCGCGTGCGCAGGCGGCGGCCGAGGTAGCGGCGGCAGCGGGCGGCGAAGCGGGCGCGCCTGGGCAGCATCAGCCGCTCCAGCCGCAGGTACTGCTGCCACATCACCGGGATGATCTCGGGGTCGCGGCGCATCAGGCGGCGGATCGGGAAGACCATCTTGGGATGCGCGTACTGCATGCGCAGGAACTGGCGCTTGGCCTTGAACGAGTTGCGCAGGACGATCATCAGGCCAATCACCATCAGCGGCAGGCCGAGGTGACCGGGGAGGGCGACCAGCGGGATCGCCACCAGCATCAGCGCCAGGCCCAGCCCGATCAGCAGCCAGCGAGCCACGCGCGAGGCCAGCTCGCGCGCAAACTCGTCGGAGGCGCGGTAAACGCGCAAGGTGGGCATGGCGAAAGTCACTGGAGCAAACCTGGGAGCGCGCGGGAGGGCCGAGGGAAAGCTCGAACCACCGCGTTGCTATCCTGATATGCGAAGCCGCTTAGGAGTCGTAAAGGCGGCGGCGATTTAATTTTTTCTCACACCGATCTATTCGGCAGCTAATGGCGCCGGCGCCACACCCCGATGCAAGTCCGCCACGGACTTGCATCGGGGTGTTTTGCTTGCCGCGCCTTCTTTCGCCGAAGCTAAGCCGCCTCGACCGAAGGCGCGGGGGGCTCCGGGCGCCACGTCAGCTTCGGCTTGCGCGCCGCCTGGGTCTCGTCCAGGCGGCGGAGCGGGGCGAGGTAGGGCGCGCCGGTGAAGCGCCCGGCGTCATTGCCGGTCTTGGCCGCCTTGGCGAGCGCCAGCAGGGCGTCGCAGAAGCGGTCGAGTTCGCGCTTGGATTCCGTCTCGGTCGGCTCGATCAGCATCGCGCCATGCACCACCAGCGGGAAGTACATGGTCATCGGGTGGAAGCCCTCGTCGATCATGGCCTTGGCGAAGTCGAGCGTGGTGACGCCGGCGCCTTCCAGCCAGGCGTCGTCGAACAGGGCCTCGTGCATGCAGGGGCCGTTGGGGAAGGCGGGCGTCATCTCCTCCGAGAGGCGGGCCTTGATGTAGTTGGCGTTGAGGACGGCGTCCTCGGCGACCTGGCGCAGGCCGTCGGCGCCGTGGCTGCGCATGTAGGCGTAGGCGCGGACGAACATGCCCATCTGGCCCTGGAAGGCGCACATGCGGCCAAAGGCCCGGGCGGCCTGGTCGCGGGCTTCCTCGACCAGCGTCAGGCCCTCGGGGCCGTGGACCAGCCAGGGGGCCGGGGCGAAGGGGGCCAGGGCCTCGGAGAGGACCACCGGGCCGGCGCCCGGACCGCCGCCGCCGTGCGGGGTGGAGAAGGTCTTGTGCAGGTTGATGTGCATGGCGTCGACGCCAAGGTCGCCCGGGCGGACCTTGCCGACGATCGCGTTGAAGTTGGCTCCGTCGCAATAGAAGTACGCCCCCGCTGCGTGCGTGAGGCGGGAGATTTCGAGTATATCACACTCGAAAAGGCCGCAGGTGTTGGGGTTGGTCACCATGATCGCGGCGACGTCGGGGCCGAGCTTGGCGGCGAGGTCGGCGAGGTCGACGCGGCCGTCGGCGGTCTGGGCGATCTCCTGGACGGAGTAGCCGACGAAGGCGGCGGTGGCGGGGTTGGTGCCGTGCGCGGAGGTCGGCACCAGGACCCGGCGGCGTTCGCCGTGGCCGGCGGCCTCGTGGGCGGCGCGGATGGCCAGCAGGCCGCAGAGCTCGCCGTGGGCGCCGGCCTTGGGCGTCAGCGCCACGGCCGGCATGCCGGTCAGCGTCTTCAGCCAGTGGGCCAGGCGGTCCATCAGCTCCAGGGCGCCCTTGGTTGTCGACAGGGGCTGCAGGGGGTGCAGGTCGGCGAAGCCGGCCAGGCGGGCCATCTTCTCGTTGAGGCGCGGGTTGTGCTTCATGGTGCACGAGCCCAGCGGATAGAGCGCCAGGTCGATGGCGTGGTTCTTCTGGGAGAGCCGCACATAGTGGCGCAGGGTCTCCGGCTCGGAGAGGCCGGCCAGGCCGATGGGCGCCGTGCGCACCAGGTCGCCGAGGTCGGAGGCGTCGTGGTCGGGCGCATCGAAGTCGACGCCGGTCTTGTCCCAGCCGCCGAGCTCGAACAGCAGCGGCTCGTCCTGCAGGAGGCCGCGGCCGCCGGTGAGCGAGCGGTGGCCCTCGGCCGCGCCTGAGGCGTTGGGGGTGGTGGGCCGGCCCACGGTGTTCATCGTGCTCATCGCCCGATCCTCCCTTTCAGGGCGGCAGACAGGGCCGCGATGTCCTGGCTCGTGGTGGTCTCGGTGGCGGCCAGCAGCAGGACGTCGTCCAGGCCCGCGTGCGGGTCGAGGCGCGAATAGGGGACGCCGCCCACGACGCCGTCGGCCAACAGGGCCTCGACCAGGGCCGCGGCGTCGCCGGGAACGCGCACGGCGATCTCGTTGAAGAACCGCGAGGTGAGCACCTCGACGCCGGGCGTCGCGGCGAGCGCCGCCGCGAGCTCGCGGGCGCGGCTGTGGTTGAGGGCCGCAAGCTGGCGCAGGCCCACCTCGCCCAGCAGCGACAGGTGGATGGTGAAGGCGAGCGCGCAGAGGCCCGAGTTGGTGCAGATGTTGGACGTCGCCTTCTCGCGGCGGATGTGCTGCTCGCGGGTGGAGAGGGTGAGGACGTACCCACGCTTGCCGTCCGCATCGACGGTCTCGCCGCAGAGCCGGCCCGGCATGTTGCGCACCAGCTTCTCGCGGCAGGCGAAGAGGCCGACGTAGGGGCCGCCGTAGTTCAGGGCGTTGCCGATCGACTGGCCCTCGGCCACGGCGATGTCGGCGCCCATCTCGCCGGGGGATTTCAGGAGGCCGTAGGACACCGCCTCGGTGGTGACGACGATCAGCAGGGCGCCGGCCGCGTGGGCGGCCTCGGCGATGCGGGTGACGTCGGTGACCACGCCGAACACGTTGGGGGTCTGGACGACGACGCAGGCGACCGTGGAGTCGATGGCGTCGATCACGGCGGCCTCCGCGTCGACCGCCGCCGGCTGGCGCACGACCTCCATCCCCTCGGCGTGGGCGATGGTCTGGGTGACGGCCGCGTAGTGCGGATGCAGGCCGCCGGAGAGGATGGCCCTCTCGCGCCGGGTGACCCGCTGGCTCATCATCACGGCTTCGGCGCAGGCCGTGGAGCCGTCGTACATGGAGGCGTTGGCGACCTCGAGGCCGGTGAGCGCCGCGACCTGGGTCTGGAACTCGAACAGCACCTGCAGGGTCCCTTGCGCGATCTCCGGCTGGTAGGGCGTGTAGCTGGTGAGGAACTCGGAGCGCTGGATGATGTGGTCGACGCTGGCCGGCACGTGGTGGCGGTAGGCGCCGGCGCCGCAGAAGAACGGGCCTTCGCCGGCCGGCCGGTTCAGGGCGGCCAGCGCCCCGAGCTCGCGCTCCACCTCCAGCTCGCCGGCCCGGCGGGGCAGGTCGAAGAGCTCGGTCTTGCGCGCGGCGGCCGGCACGTCGGCGAACAGGGCGTCGATGTCGGGCGCCCCGATCACCCCCAGCATCTGGGCGCGGTCCTCGGGGGTCAGGGGCAGGTAACGCATTCGGTCAATCCAAGAGAAGAAAGGGTGGCCACGGAAAACACGGAAAGAGCACGGAAGGCGGGTCGCCTGAGGCGCCGAGGTTCGATCGAATCGCGCGCTTTGCGCGCAACGGGCTCATCTCCCGCCTTCGGCGATGGACACTCGTTTCCGTGCTCTTTCCGTGTTTTCCGTGGCCAAATTCCTTGTTGCTGCGCGGCGCTCAAAGCGTCTGGAGGTAGGTTTCGTAGGCGTGGCGGTCCATGAGGGCGTCGACTTCGGCCGGGTTGGCGACCTTGACCTTGGCGAACCAGCCGGCGGCCTCGGGGGCGGCGTTGACGGTCTCGGGCGCGTCGCCCAGCGCGGCGTTGGTCTCGACCACCTCGCCGGAGATCGGGGCGTAGACATCCGAAGCGGCCTTGACGCTCTCGACCACGGCGAAGGCGTCGCCGGTCTTGAGGGCTCGGCCGACCTCGGGGGTCTCGACGAACACCACGTCGCCGAGCTGTTCGGCGGCGTAGGCGGTGATGCCGACGGTGGCGACGTCGCCGTCGACCTCGACCCACTCGTGATCCTTGGTGAAGCGCATGGGGTGTCTCCTAGAGGGTCGATGGCGCGTCAGCGCCGTCAAATGAACCACCAAGGACACCAAGGACGCCAAGGGCGTCGATGACGGCGCGGGCGCCTTGGTGATCTTGGTGGGCTTGGTGGTTGAAAGACCGCGCCTGCGGCGCGCTTGACGTGGACATCGTCACAGCTTCCGGACGTAGCGGTGGGGGACGAAGGGGGCCTTGACGACTTCGGCGGCCTGGGGCTTGCCGCGGACGATGACCTTGAGCCGGGTTCCGACGGCGGCGTGGGCCGGCGGGACGAAGCCCAGGGCGATGCCCTGTTTCAGGACGGGGGAGAAGCCGCCGGAGGTGACGACGCCGACGATGGCGCCGGCCTCGTCGGAAATCTCGGCGCCCTCGCGGGCCGGGGCGCCTTCCAGCACCTTCAGGGCGACGCGGGCGCGGGCCGAGCCCTCGGCCAGTTCCCTGACGATGCGCGCGGCGCCCGGGAAGTCGCGCCGTTCGCGGCGGTTCTTGTTGATGGCGAAGGCGAGGTCCGCCTCGACCGGCGAGACCGTCTCGTCGAGGTCGTGGCCGTAGAGCGGCAGGCCGGCCTCGAGCCTGAGCGAATCGCGGGCGCCCAGGCCGATGGGCTTCACCCGGTGGTCGGAGCAGAGCTTGACCCAGACGTCGTCGGCGGCCTCGCCGGGGACGGAGATCTCATAGCCGTCCTCGCCGGTGTAGCCGGAGCGCGAGACGATCAGGTCGACGCCGAAGCCGGTCAGGAGGCGCACGTCCATGAACGCCATGGCGGCGGCCTCGGGGACATAGTGCTGGAAGACCGCGGCGGCCTCGGGGCCCTGCAGGGCGATCAGCGCGCGGGTCTCCAGCCGCTCGATGTCCGCCTGGCCGGCGAGTTCGGCGGCGATGACCTTGAAGTCGTTCTCCTTGCAGGCCCCGTTGACCACCACGAAGAGGCCGTCGTCGCCGGTCCCGGCGGAGTTGACCGGCCGGGCGGCCATCAGGTCGTCGATGATCCCGCCGTCGCGGTTGAGCAGGACCGAGTACTTCTGCCGGCCGGGCTTGAGACCGGCGAAGTCGCCCGGGACGACCTTCTCGAAGGCCGCCAGGGGATCGGCGCCCCGCAGGCGGGCCTGGCCCATGTGGGAGACGTCGAAGATGCCGGCGTGCTCGCGGGTCCAGAGGTGCTCCTTGAGCACGCCTTCGGTGTACTGCACCGGCATGTCGTAGCCCGCGAAGGGGACCATGCGCGCGCCCAGCGCGATGTGCGCCTCGTGCAGCGGGGTGGTCTGGAGGGGCTGGTCGGCGGGCGTATTGGCCACGGGCGGGACTCCGGCTGACGATGGGGCGGTCAGCCGCGAGCGAACCCTCGGCATCCCGCGCCCCCGCTGTCCTTGGGCCTGAGAGATTTCGGACGGCGCGGGATGGTTCCGCGGGTCCCCTGCTCCTTCGGCGATCCGCCTTCGCCCCAATGGGCTCCGGCGCGATACTTTCCAGCGTGCATCAGCTTTCGCGGTCCGTTTGCCTGAGCGTTTCCGGGGCGGTTGCGCCTTCGGCTCCGGGGTCCCTTTGCAGGGCCCCGATCTCTCCCGCGAGAGTTGGCGCGAACCTGTTGGAAGGCGGCGGCGGAGTCAACGCGGGAGTTGGGGTGGGCCTCCTCTCCCCCGAGCGCCGCGAGAGAGGGAGAGGGCGGGGAGAGGGCGACGCCGTGTGCAACCGGGATGATGCCTTACAAATCAGACCGGGATGATGCTTTACAGGTTTTGCTGGGTCTGGGGTTCCGGCGCGTAGCGGAGCCTATGGCGTCGCGGAGCGAAGCGCCGGAACTGGCCGCG
>Ga0207695_10000597_pt1 | contig 72390 bp, 76 predicted proteins | sample KBSC54metaG_FD_184354 | JGI IMG/M metagenome (GOLD analysis project Ga0207695, IMG submission 184354) | Corn rhizosphere microbial communities from Kellogg Biological Station, Michigan, USA - KBS C5-4 metaG (SPAdes) (version 2) | ecosystem: Host-associated > Plants > Roots > Rhizosphere > Soil...
GATCGAGGCATTTCTCAAGCGGAAATATCGCGGCAAAGATCTGGGTGCGTTGCTCCAGGAGCAGAAGGAGTTGGCGTCGGCGTTCCGCAAGCTACGGGGGGCGGGCTTCAGCACCGGGAATTCGATTCGGGTGCTCAAGCGCTATGCGGAGGAAGCCGAGCGGCTGGAGGAGATGGAGGAGGACAGCACGGGATGAGGTTCGTAGCGGGCTACTCTGAAAAAAGGAATATATTCAGCGCATGAAGCTTCCTGTTCTATTCTTCGTGGCGGTACTTCTGTCGGCCTTGATTCAAGCTCAGAACCAAGATGTGATTGGGCCGGGCGATATTCTCACTGTAACGCTGCTTAATAAGTGGAACGGTTCGGTCAGTAGAACTGTGTTCGTGACGGCTGAGGGCAAAATTAAGCCACCGGTCTTAGAAGGAACAGGGTTGGGCGAGGAAATCGCCGTTAGCGGCCTGCGGCTGAGCGAGGCTGCTCAGAAATTGCAGCAAAGCTACTTCGGCATTGAACATCGCCGGGGAAGCTTCAGCTCGCAGGCAACGGTAGAATCAAAACGGATCGTTGTCGGACGCGGAACGACCGATCAACTTTTACGCCGGTAGTTACGCCGTTCTTTCTAGCCCCCGCTCGTGCTAGCGGGCGGTGTTGTTTTCTTGACCTTGCATCTAGTTTTGCAAATTCCTTGCGAGTCTCCGCTTGACCCCAATCCTCCAAATGTATTATTATTCAGTCGACTGCATAATCATTCACCGTGGAGACGTCCGTGGCCGCACCGAGCTTCGCCGAACCACTGGTCCAGCACCTGACCCAGGACTTGGATTTGTCCCAGGATGCGCTAGTCCGCGTGCTCGATTTGGCCGCGCAGGTCAAGCGCACGCCGCCGCGGTTTTCGCAAGCATTGACGGGGCGCTACATCAGCTTGCTGTTCGAGAAGCCGTCGCTGCGCACCAGGGTCACCTTCGAGCTGGCGATCAAGCAGCTGGGCGGCGATTCCGTTACTTCGGTCGGCCCGGTGGGCGAGCGCGAGCCGGTCAAGGACGTCGTGCGGAACCTGGACCGCTGGACGCAGGCGATTGTGGCGCGAGTATTCTCGCAGGACACCGTAAAAGAACTTGCACAGTGGTCGCACGTGCCCGTGATTAACGCGCTGAGCGATCTGTATCATCCCTGCCAGGCTCTGGCCGACGTGCAGACGATTAAGGAGCGCTTCGGCCGGTGGGACGGTCTGAAGCTGGCCTACGTCGGTGACGGAAACAATGTGGCGCATTCGCTGATGCTGACGGCGGGACGCCTGGGAATGCACGTTGCGGTGGCGACTCCCAAGGGGTATCAGCCGAAGCCGCAGATTACTGCCGCGGCCCGGTGGCTGGGACAGATCAGTCTGACGAACGATCCGCTGGAAGCAGTTGACGGCGCGCACGCGGTCTACACCGATGTGTGGGCCAGCATGGGCCATGAAGACGAAAAGGATGCCCGGCTGCAGGCCTTCCCTCCGTATCGCGTGGACGAGGCGCTGATGTCCAAGGCTCGTGCCGATGCCATTTTTATGCACTGCCTGCCCGCCAAGCGCGGCGAGGAGACTACCGACGCTGTGATGGAATCCACACAGTCGGTCGTGTTCGACCAGGCTGAGAATCGCCTGCATGCCCAGAAGGGGCTGCTGCTTACGCTGCTGGGCTAAAACAATTTATGCAAAAACCGAAAAAGGTAGCGCTGGCCTACTCCGGCGGGCTGGATACATCGATCATCATTCCATGGCTCAAGGAACACTACGACTGCCAGGTGGTCGCTGTGTGCGGCGATATCGGGCAGGGCGGTGAGGAGTTGTCGGGCCTGGAGGCCAAGGCTCGCAAGACCGGAGCATCCGAGTGCTACGTGGCCGACATGCGCGAGGAGTTTGTCTCCGAATATCTGTGGCGTATGGTGCGCGCGGGCGGCGAGTATGAGCACAAGTACCTCCTGGGCACGTCGATCGCGCGTCCTCTGCTGGCCAAGAAGCAGGTGGAGGTGGCGCTGGCGACTGGCTGCGATGCGCTGGCGCACGGCTGCACAGGGAAGGGAAATGATCAGGTTCGTTTCGAATTGACCTATAAAGCTCTGGCGCCGCATCTGCCGGTGATCGCTCCGTGGCGCGAGTGGGACATCATCTCGCGCGAGGATGCGATAGCTTATGCCGCCAAGCACAAGGTTCCCATTGCCCAGACCACTAAGAAGATCTACAGCCGCGACCGCAATATCTGGCACATTTCGCATGAGGGCGGGGCACTGGAAGATCCCGCCAACGCCGCTCCGGACGATGTGTGGATGCTCACCAAGAGCCCGAAGAAAGCTCCCGACAAGCCGACCGACGTGACCATCGGATTCGAGGCTGGAAATCCGGTTTCGGTGAATGGCAAGAAGGCGTCCGCCGTGGCGCTGCTGGAACAGCTGAACAAAATCGCCGGGGACAATGGCGTCGGGCGGATCGATCTGGTCGAGAATCGCTTCGTTGGGATGAAATCGCGCGGGGCCTATGAGACTCCCGGCGGCACGCTGATCATGGCCGCGTTCCGCGAGCTGGAAGCTCTGACGCTGCCGAAAGACCTGGCTCACTACAAACAAAAGCTGGCACTGGATTATGCGGAGATGGTCTATAACGGCTTGTGGTTCACGCCTCTGCGCGAGTCACTTGATGCGTTCTTTGACGTCGCCTGCCAGAACACCACGGGCGAGGTCACGCTGCGCCTCTACAAAGGCAGTTTCCAGCCGGTGAGCCGCAAGTCGCCATATTCGCTGTACTCTCTGGACATCGCCAGCTTCACGATGGGCACCGAATACGATCAGAAAGACGCCCGCGGGTTTATCAACCTGATCGGGTTGCCGATCCAGGTGCGGGCGGCGGTCATGAAAGCTAACAAGAAGTCCAAGAAAAAAGTCGTATGAAGCTATGGGGCGGGCGGTTCGAGGAGGGTCCCTCGGAGGTGTTCGAGCGGTTTTCCGGTTCGCTCCATTTTGACCGGAGGCTGATCGACGCAGACATCCGCGGGTCGCAGGCGTTCGCGCGGGCGCTCGAAGGGGTGGGCATCCTCGCCGCTACGGAGCGAGCCGAGCTCGTGTCGGCCTTTGATGCGATTCGCGACGAGGCTCGCAAGCTGGAGTTTTTCATGGCGGCAACCGACGAGGATGTTCATACCCTGGTTATCCGCAAGCTGAAGGAGCGCGTGGGTGCGCTGGCCGACAAGATCCACACCGGCCGCAGCCGTAATGAGCAGGTGTCTCTGGATGTGCGGCTGTGGCTGCGCGAAGAGATCGATCGTGCGGCGGGCTTTCTGGGCGGATTGATGGAGGCGCTGCTGGGCTGTGCCCAGCGCTATCCCGACGCCGTGATTCCCGGTTACACGCACATGCGGCGGGCTCAGGCGGTCCTGTGGCCGCACTATCTGCTGGCGTATTTCGAAATGTTCGCGCGGGATTTCGAGCGGCTTCAACAAGCCCGGGTGCGCGTAAACGTGATGCCGCTCGGAAGCGGGGCGCTGGCAGGGAGCGGATTTCCGTTCGACCGCGAAGCGATGGCGCGCGATCTGGGATTCGCGTCAGTCACCAACAACAGCATGGATGTATCGGCCGACCGGGACTTCGCTTTGGACTTTCTGTACGCGGCATCCACTACCATGCTCCACTTGAGCCGGCTGGCCGAAGACTGGATCCTGTACTCGAGCGAGGAGTTCGGCTGGCTGGAACTGGGCGACGGCGTCACCAGCGGGTCCAGCTTAATGCCGCAGAAAAAGAATCCCGATTCGCTGGAGCTGATCCGCGGCAAATCAGGCCGCGTTTTCGGAGAGCTCTGCTCCCTTTATCTGACCTTGAAGGGTTTACCAACCACCTACAACCGCGACATGCAGGAGGATAAGGAGCCGCTGTTCGACGCGGCGGATCAATTGCGGGGATCGCTGGAGATGGCGCGCGTGGTGGTGGATTCGGTCAAGCTCAACACTCGACATCCGGCGGCCGCAGCCGAGACTAGCTGGGTGGTGGCAACGGATCTGGCCGAGGCACTGGCGCGCAACGGTACGCCTTTTCACCAGGCCCATAACATTGTTGGTCGCTTAGTCCTCGAGAGTGTTCGTGCCGGGAAGAAACCCGCGGATTGGAACGCGGCCGAGCTGGTAAAGTTCGCGCCGGAATTTACTCCGGAAATGGCGAAGCTCCTGCAGCCCGCCGAGGGGATGAAGACGCGGGAGATTCGCGGCGGAACCGGTCCGAAGGCGGTGGCTGCTGCTTTGACGGCAGCCCAAGATCGTTTGACTGCGCTCAAAAATGAATAAGAGTTACCGCCAGAGCCAGATTCTGAAACTGGTCCGGTCGCGATACCTGCGTACCCAGGATGAACTGGCGCGTGCCCTTCGAACGGTGGGGGTTCGAGCCACGCAGGTTACGCTGTCGCGCGACATTCGCGAACTGGGGCTGGTGAAAACCGCCGAGGGCTATGCGCGCCCCACGGAGTCCGCGGCTCCGGCGGGTCCCGATCTGGCCACAGTGCTGCGCGAGTTTTTGCTGGACGTACGCGTGGCCCAAAATCTACTGGTGCTGATCACGCCGCCGGCGCATGCGAGCTCGGTGGCGGAGGCTCTGGATCAAGCTGCGTGGCCGGAGATCACGGGGACAATTGCGGGAGACAATACGGTTCTGGCGATCGCGCCGACGGGGAAAAAAGCCGTCGCGCTGCGCGAGAAACTAATGCGGTTCTTAGGTTAGGCTTATCGCACGCCGGCGATTTCGCCCCACATCACCTGATAGGCCTCGAGACGTCCGTCCAGATTCGGGCCGGCGCGCACAAACACGCGCGTGTTGACCAGCGCCGAGGCTGCATCCTGCTGCGCGCCATCGCCCAGATAGCGGGTGTCCTTCCGAAGCAGCAGTGTCTGTTCGCCGTCGTGTGTGCGAAGAGTAATCGCGCGGGCATCGCGCCGGATGATGACGCCTGAAATGGTGCGGTCTCCACGGGGCAAATCGAAGGTCGGACGGGCGGCAGCCACCGGTTTCACGCGACCGGGAGGGGGGGCGGGCGCAACCACGTCCAGCATGCGGATGTAGCAATCGCGCGAACCAGGCTTGTGGTCCGTGACGATCTCCAGGGGATCGCCGGGCTCGAGTTTGGCGACCGTGACGCGCTGGCGGGAGAGATGGAGGACGCTCAGTGAATCGTATCCGCAGCCCTCGACGACGCCGGCGGCACTGCGGGCTAACAGCACGCCCTTAACGGGCGAACCCTCCCAACTGACCATGTGGCCGTGAAACAATCCTTTTGGCATGTCCGCCGGAGCGCACCGGGGAGCGACGGCCGCCGCGATCGCGAGCATGCAGAAAACGCGCATGGTCAGGTTCATTATACGACGCTGCCAGTATACAATTTGAAGATTGACATCATTTCTTGAGCACGCGGGCTGCTGGTTCTTGCACTCCGGAATTCAGGAACGCGACGGCGGTGTGGCGCGTTTCTATCGGTCTGATTCCGGAGCCAACGCCCCTGTTTCGACCGAAATTACGGGATATGCCGCGAGCACGCTGGTGTACTTGCACGCGCGGACGGGCAAGCAGGAGTATCTGGACGCGTCGGTGCGCACAGGGCGGTATCTGGCCAACCAGGCTTGGGAAGCCGCGGCCTCGACGTTTCCGTTCGAGCCTGGGGCGGATCGCGCGTATTTTTTCGATATCGGAATTATCGTGCGGGGGCTGCTGGCGGTGTGGCGGGCCACGGGCGAAGAGGAGTTCCGCACCCGGGCGCAGGAAGCGACGCTTTCCCTGGCATTCGACTTTCTGGGTGACGGCGTATTTCATCCGGTGATTTCGCTGCCGGATAAGCAGCCGCTGCCATCAGAGCCCCAACAAGCCCCGCGTTGGTCGCGGAAGCCGGGATGCTATCAGTTGAAATCAGCGCTGGCGTGGCGCGAGATCGGCGATCCACACGCGCGGCAGTTGTTCGATTCCGCGGTCAGCGTGGCGCTCGCCAGTCATGAAACGTTTCTGGAGGAAGAAAAGGATCGCGAGAAGATCATGGACCGGCTGCATGCGTACTGCTACTTCCTGGAGGCGCTGCTGTACACATCCGAACGGCACGTACTCGATTCGGGAATCAACCGCGTGGCCCAGCTTTTGCGGGAGATCCAGCCGGTGTTCGAGCGCTCCGACGTGGATGCGCAACTGCTGCGGGTGCGGTTGATCGCGCATCACCTTGGCATCGTGACGCTGGATGAGAATGCCGCGCAGGAAGAGGCTGCGCGCACGGCTTCGTTCCAGGCTGTGGATGCCGTTGACGTTCGACTCAGGGGTGGGTTCTGGTTCGGGCGCAAGGGGGAGCAAACGCTGCCGTTCTCGAATCCCGTGTCGACGGCGTTCTGTCTGCAGGCTCTTGCGCTTTGGGACGACCATCAAACGGGGCGCTGGAGCTTTGAGCTCCCGCAACTGATTTGAAGAGATCCCAGGTGGTGAAAGTACTATTCGCCTCGGGCTCCGATCCCGTGGTCGCCCTGGCGCTGGATAAGTTCCGCGCCATTTTCCCGGAGCTTCCGCTGGTAGTGGTCTCTGAATTCGCTCCGCCGCTCGCTTTACAGGACGTAGAGTGGATCCCGTATCACATTCGGCGGACGTGGAAGGAGAATCGCGACCTGATTCGCGCGCGTTTGGGGGACCGTCGGGTGCGGCTGGCGGCCATAATCCTCGAGCCGCGCATCCCGCACTGGCGTCTGCGGGCGTTGGGATTCGCGCTGGCGCCGCTGCATTTTCTGGCATTCAACGAAACCGGCGAGCACTTCATGCTGCGCCCTGGCAGTGTCCCCACGATGTTGCGACACGCGGCCTGGCGCGCGAAGAATCTGATGCGCAGCCAGCGCCGGCCCGAATCGACCACGTATCGCGCGCTGGAATGGCTCCGGAGGCCGGAGAAGTTTCGCCTGTCGCTGCTATATCGGAAAGCGATGGCGCACGGGCGCAAGCTGGCCCACTCGCGTCCCGTGCTCTTGCCCGCGGAGGTCGCAAAGCGGCAGCGGCCGCACGGCATCTCGGTCGTGATCCCTTCGAGGAATGGGCGTGACCTGCTGGAACAGTGCCTGCCCGGTATTCAAGACGCAGACGCGATCATCGTTGTGGACAATGGCTCGGACGACGGTACGGCGAAGTATCTCAGGCAGTCTTGGCCGAAAGTTACCGTCGAGCACAGTCCGCAGTCGCTCGCGTTCGCGGCGGCAGTGAATCGAGGAATACGGCACGCCCGGTTTTCGCACGTGTGTGTGCTCAATAACGACATGCTGGTCGAACCGGGATTCTTTGCGGCGCTGCAGCAGCCCTTTGAAACTGTGCCGGATCTTTTCTGTTCGACGGCCCAGATCTTCTTCCCTGAAGGGCGGCGGCGGGAGGAGACCGGCAAGACTGTCCTGAACCCGACGCCCGGCGTCACCGAGTTTCCGGTGCGCTGCGACATCCCGATTGACGGTGAAGATCACAGCTACGTTCTCTATGGCAGCGGAGGTTGCAGCCTGTACGAGGCGGGCAAGCTGGAATCGTTGGGCGGGTTCGACGAGGCTTATCAACCGGCGTATGTGGAGGATCTCGACCTGGGCGTGCGCGGCTGGCTGCGGAATTGGCCGAGCGTGTATTGCGCCGAAGCGCGAGTGTTACACGAGCATAGGGCGACAACGTCGCGATACTTTACGCAGGAGGATCTGGATCGGGCACTGGAGATCAACTACGTCCAGTTTCTGGCGCGGGCCGTTGGAGATCCTGAGACGTTCTCGCGGTTGTGGCAGCACAATGTTCTGCGGCTCAAGGCTCTCGAAAAGGAAGCCGGGTTGTCGGCGGCCGCGCAGCAGCCGATTGCAGCCGCTCCGATGGGAGACCTACGCTTTCTCGACTTGGTGAATGGCGAGGTCGCGGTCTTCCCGGGACGGGCGGCTTCCGGCAAGCCGGTGATTCTGGTCGCGAGTCCTTACGTTCCGTTCCCGCTGTCGCATGGAGCCGCGGTGCGCATCTATAATCTGATGCGCCGCTCCGCCGCCGACTTCGACATGGTGCTGGTAGCGTTCACCGAGGAATCGCTACCCGTGCCGCGCGAGCTGCGCGACATTTGTGTTGAGATTGTGACCATTCGGAGAGCTGGTAGCCATGCGCTACCGTCGCGGGGGCGGCCCGATACGGTCGAGGAGTTCGACACCCCGGCGTTTCATGCCGCTCTGCGCCAGACCATCGCCAAGTGGAGGCCCGGCATCGTGCAACTGGAATTCACCCAGATGGCGATGTATGCGCCAGACTGCGTACCGGCCCGGACGATTCTGGTGGAGCACGATATCACCTACGATCTATACGCGCAGATGCTGGCCACGGGCAACGACGATTGGGAGGTCCGCCGCCAGCACCAGCTCTGGACCACCTTCGAGACCAAGGCGTGGCGACAGGTGGATCGCGTGGTCACCATGTCGGAAATAGACCGCGCGGTGGTCGGTGGAGCAGTGGCTATTCCCAACGGCGTGGATCTGGATCGATTTCAGCCGTCGTCGTCATCTCCTGATCCGCGAAGGTTACTGTTCATCGGATCCTTTGCACATCGGCCCAACGTGATGGCGCTCGAGTTCTTCCTGCGCGATGTGTTTCCGCGTCTTGAAAACGTCACGCTGCACGTGATCGCGGGCCAGCGGCACCAGCGCTTTTGGGATCTTCAACACTCCGGGGTGGAAGTCGAAGGATTTGTATCGGATGTGCGCCCGGCGTACCAGCGTGCCACGTTGGTGATCGCGCCGCTGGTGGCTTCGGCGGGCACCAATGTGAAGATCCTGGAGGCCATGGCGATGGGCAAGGCGATTGTGTCCACCGAAGCGGGGATTCACGGGCTGGAGTTGGGGCGGGGAACCGATGTCGTGGTGACCGACTCGGCGGAAGCGATGGCTGCGGCTATCACGCGGCTACTGGAAGACCCGGCCGAGCGCGCCGCGATCGAAGCCCATGCGCGCCAGACTGTTGAGCGGGTGTATGGCTGGGACGCCATCGCGCGCGATCAAAAGAAATTGTACGAGAGTCTTTTACAGCTTCCGCGCGAATATCGCGTAGTCTAACCCGCCAAAGAAGGCATCGCGGAATCCGGGCGGCAGCTCGGCTAAGACCGGCATGCTGACGACGGCCGGCGCGAGACGCTCGATCTCGACGCTCCCGAAACCCTCCGATTCGAGATAGAAGCGCAAGAGAGGCGCGGGCACGGGACGGTTGTGGGTGGGATCCAGATAGAAGTGAGTGGCAAAGATCGCCAGGCACTCCGGGTTGGGTGTTTCGATCGCCGCCAGCGCTCCCAGGCGCAGCTTTTGAGAGAGAAGTTTCACTAATCGAGGCAAGGCCGCGGGAGAAAGGTGCTCGACGACTTGGGCGCAATACGCTCCTCCGAGCGATCCGTCGGCCAGGGATTCCAGATACTCGAAAAGGTCGCCCTGCTCGACGTTCAGGCCCTTGGAGAGGCACAGCGCGACGGATTCGCTGCTCTGGTCGATGCCTCGTGCCGCAAGCCCGGCAGCCTTGGCGGCTTCGAGAAACTCGCCGCGTCCGCACCCGAGATCCAGGATTTCACCAGAGGCGCCGGTAAAACGCCCGACGTAGCATTTCTGCTGCTCTCGAATCCGGTCTTCCGATCCGCGAAACTGTTCGGCGAAGGCCATCCAGTCGATGTCGAGCGGTTCCTGGATCGAAGGGGTAACAGCGGTCGCGGGTACTGCCGCCGTTCCGGCCGCCATCTTCTGCCGTAGCAGACGCAGTTCGGTATGGATCAGGCGGTCATATTCGCCCCGGATCTTTTCCATGTCCTGCCACAGGCGGTTTTGGATTTCGAGCGTTCGCCGGTCAAGCTCGCTGGTGAAATCGTCGTGCTGCTGGCGAACCGACTCGCGGAAATTCTGCTCGATCAGGCTGGCTCGCAGATGGAATGCCGATTGAAGCTCTGAGACAGTGCGCAGAAGATGAATTTCGCTGGCGGAACGCCGCTCCTCTATGCCCGCGCGCCATTCGTCGAAATGCTTCTTGAAGTCCTCTGCATTTGTACGCAGCTCATGATGATCCGCGGTCAGCGCCACCAGATCTTGATGATAGGCAGTCAGGGCCGCTACACTTCGGTTCAGATCGGCCAGCGCCTCCAGCGTGGCTTGGACGCACACCATAGCGGCGCGATTAAAGTCGACCTGTTCCCGCACGTGCCAGTCGAGGGCGCGGGATATCATCCGCTTGAAGCGCTGGATGAGCTGATTCTTGAACCCGGGCGGACGAGGATTTACGGTGCCGATGGCAGCCACCTTGCCCTCGGCGGCATCGCGAGCGTGCACTAGCGGCATCAGGTCGGCCGCGGCGAGGCCCTCAAATCCGAGCGAACCTTGCGGCACCCGCGAGCGGACGCGCTGTTGGACCTCCTGGATCGCCGCGGTTAGCTCGTCGTCAGTCACGTTGTTTCTTAGTACGGGCGTATTGTGCGGTTATGCGCGTTGAGATGCCGCCGCGCGGAGTGAAATCGCCCACCAGCATGGCGGAAATCGGGCGCGTCCATTTAACCACATCCGCCAGCATGCGATTGACTACGTTCTCCTGAAAGATCCCCAGATTGCGGAACGCCAGGGTGTACATTTTGAACGATTTCAGCTCGAGACAGAGCTTGTCAGGCACGTACCGAAGCGTCAACGTTCCATGATCCGGCAAACCGGTTTTGGGGCAAATGGAGGTGAACTCCGGCATCAGAATTTCGATCTCGTAACCGGTCCGGTACTGGTTGGGCCAGGTTTCGATTTCAGGCAGATCGGCTTTTACGCCAGCGGCGGCATGCCGGTCGGTGTACTGCCTCTTCACTGGGGATCTCCCGCATGAAGATCAGCCTGAGCTGGAGAGAGCGCGTGCTCGAGAGATCCGAGAAATTGTCCGACATCGGTCACCACGCCCACGGCCTGGCCGGTTCCGCGATCACTGACCTTGGTCGCTACGGCCGGATTGATATCGACGCACACGATTTTCACCCAGCTGGGCAGCATGTTTCCGGTGGCGATGGAGTGCAGCATGGAACCCAGACACAGGACGACTCCGGAGCCCTTCAATAGCTCCGCGTACGCATCCTGAGCCTTGTTCATGTCCGTGATGGTATCGGGCAGGGGACCGTCGTCGCGAAGGCTTCCGGCCAGCACGAAAGGGATGCCCGCCTTCACGCATTCGTACATGACGCCGCTCTTCAGACGGCCTGACTGTACAGCCTTGGCGATGCCGCCGGCATGATAAATCGCGTTGATGGCCCGCATGTGATTGCGATGCCCGTGCTCCTCCTGGCGCCCGTCGCTCAAGCGGACTCCCAGCGATGTTCCCAGCAGAGCGGACTCGATATCGTGCACGCCGAGCGCGTTTCCGGCCAAAAGTCCGTTCACCCATCCAGCGCGAATGAGTGCCGCCAGGGGACGGACTCCACCGGTGTGCACCACGACAGGTCCAGCCACTACGACGATTTTCTTTCCCTCGGCGCGAGTCTGCTGCATTAACGCCGCGATCTGCCGGACTGCGGTTTCGAGCTGGCGCTCCGACGAGATTTCGTTGCTCATGAAGGCGAACGCCAGACGGTCGCGCTCCTTGGATTCGGGAACCACGCGAATGCCGTTCATGCCGACCACTACGCGGTCGCCCGTCTTCAGATCGCGCAGCCTGCGGCAGGTGGCTCGCCCGTTGGCGACGACGATCATGGCGTCCATGCGCTGGTTTTCTACTTCCACCCACTGGCCGGCGTGGCGAACCAGCGTCTTATGGTTGGTGGTGGAATAGAAATCTTCCGGCGCGCAGCAATCGCGCTCGACAGTGTCGAGATCGGCGTTGCCGGTATCGGCCGGACTGCAGCCCAATCCGAGCAACTGGCTGAGCACCTGCTGCATATCGGCTTCATCCGGCGTTTCCACGCGCAGGCGCAGGTAGGACTTATCGGCATTGGTGCGGCCGATGCGAAATTCTTCTACTTCGAATTTGCCGTTGAATTCGACCACCGTGTCAAAGATCTGCTCCATTAGGTGCGAATCGATCAGGTGGCCTTCGGCCTCGACGACTTCCTGTTGCATGGGTAATCTTCAGGATACCGTGGCCCTGTTGTGTGGTGTGAATGACGGCAACCAGGGCGCCTCGATCGCTTTTTTAGGCCGCAGCTTCCAGGATTTCCTTGAAAATGGCCCCCAGGCTTAAGAATTCTTTCAGGCGGAGAGGTTTGCAAATGTACTGGGTGGCGCCGAGCCGCATGGATTCGGCCCGGTCTTCACTGGCATCCGAGGAACTCAGGATTACTGCCGGCGCGTGCCGGCACTTGGGATCCTGGCGCATCGATTGCAGAACCTCATGCCCGGTTCGCTTGGGAAGATTGAGATCGATGATCACAAGATCGGGACAATCGACGGGCTGCGTCTGGAGAGACTGGATATAGCGGATGGCGTGGTCGCCGTCTGCTATGAGCAGGAGTTCGCCCTCGATGCCGTGCTCCTCAAGTGCCTCGCGCACCAGACCCGCGTCGGCCAGGCTATCCTCGATCAGAAGAACGGAGAACGCCTTTTGGCGGGGATCCTTCTCGCGCGGCTTTTCCGCACGGAATCGTAAAGTAAAACGTCGAACCTGCTCCGAACTCTGATTCGACCCAGATCCGTCCTCCGGCGCGTTCGATTGCTCGCTGGCAGATCGCCAGCCCCATGCCGCTGCCGGAATATTCCGCTGCAGTGTGGAGACGTTTGAAAATTCCAAAGATGTGCTCCTTGAACTGAGATTCAATACCGATTCCGTTGTCTCGAACCGAGAATAACCACTCCTCGGCCTGCCGCACAGCGGCGACGTGGATGCGCGGCGGAAGGCTGCTGCGATAACGAACTGCATTCAGGATCAGGTTCTGAAAGACCTGCTCCAGTTGAAATTCATAGATACGAACACGAGGCAGTTCGGTGTGGCTAATAGCGGCGCCGCTTTCGGTTATGGCGACATTCAGGTTAACCAGCACCCTCTTCAAGATCTCGCCGGCATCGATATCCTCGGGAGCGGCGTGGCCCGGTGTGGATACTTGCGTGTAAATTCTCAGACCTTTCAGCAGGTTCTCCATGCGCAACGCGCCCTGGACCGTGTAGCCGATATATTCATCGCCGACGGGACCCAGCTTGCCGCCAAATCTGGTCTGCAAAAGCTCACTATAGATGGCCACCGTGCGGAGCGGTTCCTGAAGATCGTGGGAAGCTGAGTGGGCAAATTGCTGTAGATCCGAATTGGCGCTCTGGAGCGCCGCATTGGCCTCCCTCAAGGCGTCTTCCTGAAGTACTTTGTCGGTGACATCCCGGGCAACTTTGGAAGCGCCGACAATGCGGCCCTGCGCGTCTTTCACGGGAGAGATGGTCAGCGAGACATGCAGTAACGATCTGTCTTTCCGCATGCGAATGGTTTCAAAATGGTCCACTCGCTCGCCGCGTTTTAGCCGGTCGAGAATTTTCGGCTCTTCGTCCAGGCGATCGGGCGGGATGATGACGGTGATTGGTTGGCCCACGGCTTCGGCCGCGGTGTAGCCAAATATACGTTCCGCGCCCTGATTCCAGCTGGTGATGGTGCCTGTCAGATCCTTGCTTACGATGGCATCGTCGGAGGACTCGACGATAGCGGCCAGCAGGTTGGCATTGTGTTCGGCTCGCCTTCGATCGCTCACGTCGCGGAAGTAGCAGATCACGCCGAAGCGGCCGTCAGATAGCAGTATGCGATCCAGACGCCATTCGTAATATTCGGCTATAGCCCGATCTGCCCGGACTTCAACGCGTTCGGGCGAGACGTAGGATTCGCCTGTGGCGAGGGTGTGACGGAAGACGCCGGCGACCTCATCGGCGTAGGTTTTTTCCCACAGGACGTGAAGGATTTCGTCAAAGTCCCGGCCCAGCAGGCCACCGGGGACATCGCCAAATACCGGAAGCGCCATGGGGTTGACCTCGCGGATGCGAAAATCGGCATCCACCAGGAAGACTCCCAGGGGAACCTGGTGGAGAAGCGTTTCGAACTGGGCGGTGCGAAGTCTCAGCTCGTCGGCGTTCTGCTGGCGGATGCGACCCAGTTCCTCGCGCTGCCGGGCGATCTCGCGCTGGTTCGCTTTCCTTTCGGTGATGTCGCGACCCTCGGCGGTGATGAATACCACGTGGCCCTGTTGGTCCTTGACCGGCATGAGCGAAGCATCGATGAGGATGGTCTCCTTGCCGCCGGCGCGTCCGTAGATTTCGGTATCCCATCGCACGAATTCGCCAAGCGAGGCGCGCCGGATCGACTCCCTGAGTTCCCTGTTGATATCCTCGGAAACCTGCCACCAGAAGGTGGTCCAAAAGGGCTTGCCCTCAACATCGGAAAGCTTAATGCCAACGGCGTCGAGCGCCACCTGATTGATCTCGATCACGGTGCCCTCGGAATCCAGAAGTCCGACAAACTGAAGCATGGAGTCGAGGGTGATCCGCGCAAGCTTTTCGCGAAACCGTTGGCGCGTGTCGCTGGCGGAGAGCTTGGTGCCGCGGACGACACGGGCTTGGTTCTTGGGCCGGGACGGCCGAATCGCCGGATGGGGGCGATCCGGGGGCTTAACGGCCGGGGCCAGCTTCGTGTTTCTACCTGGACGCTTCATTCGCCTGCACGGACTCTCGTCATTCATTCTAGAACGCCATACTCACGGATGTGCCCTGTGCGGCAATCGAATTCCACGACTCCCTGGGGAAGTCCGGTCGTATATCATGGATGCTGCTTCGTTACCCGACCCGGGAGGAAGAATCACATGAAATGGCAGATCTCGACGATGTTGGCTGGCATGACGTTAGCGCTTGCGGCGGCTTCCGCACAGGACATTACCATCATCAACGCGCGAATCGTCGACGCCAATCGGGTCGTCAATGGCGGCGTGATCGAGCATGGATCGATCGTGGTGCGTGCCGGGAAGATCGTTTCCGTGGCGGCGGGCGCGCCACCGGCGGCGAGCGGCAAGGCCTCGGCTGGTAAGACCATCGATGCCAAAGGCATGACTGCCATGCCCGGGTTCATCGATGCACATAGGCACATTAATACCGGGCCCAATGAGAAGGCGCAAATGCAGGCGCTTCTCGAAGCCGGCTATACGACGATCCTGTCCGGAGGCGGTCCGGCGGAAGGCAACATCACTCTTCGGGATCACATCGAGAAGGGCCTGATCAATGGCCCGCGCATCATTCCTTCCGGCGCAGTGAGGCTGAATGGTACCCCGGAGGCGGCTCGCGCCGAGGTGCGCAAGTTGGCCGAGATGGGGGTGAAGTTTACAGGCGAGATACTCCTGACTCCAATCCCCGGGCCAAGTGAAAAGGAAATCGAAGTTCTCAAGGCCGTGGTGGATGAGGCGAAAAAAGTTGGTGTGATGGTCCAGGTTCATGCGGTCAGCTCCAAGGCGATGGTGGCCGCGGTGGATGCCGGTGTTCTGCTGCTGGTTCACCTGCCTAACAAAGATTGGTTGAGCAAGGAAGACGCCAAAAAAGTCGCGGCCGCCGGGGTGAAAGTATTGGGAACGGTGGGTTTCGGCTCGCCCGTGTTCGGCGTGTTCGCGGATGACAACAAGGCGCGGTTCCGGGACGGGAAGGCATGGCCCGAAGGGATCATCGACGGTGTCCGGTTAGGCGAGGAAGCCGGATATATGCCGGTGAATGCACGTACCATCTGGGACGCCGGCGCTATTCTCGGCTACTGCACCGATACAAACTACGACCCCAAGGCTGGACTAGACCATGAACTGAAGATCCTCAACGTGATGTTTTCGATGCAGGATCTGATCAAGATGATGGGTCCGAATACGGCGTCCTACATCCAAATGAGCGACCAACTGGGGACGCTGGATGCAGGCAAGCTGGCCGACGTGGTTTTACTCGATGGCGATCCGCGGGAAGGCTATTGGAACTGGCTGAAGACCAAAGTGGTGGTGAAGGGCGGCGTGGTTGTGGTCGATAAACGCTAGCGCCCTGGGGCGCCGATGCTGCCCAGCTTACGCAGCAGCGTGAACTTCGGGTGGGAGTGCGGTGTTTCGGGCAAGGTTCTGATGCTTTGAGCCAGAACCTCGCAAGCCTTACTGAAAGAACTGGTGGGAGCCGCCAGACGCTTTTCCAGAACCGAATTGCGGACCTCTTTGTAATCGTTGGGCAAGGCCGCGAACACCGGCCCTTCCACCGCTTTCTCGATCTCTTCCATCGGCTGGCGGCGTTTTTCCCAACGATTCACCAGCAGCTTAACGTTGTCGGGTGGAATCTCACAACTTTCAAGTTCGATCCGCCGCAGCTTCGCCAGCTTTAAGGCCGGCAACTCGGGCTGGCACACCAGAAATACCGCGCGGGCATTACGGACGAACTCAGCAGTGGCCTGATTAATGACTTCGGGCAGATCCACCACGATGTAGTCGTATTGCTTTTGGATAAACAGCAGTAACTGGTAATAGTCAGCCCAGGACGGAAGACGCCCGCGCCGGGCGGGGTTCGAAAGCAGGAGATCCATCCCCTGGAACTGGGCTGTAACCTGCCGCCATTCCAGGGGACTCATGAATTCGCCTTGATGATCCAGCGCTTCCGGCAGTCCTTTTTGGCGTTCCATATCCAACATGAGCGAGAGCGGGCCGGAGCGCTGGTCGCATTCGACCAGCAGGACCTTTTTATCCCCTGCGGCAAGCGCGGCAGCCACATGCAACGCGACAGTGGAGCAGCCCCCGCCGGCTTTGGCGGGCACGAAGGTCAGGATGTTGGGGTGAATGACCGGATAGCGGCGGTGGATCCCTTCGTAGGCTGCGGCATCAATGTCTCCGGGCGAAAAGGGCTCCGGCAGCAGATCCAGGATACCCGCATCCTCGAAGGTCAGTTGCTCGGCCCGATCCCAGCGCGGGCGGAATCCGATAATCACAGTCCGCGGAAGGGTCTGGTGGATTTCCTTGGCGATGCTGGAGGCTTCCGTCCAATCGCCCAGATCGAGGAGCACTATGGCGGGATTCTGTACGGTAAGTGTGCGGACGATTTCCTTGGGGCTGGGTACTGGCGTGATCTTGTAGCAGGGCTGAAAGGCCCCCGACTCCATGGTCAATATTTCAATAGCATCGGCTGCAACGGGGTTAGGGGTAACGACTGCGAGCCGAAGCATGTATCTTAAAGATATTCTACTCGTTTTGGCGGAAGCCGCCACCGGGTTAGAATCTAAAACGCTCCTCTCGCCAAGGGTTTCCGCGCATATGGTAGCCATTTTCCTCCCAGAAGCCGGCTTTATCATTCTCCCGGAACTGGATGCCCGCCACCCATTTGGCGCTCTTCCACGCGTATAGCTGAGGCACAATTAGCCGCGCCGGACCTCCATGCTCCGGCGTGAGCGGCTCCCCGTCGTGGATAAGCGCGACCAGCGCATCCTCAGCCAGTAAGTCCCCGGCGGGAAGGTTGGTAGTCCAGCCGTAGTCGTATCCGAATACAAGCACAAATCCTGCAGAGGGGCGGAGGCCGCCCGCCCGATTGACAAGCTCCCGAACGGACACGCCTTCCCATAGGTTGCCCAGCCTGGACCAGCGAGTGACACAGTGGAAGTCGGCGAAGACCTTCACTCGCGGAAGGGCTTGGAACTCCTCCCAACTCCAGGAGATAGGCTGTACAACCAGGCCTTCAATGGAGAATCGCCATTTCGCCAGGTCGATGGAGGGCGCGCCGGAGGCATCCAGAACCGGCCATTTGAGGGTGCGCGACTGGCGCGGCGGGATGCGATTCTCCCGGTGCGTATCGGGACTGATGATGACGTCTTCGCCCAGGCTTTCCGGGGAAGGAATGTGCTTGCCTTGGATTTTGGAGGAATCCATGCCGAACATATGGAGAAATCCTACATCCAGTGTATATTCCTCGCCTGAGAATTCTAGGCTCTTCCGGGGACTAAAGGTAGTATGCGCCTGTGTTCCTGTTTGCTGGCGGCGGTGGCGAGTTTAACTCATGCGCAGACCAGCGTCGAATATATCGGGGGCACGGCTCCCATCGCAGCAGGAACGCACGGATCTCTTTCCATTGCCGACGACCGTTATCTGGCCGTCTACCTGACCAAGTCCGCGGGCGAAACGCAGGTACGCGTGCCTTATGACCACGTCAATCTGGTGGAATACGGCCAACAGGTGGACCGGCGGCTGGCTCTGGCGCTGGTGCTTTCGCCGATTTTCCTGTTGAGCAAATCGCGCAAGCATTTCCTGACCATCGGCTACAGCGGCGAGGACGGAAAGCAGCAGGCTATGGTGTTCCAGGTGGACAAGAATAGTATCCGACCCGCGCTGGCCGGTCTGGAAGCGCGCACGGGGTTAAAAGTTCAGTATCAGGATGAGCAGGCGAGGAAGGCTCGTAATCAATGAAACGAATGATGTTTGTCGTGTTGCTGGCGGGTGGCGGGGTGATCCGCGCTCAGGTGGATTTATCGAGCCAGTTGTTGAGCATCAAGCGTATTTATGTCGACCGGCTGACCGGCGGAGAAACCGCCGCACAGATGCGCGATCTGATCATCGCCAGCCTGCACGCGACCAAGTTGTATGTGCTGACCGAGAATCAGGAGCGGGCGGACGCCGTTTTGCGCGGGGCCGCGGAAGACCTGATCTACACCGACCAGTTCGCATCGTCGGACAGCGTGGACCTGCGCAGCGGCGTGAGCGCCGGATCACGATCCACTCGCAGTTCCAGCGGGGCCCGATCGCTGAGCGTCGGAGTGGGCGACAAAGAGTCCACCGACATCCATGAACGCAAGCACGAAGCGTTGGCGACGGTCAGATTAGTGAATAAAGACGGCGACGTAATCTGGTCGACAACCCAGGAAAGCGATGGAGCGAAGTTTCGTGGGGCCAGCGCCGACGTGTCGGACAAAATCGCGCGCCAATTGACAGCCGATGTCGATCGCGTGCGGCAGGGCAGCAGGGCTCCCTGGTAGGCTAGCCGACGATCTTAATTCGAGTCGCCGGGATCCACTGATAGCCGAAGGGATCCACGAGGCCCGCCGTGCGATCCCCATGCGGCTGGTCCGCAGGCGGCCAAAGCGACGTCGCGCCGGCTTCGATGGCGCGCTGGTACACCGCATCGCAATCCTCGACAAACAAATAGAACCCGCTCGGCAGGGGGTTGGGCGATTCGCCCATCTCGAGCACTGCATCTCCGATCTGAGCCGCGGCGTACACTACTCTACCGCCATGTTCGTGGACAACCAGTTCTTTCGCGCCCATGACTGTGGTCAGAAAATCGATGTATTTGCGCACACTGCTGGGATGCGCAAACGGTGAAACGTTCCATAGATTCTTGAGGGCGGGGGTGGCTCCGAGATGCGTCGCGATGTACCACTGGTTGCCGGCGGCGTCTTTCACAAACCCGGCACGTTCGCCGTACACCGTGTCCGAAGGTTCGCCCATCGATGTAGCCCCGGCTTCGATCGCGCGCCTGAACGTGACGTCACAGTCTGGAACGTAGACGTGAAAAGCTCCGATCCGCTCCGGGCCGGGCAGGCCCGGATTGCCCATGATGAGAAGATCAGTATCGTCGACTTTGACGGACGCGATGAACCCCTCTCCGTGCGGATGCCGGGACGTTTCTTGAGCACCAAAGGTGCGCTTCAAGAAATCGATCAACTCCGGTGCGTTCGGAACGACGATAAAAGGTGTGATGGTATGGAAACCTTCGCGAATGGGCGCGACGGTAGAAGTAGTCATGTTTCCTCTCCTTTGCAAGTCGGATTTCAAGCGTTTCTGAAAGTTTTCATCGGGTAGATCCAGCAGTCGGACGGCAATCTGCGCCAGGGGTGCGAGCTCAGGATCGGCTGTTGGCTGCTCGCCGGCCAACATGGCGTTGATGAATTGATCGAGCGCGTCTTCAGGCATGAGCGCCCTCCATTTGAACCCGGAGATTTTCTATAGCCCGGAGCTGCAATTGCTTCACCGCACCTTCGCTGCGGCCGAGCTCGTCGGCAATCTCACGGATGCTTTTCTGTTCCACGAAGCGCATGTGAATCACGCGGAACTGAGCCTCCGGAAGCCGATCGACCAATTGGAACAGCATGGCGCTGCGTTCTATCTCCTCAGGGCCGGGCCGATCGGGATTATGAGCCGGATTCCCCGCTTCGCGCCCGCTGCGCTGCCAATGGTCGGCTATGGCCCGCGATGCGATCCGCAACAGCCAGGCGATAAACGGAACGCCGCGCCATTCGAACTTGCCAATCCCGGCCAGAGCCTCCTGGAAGACCTCGGCGGTCAGATCCTCGGCTTGGCTCCGGTCTCCCACGCGGCGGATCACGTAGGCGTAGACTCGATGGAAGTTACACTCATAGAGCTCGTCGAAGCGCGCCGGATCGCGCTGGGCGGCTTCCACTCGGAGTCGATCATCTTCGACCAAGCTCATGTTTCGCTAGAGTAATCCGTCGGGACGGGCAAAAGGTTACGGCTACGGTTTGAGCGTTTTACGCTGCTTGTTGTGCTTATTCTGCTTATTCATGCAGGCCATCCGAAGGGCTCCTTCAAGAACGTCCGGCTTCACTTTGGCCAGACGAACCAGAGTGGCGCCTTTCTCACCCCACTTATTCGGAACCGGCAAAAATATCGCGGGTGCGTCGCCGACCATCCCGGCCTGCTGCTCCGGGGTCAGAAGGAGCACACCGCAGCCGTCCTTCTCATAGGCCAGCGTGGCGAAGATTCTGCCACCTACCCGAAAGTCGGCGACGTTGAAATGAGAACCTTCGGCGGTATCCGGAAGGCTAAGAGCAAGACGGCGAAAATCCGCGGGGGTCACGCTGCTAGCATAGTCCACCCGCGGGTATGCCGTTTGGCGAACTTTTTGCCGACTTATTGGGAGTCGTCGTCCGGCCGCAAACGGCGCATAGTGGATCGAACGGGGATGTTAAAGGTAGAATCCAAACCGGAGTCTTCCGGCACGGTCAGAGTGGCGCTGGCCGGCAGGATGCACGCCAACTCGCTGGGTGAAATTCGCCGGGCGATTGAACGCGCCCGCAGGCAACGGGCTCGCCATGTTGCGCTTGATCTGAGCGAGATCACTCTGGCGGATCGCGCCAGTCTCGACTTTCTGGCGCAGCAGAGCAAGGAAGAAATCGAGCTGCTGAACTGTCCTGCCTACCTGGAAGCCTGGATCGCGAAAGACCGTCTGGGCTAAGCCGGGGGTTCGCCCACCACCAGCACGGCCGCGGACACGGCGTGACGAACTCCGTCAATGGTGGTGCCGAAGATCAAATCCTTCAGCCCGGTGTGGCCGTGCGCTCCCATCACCACCAGATCCGGCTGTAGCGCACGGGCCGAGCGGATGATCTCGGAGCGGGGGCTGCGTCCGTGGACAATCCTCATGTCGGCCTCCAGCCCGGTGGTCTTCAGGGAATTTACGATGTCCTCTAAATACTGGTGTCCGGAGAAGACTTCGGCAGTGGACGCCAGGGGTCCGAATAACTGACTGGTGGCTCCTTCTTCGACGTGCAGCAGATGAATCGTCGCGCCATGCAGGCGCGCCAGTGCGGCGGCATGAGCCACGGCCGCGCGATCGCGATCGGAATGATCGAGGGGAACCAGGATGGAGCGGTACTTGAGGGCCGGAAGATCGGTGGCGATGGCGGCGCCGGGATGGCGGTTCGGCAGCGCCTGCGGATGCGGACGGGCGAACGTCACCCAGGCCAGCAGAACGACGACGGCGAGTACCATCGGGATCACCAACCAGCTTCGCCAGGGCGCGCTCTCAACCCATGGAATGATCGCCGTCGCGGCCAGTCTAAAATTCAGAACGATGATGAGTACGGCCGTGCTCCAGGCCAGTATATTGACCCAAGTGCGGTTGGCGAACTCGCCCATGCGGCTGCGGTCGCTGGTGAAGCGGACCAGCGGGATAATGGCGAAAGGAAGCTGCATGCTCAGGATCACCTGGCTCAGAATGAGCAGCCGGTAGGTACCCTGGTCGCCGCTGGTGGAAACCGTGATCACGGCGGGGATGATCGCCACCGAGCGGGTGATCAGGCGGCGCAGCCAGGGCCGCACGCGCAGGTTCAGAAATCCTTCCATGACGATCTGTCCGGCATAGGTTCCGGTGAGCGTCGAAGACTGGCCGCTGGCCAGCAGCGCGACGGCGAATAGTCCGCTGGCGAGGGCCGTTCCCAGCAGAGGGGCAAGCAGCTCGTGGGCTTGCTGAATCTCGGTCACGATGGTGCCGCTCTTGAAAAAGACGGCCGCGGCCATTATCAGGATCGCGGCGTTCACGATCAGAGCGCCATTCAGAGCGATGAAGGAATCGATGAAGTTGTAGCGGCAGGCGATTTTCTTTTCCGCGAACGTCTTGCCGATGCGGCGGGTCTGGACCAGCGCGGAATGCAGATAAAGATTGTGCGGCATCACCGTGGCGCCCAGCATGCCGATGGCGATGTACAGGCTGGAGTCGTTCAGGCGCGGCACAAGTCCCAAGGCGACGTCACCAAATAGAGGCTTAGCGAACCACAACTCGACCACGAAGCATCCGGTCACGATCAGAACCAGAGAGAGGATGATGGCTTCCACCAGGCGGATGCCGTAGCGTGTCAGCCACAGCACCAGAACCGTATCCAGAGCGGTGAGCAGAACGCCGGTGGTCAGCGGGATGTGAAACAGAAGGTTCAGACCAATGGCCGCCCCCAGGACTTCCGCCAGGTCGCAAGCGGCGATAGCGATTTCGCACAGGAACCACAAAGAGTTCGAGACCGCGCGGGGATAGGCTTCCCGGCAGGCTTGCGCCAGATCGCGACCGGAGACGATTCCGAGACGCGCGGAAAGCGTCTGGAGCAGAATCGCCATGGCGTTGGATAACACCAGGACCCACAGAAGCTGGTAACCGAAGCGCGCGCCACCTTCGAGATCGGTGGCCCAATTCCCTGGATCCATGTAGCCGACGCTGACCAGGTAAGCCGGTCCGGCGAAGGCGAACATACGGCGGAAGGCGGTAGGCCACACCGTGTTGACGCTGGCATGCACCTCGGGCAGGGAAGCGGGACCCGCTAGCCGTGGTTTCATCCCCATAGTTAACTATAGTTACTATACTCCATTCGGCAGGGGAGCCGTGGGAGTTTAGCGGTCTTTGAGGATTTCCCGAGCGGCGTTGTGTCCCGGAGCGCCCATGACGCCGCCCCCGGGATGTGCACCGGAACCGCATAGGTACAAGCCTTGCACCGGTGTACGATAACGCGCCCATCCCGCCAGCGGCCTCAAGACGAACATCTGGTCCAGGCTCATTTCGCCGTGGAAGATGTTGCCGCCGGTGATGCCGAAGCGCTGCTCCAGGTCGTACGGCGACAGCGTCTGGCGCTCGACGACGATTTCCCGGATGTTGGGGCAGTATTCCTCGATCACATCCAGAATCCGCTCGGTGTAGGGCTCGCGTTCCTGGTCCCATGTTGTGCCGCGCAGCGTGTACGGGGCGTATTGCAGAAAGATCCCCATGATGTGATGGCCGGGCGGCGCCAGCGACGGATCATACATGGTCGGCATGGTCATCTCGATCAGAGGCGAGCGGGAAGGGTTCCCGTACTTGGCGTCATCCCAGGCCCGCTCGATGTATTCCACTGAGGGGCAGATATGCATTGTCGCCTTGTGTTGAGGTCCGGGGCTGCCCGCCAGCGCCGTGAATTCCGGCACGCCGCTCAGCGCCAGATTCATCTTGAGCGATGTACCTTCTGAGCGGAATTTGCGGATTCCGTCCAGGAAATCGGCCGGCAGATCGCTTGCGTCCATCAATTGAAGGAACGTCCGGCGCGGGTCCAGATTGCTGGCGACGATGGAGGCGCGGATCTCTTCTCCACCCTGCAGCACGACGCCTTGGACGCGGCCGTCGCGGACCAGTATTTTCTCGACAGGAGCACTGGTGCGGATCACCACGCCGTGGCTACGGGCGGAATCAGCGATCGCGTTTGAGACGGTTCCCATGCCGCCTCTGACAAATCCCCACAGTCCGCGGTGGCCGTTGACGCCGCCCATGCAGTGGTGCAGCAGAATATACGCGGTACCGGGCGAGCGTGGTCCGCCGTTGGCTCCGATCACACCGTCCGTAGCTAGGGTCACCTTGAGCTGTTCAGATTCGAACCACTCATCCAGAAACTCGGAAGCGCTCTGCGTGAAAATCTTCACCAGGCCGATGATCTCGGTTTTCGACAGTCCTCTTAATCTTCCGAGCAGTTTTATGTAATCGATGAAATCGCCGACGCCGGAGGGCGGAAAGTTCGGCGGCGTAGTGAGCAACAGAGATTCGGCGACGACCGCGAGACGTTCCAGGTGATCTTCGTACTTGGGATAGGCACGAGCATCGCGCTCGGAAAACTTGGCGATTTCGGCCAGGGTTTTGGCGCGGTCCTGCCACATGAACAGATGGGTGCCATCGGGGAAGGGCGAAAAGAAGGCGGGATCTTTGGCGTCGACACGGTAGCCGAAGCGCTCCAGATCGAGCTCACGCACGACTTTTTCCTGCATCAGACTGGCAAGGTAGGAAGCGGTGGAAACGCGATATCCGGGCCAGATTTCCTCGGTGACGGCGCATCCGCCGACCAGCTCGCGCGATTCGAGCACCAGCACGCTTCGGCCAGCTTTGGCCAGATACGCGGCGGTGACCAGGCCATTGTGGCCGCCCCCGATGATCATCACGTCATACGCGTTACTCACAAGTCTTTCCATGATAGCCGGGGGGCCGGATGCTACGATGAAGAAAGGTGGAACTCGCAATCCGCATCCAGATCGAGCAACTTCCGGAAGGCTTGTACGTGGCTACGTCTGAGGAATTGCCGGGATTGGTGGCTCAGGGGCGAACGGTTGCGGAAGCATTGGAGATCGCGCGGGACGTCGCTCGCAAGCTCATTGAGGCCCGGCGAGAGCGGGAAGATCAATTATCGTTCCCGACTGCCGCGGACCGCCACGATTACACGATCGTGGTCGCGGCTTAGGTGGGACGGCTTTCCGGATTCCGATACCGTGAGATTATTCGCAAGCTCAAAGCTCACGGATTCGCCTTCGACCGCCAAGCTGCGGGGAGCCACGAGATTTGGTACAACTTGTCGACGAAACGATACACAACGGTGCCGAATCATCCCGGAGATATGCCTGAAGGGACACTCCGCGCGATTCTGAAGCAAGCCGGCATCGATCCCGACGAGTTTCTTTCGGCCGGATAGTCCTTAGGCGATTGATTCGTCTGCCGCTGATTCCAGCAGCTCGATAGCGATCGCGGCGTCATCCTGGCTTACTTGCAGGCGCATTCCACGAACAACAGGCGAGTCCATCCAGGCCATATTGGCATCCGCCAGAAAGCATTCGATTCCCGCGGATTCGAGGCATCCCTTCGCAAAAAGCGCCTCGGCCAGGTTGCCGAACTGGCGGATCGTGACCAGGTCCGTAGCTTGGTGGCCGTCCACGACGATAATTATAAGCCCGCCGGACGAAGCGTGGGCGTTCGTGTAAAATAACGGGCGGCCCCTGTGCTCCCGACAATTAATCCCACTGTTCGGCCAAACACGCCAAGGAACTGGCTGCGTGCGAATCGACCGGATATGAATTTAGTATGGCATCACATCTTGCCATACAACGAATGGAGGGATCTCTGGAATACACTCGTGACACATTGTCACGGCACACAACTGGCGGAAGCCCGAACGGCTCTCCGCCACTATCTGCTATTGTGCGACTGGAAGATGAGGGAGGTCGACACCTGGATCGACCGCATCCGCGCTGAACGCCTTGACGTCGTGGATTGTAATTTTCTCACCACGAAAGCAGCTTGGCCCGCATGGAATATTGTTGAAGGTCCAGACCCCCGGTTTAGGAGCGACGATCCGGGAGACAGGTTCATCGATCGATACACCCATGGCCTCACCCAAACGGAATTCGGTCGGATGAAGTCGGTTGAGTTCCTGCACCTCAGACTTGCGAGCGTACCTTTGATGGGCAACCTTTCGGCGGCTGCGCTTCGGTCACTCGCCGACACGCTGTCGATGGCGCGGAGCGGTCTCGCCTGCGATATTCCAGTGCCATTTCGCGATTCGATGTGGGATCGGGACGCCTCGGGTAAGTGGAGCAAGCGTCGAACAGGCGAGCGGATCCTTCCGGGATGAGCCGAGAATATGCCAGTTTGGCTGGTCCACGATATAATCAATCCAAATGGACCTGTACGATGAAATCGTGCGCCTGCGGAGACTCGGCCAGAAGTGCGCCGTGGCGACCATCGTACAGGTAAACGGCTCGATCCCAAGCTTCGAGAGCGCCAAAATCCTGGTGCGGGAAGATGGCTCGTTCATGGGCACCGTGGGCGGCGGCTGTGTGGAAGCGGATGTTTGGAATGCCGCGCGCGAGGTCATCGAGACCGAAAAACCGCGTCACCTATCCTTCAGTCTGGGCCAGGATGCGGCCTATGACGAAGGCCTGATCTGCGGAGGGCAATTGAACATTTTCGTCGAACCCGTGATTCCGCAACCGCGCGCCTTTATCTTCGGCGGCGGGCATGTCTCCAAGGGGATTTCGAAGATCGCGACGCTGGCGGGCTTTTCCACTTCAATCATCGATAACCGCGAGGCGTTCGCCAACGCAGAACGATTTCCGGAAGCCGAAGCCACCTACGCCGAAGAGTACGAAGACGTGTTTCCGAAACTGCCGGTGAACTCGTCGAGCTATATCATCATCGTCACGCGCGGCCATCGCGACGATATGCGCGTACTGCGCTGGGCGGTGAGCACGCCGGCCAAGTATATCGCCATGATCGGCAGCAAGCGCAAGACCATTTCCGTAGTTCATGAACTGGAGAAGGAAGGCATCCCGCGCGAGTCCTTCGACAAAGTATTCGCACCTATGGGTCTGGAAATCGGCGCTGAAATGCCGGAAGAAATCGCCATTTCCGTGGTGGCCGAAATGATCGCGGTCCGCCGGGCCCCGGATACGGACTGGCGGCAGCTCTCGAAATCGATTTTCGCGCACGACCGGCTGAAAGCCCTGTTGAAGTGATCGCCGGGATCATCCTGGCGGCCGGCGCGTCCAGTCGAATGGGCAGGCCCAAAGCGCTTCTCGATTATCGCGGCGAAACCTTTCTGGGCCGGTTAGTACGCGTGCTGGGAACGTCTTGCGATCCAGTAATCGTCGTGCTGGGGCATCACGCGGATCTGATTCGACAGCACGTTCCCTCGACGGCGAACATCGTGATCAATCCGGATCCCGCTCGCGGCCAGATCAGCTCGCTTCAAACGGGCCTGGCAGAGCTTCCAGCCGTGACAGAAGGATTCGCATTTATCCCCGTCGACTGTCCGGCGGTCGGCGAAGACACCGTCGCGGCGCTCGCACGAGCATTCGACCACAGGAAGTCCTCTACGCTGTTCGTGATTCCACGCCAGTCCGGCAAGCGCGGGCACCCGGTTATCGCGGCGCGAGCAATCGCCTCCGAATTTCTGGGGCTGCCTTCTACCGCCGAGGCGCGCGAAGTGGTCCACGCGCACGTCGATCGAACTGAGTACGTGGACGTGGACGACGCCGGCATCTTCACGGATGTCGACGATCCCGAGGCGTATCGCCGTCTGAAAGAACACAGCGTATGAGGCGGCTGATCTGGGCCTTGGTCTGGGCGATGGGCGCACTGGTAGCGCTAGGGGCCGTTGTGCCCTACTTGCCGGCCGATGTTTTGCTTCCGAGTATCGAGCGCGCGCTGGAACGCGGGCTGGGACGTAAAGTTGACGTCGGCGGAATCCGGCTGACGCTGTTGCCGGGTCCTTTGCCGCAGCCCGGCTTCACCCTGGCGCGGGTCACCATTCACGAAGATCCGCGCGCGGGTATCGAACCCTTGGCCTACGTAGATTCGCTGGGCGCCAGCATTCGTGTCCTGAGTCTGTTCCAGCGCAAACTGGAATTCTCCAGTCTGAATCTCAATGACGCCACCATCAATCTGGTCAAGACCGATGCCGGCCCGTGGAACTTCCAGTTCCTGCTGGAGGGCGGCGCTGCCAATGCCAAACGGATTCCTTCCATTCGGATGCGCGCAGGGCGGGTCAATTTCAAGTTTGGCGATACCAAGTCGGTGTTCTATTTCAATGACGCCGATCTGGACGTGAGTCCCTCCCGCGACGGTTCCATGGAATTGCGGTTCGGCGGCGCTCCCTCGCGTACCGACCGTACCACGCAGGAGTTCGGACGATTCTTCGTGCGCGGCACGGCGGCGCCAGAGAGCCAGCGGCTGGACTTGAGAGTGGAGCTGGAGCGCAGCCCTCTGGGAGAAACCCTGCGCTGGATGGACCCGCGCGGATTTGATGTTCATGGGACCGTGGCGCTGGAGGCTCAGCTTTCGGGTCCTCCCTCGCATCTGGATGTAGCCGGGCAAATTCAGCTGGCCGACGTCCATCGCTGGGACCTGGTGCGGGACGAAGTAGGAGCGCTGAATCTGGGTTTCGGGGGCTCGCTCGATCTTCGGGGCGAACGTCTGGATCTGCAAACCACGGCGGACCGGAGCGTCTTTCCACTGGTCATAAGGTTTCGATCCTGGGAGTTTCTGAAAAGCCCCCACTGGGACGCCGGCGTCGATCTGCAGCAGGTGCCATTGGCGGCCATGCTGGCTGTTTGCCGGCACATGGGCGCCACACTGCCGGACAACTTGACGTCGCAAGGCGCGGTATCGGGATCGGTGACCTACAATGAGCCGCAGGGAATGCAGGGCCGGGTAGTGGTGCGGGATGCGTCGCTGAGCGTGCCGGACGAAACCCCGGTAGCGGCGCCGCTAGCGACGCTGGACATCGCTGGCCGCTCGATAAGCCTGGAGCGCGCCTCCGTGCACATCGGAGACAAGCAAAGCGCGGAGATCGAGGGAAGCTACGATCTGGATCAGCCTGGGTCGCTGGACCTGAAGATCACCACGCGCGGTCTTAGCGTGGCCTCCATGCGCTCCTTCGGACTGGAGGCGATTCCGCTGCTGGAGCAAACTCCACAGGAGTCTTCTCCAGGAATTTGGCGCGGTTGGGCCCGTTACCAGGGTGGAGACTGGTCCGGCGAGTCCGAGCTGCAAAATGCCCAGATTGTGCTGGATGGGCTGGCCGAACCTGTCCTGATTCACTCCGCGTCGGTGAGCCTGAACGGGAAGCGAGTTTCCGTAAGCCGGATGCAGGCGGAGGCGGGTGCGATCGCCTTTACGGGCAGCTATCGCTGGGAAACCGGTTCGGACTCGTCCGGCAAAGCCCGTCCCGACAAATTCGATCTGAAGATCGATGCGGCGGACGCCGGGGAATTGTCCCGCCTGTTCGCACCTTCGCTATCCCGCCAGCGCGGTTTCCTGGCGCGAACCCTTGGGTTGGGAGCGAATGCTCCCGTGCCGGCATGGCTGAAGGCGATTCGCACGGAAGGCGCGATCTCGATCGGAGCACTAACGGCCGGCGATATCACAGTGCGCAGAATCGCGGCTCAGGTGAAGTGGGATGGTCCGATGGCGCAGATGAATGGCCTGGTTGGCTCGATCGATCCCGCGGAATTCGCCGGGGATCTGGCCGTGGACTTGAGCACGGGCACTCCGCGCTACCATTTCGGCGGGAAGGTCATGGACATCGCCTATAAAGGCGGCCAGCTGGATCTGGAAGGAACCCTGGATGCCGACGGCGATGGTTCCGACCTCCTCGACAGCGCGCACGCCGAGGGCACGCTACGCGGCCGTTCGATACTATTCGCGCCGGACGCAGAATTTCGCACCGCCACGGCGCTCTTCGAGATGCAGGGCGGAGGCGCCGCGTCGCGCTGGAAGCTGTCGAACGTCGAGGCGAACCAAAGCGGCGAATCGCTGGCCGGCATCGGAGCCTCGCAAGCCGACGGAAGACTAGTCCTTGAATTGGTCAGCCGCGGGCGGCCGCTGCACTACATCGGATCGCTGTTTACGGCGCCTGCGCCGCAATAGTTCTATTGCGGACCGACCATAGCCAGCGCACTCCCCAGAGCGGCGTGGAGTTTATCAAGCGGCGGCTCGATGTAGCCGATCCCCCGTCCGGCACAGGCGATGCTGATCCACAAAAGGAGCGAGAGCGCCGCGGCCAGTTTTGCTTTGCCCGGCATCCGGCGTACCCCATCGAGCGCCGCCGCGTTATTGTAAACGCTGCCGCGAAACACCAGCGCGTGGATCGCGACCAGCGCAAAAAGAGCGAGCTTGAGCCTGAAAAACGGATTGTAGTAGTATTCTTCCGCCTTGGAGCTGGCCAGCAGGAAGCCGCAGGTGGCCACGATCAGGAATCCGATTCGCTTGGGCCAGCGCAGTTGATTGACGATATCGGAAGCGGGCTGATTGCGCAGGACCACTCCCAGCAGACGCAGGTCGGTGAGCAGCACGGCTCCGGCGAATAGCGCGATTCCCGTCAGGTGACTCGCCAGGATGGTGGGATAGACATACGCCGACATACGGAGATAAGTCGCCCAATCAGTACCTTGAATCCACTGCGCGAAATCCAGTACAGACATAGTATTATTGCCCTGGGGTCACGACGAACGCGATGAAGATTCCGCCGAAAATTATGCTGGTCCAGAGCACCAGGGATGTGCACGCCACGACTTTGCTTAGTGCGCCGGATAACTCGCCGCGCAGCAGCTTGCGCCGTACCGTATAGTGAAACACGATGGCCACAAGCAGCAGGACCATTTTGATCTGGAACGAAATGTTCAGGTAATACATGTCCGGGTCGGAGGAGAACAGCAGCGGACCGGACAGGAGAACCGATATCAGCGCGAAAAGCGTCCAGGGGGCCAGAGCTTTGGAGAGTTCACCGGCGTTCTGGCGCAATCCAAATCCCAACAGGCGGAAGTCCACCAGCGCGATGGTCCCCACCGTCACCGCAAATCCCACAATATGGAAGCACTCCAGAATGGGGAACACCAGCGCATTTTCGTTCAGCGGATTTTCGAAGGCGATCAACATTGCTTAGATAAAGGAGCCGACTACACAAACTAGCACAGAATCATGCCTCGAGGGCTCCGTTGACCTGAGCGCGAAGCTGGCCGTAACTCACCACCTGAAAAAACGGATGCTGCGGCGCGGGGGCGATGAACCGGGTCCGGCCTTGAGAATCCTCCCAGACCACGGCGAGGTCGCCGGTAAAACCTTGGCGCGCGGCAGCGGCCTGGAGCGCCGCATAGGCTTCGCTCCTCTCGCGAGGCGTCCGGGAGTCAAACACGGGTTCAGGAAACACCGCCAGGATGGTGGCTCCCCGGATATTCAGATGTGCGACAGGAATCGTACCATCTAGTTTAGAGTTTAGGGCCATGTCACGTATAGGCGAGATCATGAAAATGCGCGCGATTCGGAAGTTGTTCGACCGCGAGTTTTATCTGCGGACGAACCCGGACGTGGCTGCCGCCGCGGTCGATCCTCTACGGCACTATGTAAAGCATGGAGCGGCTGAAGGGCGCCAGCCTCATCCGCTATTCGATCCCGAGCATTACCTGGCATGCTGCCCCGAGGCCCGCGGCGCGGAAAATCCTCTGCTGCATTTTGTGCGAAAGCGCGGCGGAAAGTGGCCGGGTACGCACCCTTTGTTCGATTGCCAGGCTTACGCGGATGCGCATCCCGAGGCCGCCAATCCTCTGCTGCATTACATCACTCGGGAAGCGCATGAAGGCACGGAAGGAAGCCAGTTCGGGCAATGCTGAAAGAGGCCGCCCGGGTCCGCTTGGTCCTGCTGCACTACCATTTTTTCAAGAACGCCGGCACCACCATCGAAGAGATCCTGGCCCACAGTTTCTTTGAAAACTACGCACGCCTGGATACCGACGATTTCGATGGCGCGGTGAGTGAGGAGACCCTGGTCTCGTTTCTGGACCGCCATCCGAGCTTGAAAGCCGTGTCGAGCCATCAGTTCCGGTATCCGGTTCCGCAAGTGCCCGGGTACATTTTCCTAGATCTGTGTTTCCTGCGCCATCCGATCGACCGGATCCGGTCCATGTACGACTACTTTCGCCACAAGCCGGTTCCAGGCGAACCCGCCAGCGATCTGGCGAGAGAAAGATCTATCGGCGGATTTATAGCCGGCCTGGTGGAACACCATACTTACCGCGTCAGCAATGTGCAGGTAAACCTGCTGGCCAACGGCATCGTCAACGATCCTCCGGCGGAAGCGGATCTCGCGCGAGCGACCCAGGTCATGCTCAAGACGTGCTTCCCCGGTGTGGTCGATTGCTTCCAAGAAAGTCTCATAGCCGGGCAGCACTTTCTCCGACCGGTTTTCCCGAATCTGGCGCTGGCGCAGCAGCCGGCCAACGTATCGGGCGGACTGGAGGACGCCGTGCAGGCGCGAATCGGGAAATTCCAGGAAGCCTGTGATGCGGGCGTGTTCGCCGAGCTCATGCGATTGAACGCGCTCGATATAGAGCTGGTGGATCGCGCCCGGGCGGAAGTGCATCGCCGCTTTTCGCTGGTTCCGGACGGATCTGCGCGTTTAAGGGAATTGGGCGAGGCGTGCCTCAGCCCTACAAAGTCGGTGTAGGGGTCCGGGCCTGCCCGACCCACTTAGAAGATCAGCTTGAGCCCGAACTGGATCTGCCGCGGCGTGGTCGCCAGGTTGGTGATCAATCCGGCCGAGGGACTGGCGGTATAGACCGGCTGCGCTGCCGTACCGGTGTTGGTGAATACGGTTTGATTCGGCGAGGCGTAGTTGATGCGGTTCGTGAGGTTGAAGAATTCCGTGCGGAACTGCAAGTTAATGCGGTCCGACACCGCAATGTTCTTCAGCACCGAAAGATCCACCTCGGCCAAGCCGGGCCCGTTGAATACTCCCCGGCCCAGATTTCCATAGGTGCCATAGGGCGCGGGAATGAAGGCGTCAGGATTGAACCACTGGTTCGGATTGCCGGTCACCACCGGTCCGGTGAAGGCCGGATTCAGATTGGGCCGGTCGGGATTTCTGGTGTCGCCGTTGCCGGAGCGGTTCGAACCCATCAGCGGAGTAAACGGCAATCCGCTCAGCAGAGTGGTGATCTCGTTGAGCTGCCAGCCGCCTATGATCTTGTTCGCAACGCTGGACAGATTGCTGGCCCAGCGTTGCCCCGTTCCGAAGGGCAGATCATAGTGCGCCGAGAAGCTGGCCTGATGCGTGACGTTCAAGGCGGACGGTCCCCAATCGCGTCGCAGATCGTTTCGATCCATCACCATTTGCGGCTCATTATTCGCCTGGGCAATGGTCAGAGCCGAATTGTTATCCAGGTTCTTCGACCAGGTATAATTGGCCCGGATCTGGAAGCCTCGTGTCAGTCGCCGGTTCACGTCGATCTGCAGAGCGTTGTAGCTGCTGTTACCTTCCGAATACCAGAAGAATCCATTGGATACGTATATATTGGGGCGCGGTACCAGCGGAATGTACTGGGCTCCTTGCGCTACATGACTCTGCAGCGCGGGACCGACGGGAACATTACCCGCGGAAGTGGTGCCCCCCGCTTGGCAGCCGGCCGGGTTCGAACAGATCTGCGCCGGAATACTGTTGGGGTCCAGGCTAACAAACTGGTGGTATCCAAAAGATCCCACGTAAGCCACCCGGAGGCTCGTATTGCGGTCGAGTTGCTGCTCGACGGTGAAGTTCCATTCTTCCACCGTGGGAGTTTTTGCATCGGGCTGCACTCCAAACGGGGCATAAATGGAGCACTGCGAGCTGGGAATGCCAGGTCCGCAGGGAGGCAGCGGCTGTGTGTTGCGGGATACCGGCACCACATTTGGCAGCAAGCCATTGTAGGTAACCAGCCCGTTAAAGGGATACAGCGAGTTGACCTGGAAGGCGAGATCGTCTATCAGCGAGTAATACATCCCGAAGCCGGCGCGGATGGCGGTCTTTCCTTTACCGAACGGATCCCATGCGAGGGAGGCCCGGGGCGCGAACAGACGCTTGGCGTTGTTTTCGGTGAAGAGGGAATCGCTCACACGGGGGTTGGTCAGAAGTACGCCGTTTCCGTCTGTTATGTAATTGGAGGCGCGTCCCGCCACTTCGTTCCATCCCGTGGTGAATTCGTGCCGAAGTCCGATCTGAAGGGTCAGATTACGGCGAAGCTTGACGGTGTCGTCAACGTACCAGGCTCCGAACAGGCTTCGAAATCCGAGCGTGGTGGCCGAGGGAACCACCTGGAAATTCGTCAGGGTTCCCGCCAGGAACGCGTTCAGGCTGCCGAACGTCGCGATACCGAGCTGGCGGGAAGCGGTGTTCTCATTATCCTGAAGCCGCTGGAACCAGACGCCTGCGCTGATCTGGTGCCGGCCCTTGTTGTAGGAAATACTGTCCGAAAAAGTGAACAGATTGCGGCGATTCCACACGTTCGCGTTGTTACTGGGGCCAGCTCCCGTCAGAGCGCCCGAGCCGGTGGTGGTCTGCGCGCCTCCCACTGTGATTCCTCCCGCTCCGAATCCGCTGACAAAAGAAATATCGGCGGGAAACGGCACCGTGGAAGAGGAGCCGTAATTGAAGCCGGAACGTGAGAAGCCGGCCCGGAACGTGTTCAGGAGGCGCGGCGAGAGAACGTGCGTTTCCTCCACGCTGGCTACCTGATTGCGAAGCCCGAGAGCGGACGCGAAAAGCGGATCGCCCAATGGGATGATGCTGTTGCCGTCGTCCCTGGTGTACGATGCCGAAAGCGTATCGCGCTCCCGCAGGTTGTAGTCCATCCGCAAGGTCACAAAATCCTCGTCGACCGGATTCTTGGGATTGTAAATCGCTTTTCCGATGCCGTTGCCGAGTGAGCCGGCATTGGGAGCCGGCCACAGCGCCAGATATTTCCGCATGGCGGGATTAATGCTGGTGGAGCTCGGAAGGGTGCTCAGATCCGGGACTGTGCTGACGCTGGTGGTGGCCAACCTCTGCCGGAATGCTTCGTAGTTGCCGAACAGAAACAGCTTGTCCTTCTTGAGCGGTCCTCCCAGTGAACCTCCATATTGGTTCCGGCGGAACGGCGGCACTGTGCCCTTATCGAACACGCTGGGAGAATCCAGCGCGCTGTTCCGAAGGAATTCGAATAGCGATCCATGCAGTGAATTGGTTCCGGATTGCGTCACCACGCTAACCTGTCCGCCGGCACGCTTGCCGTACTCGGCGCCGTATGAATCCGTCAGCACGTTGAATTCGCGCACCGCGTCGATGCCCAGCAATCCGCCGCTCACGCCGCCCGGAGTGACTGCCAGCTGGCTGGTCCCGGTGTATTCGATTCCGTTCAGCAGAACCACGTTTTCCGAGGGCCGCCGGCCATCCACCGAGAATGTATTCCCATTACTGGTGCTGGTTTGCGGACTCTTCAAAACATAATTGAAGATGCCGGGATTGAGCGTCATCAGATTATCGAAGCTGCGGCCGTTGAGCGGTAATTCTTTTATCTGACGCTCGTTGACCAGTCCGGAAATGGCGGAAGTGGTGGTGTTGACCAGCGGAGTCTCCGCGGTTACCGTGACTTCTTCGGCGACGGCGCCCACGTCCAGCTGCAGGTTGGCCACTGCCTCCTGACCCACCGCCAGATCGATTCCCAGCCGGACGGCTGCCTTGAATCCGGCTTTTTCGGCGCGCACTTCCTGCGGACCGACGGGCACCGAAACGATTTTGTAGGTTCCGGTACTGTCCGTTACGACGCTGCGGGTGGCCCCCGTCTCGATGCTCTTTACCGTGACGGTCGCACCGGGAATCCCGGCGTTAGTGGCGTCCACGACCCGGCCGGAGAGCGCGCCGGTTACTTGCGCCCATCCACTTGGGGCGAACGCCAAAAGCGTCAATATACCGATGAAAAGCAGTTTCTTCATGAGATCTCCCGTGATTCAACGGTTCAAAATTTGCATTTCATTCGAGACCGGGACCGAGTAAACGAGCGCCCGTACTTTCGCTCTTACCCCATCCAAGTTCCGACATTCGGTCAGGATGTGCGCTGAACACGATCTGAAAACTGGCGGTTTCATCCGGACCCTCTGAAGGCTTTCCCCGCATAGGGGAGACTAACGCCAAATACTTAAGAATAGTATAGATGTCCCCTGGCTCGGGAAGGGTTACATCGAACTCTTGAGTCTTCAGCCGGACGCGAGTGTCGCCGAGTGACAGTTGGTACGTCAGAAAAGCGGCGCACTCGATGGCCGATTCGAACCACTCTTCCGCGCCAAAGGGAACGTCCAGATCGAGGTAAATCAGAACGCTGCGTTCCTGATCGCGCGCATATTCGCGAACTTGCAGGTCGCCGGTATGGGCCGTGGCCTTCCAATCGACGTTCCGGGCGCTTTCCAGAGCTTCATAGGGCCGGATGCGGTAAAAATCGTGCCCGCGTCCGCGCTGGATCATCTCCATTTCGCCGGTCACGGCGGCTAACAGCGATTCGAACCCGGGTTGCGGGTCCAGGCACGGATAAACCAGAATCTCGTGGCGCGCGGTAATCATTTCCCGGCGTTCGGAAAATCCGAAGGGGAAGCGGGTGGAGAACTGAAAACTGCGTTCCTTCTGCGCGCCCCTTCGTGCGAAGTAAACATCGACTGCTTCTTCTACGGTCCCGCCTCCCGGTAGCACGGGGAAGTAGAGAATCGTGTCGAACCCGCTTTCCGCCGCCCCTTCCAGGTGAATGCTGAACGACGGAATCCAGCGTTTCGTATTCTTGAGGCGCACGCCCGCGCGGACTTTTCGCCGTGCGGAAATGTGCTGTGGCAGGAACAGCTCCAATTCCAAACCGGCCAGGCTTAGTTTGCTGATGAACCCGGAGATCATGAAGGTCGACAGCATGGCCGCCAGGATCAGGAACATCAGGTTATTGGCGGAGATGAACGCGATCATGGCGACGATCAGCAGCGTCGCCGTGTAGGCCAGGCCGGTGCGCGTGACCTGCTGACGCAATCGCGGCGGCCAAAGCGATTTGCTCCGAAGCCAGGACTGCAGCGCGGCGAGCACGATTGCTCCAGTGTACCGTCCGTACACCGGCGAATGATTTGAAGGACTGGATCGGCTGCTGCCGGGTAAGCGGCCGGGGATTCCACGGGCTCGCCAAAGTAGACGGCCACAAAGGCCTGTGGGAGTGCCGTTGCAGGTAAATCTTGCAAGCGGGGGCGCCTCAGCACGATGGCATATCGGTTGCTGCAATTTCTTACGGATCTGGTCGGTAAATTCGAAACCTTGGCGCTATGAAATTTATCTTCCTTGTCGTATTAAGCCGTCGTTCCCGGCTGCTTACCGACCTCCTCTGCGGGATCATCCTGTTCCTACCCCTTCTCTTGCGGGCTGAACCAGTAGCTGTGCACCACTTGGAGGGAACCGTGCACGGATTTCTTGCTTTGAGCACGATGGACGGCAAGATTCTTGCTCCCGGTGATCTCATCCAGGTCATTCGTGGGAATCAAGTAGTGTCGCGTCTAGTCTTTCGCTTTAAGGACGGCTCGCTCGACGATGAAACCGCAATATTTACTCAGCGCGGTAGTCTTCGGCTGGTAAGCGACCACCACATACAGAAAGGCCCAGCGTTCCCGCATCCCATGGACGTTTTGATCACATCCTCTACTGGCCAAGTCACCGTGCGCTTTATGGACGATCACGGTCACGAAAAGGTCGAAATGGACCATCTCGACCTTCCGCCCGATCTGGCCAATGGCATCGTTCTAAATATATTGAAAAACATCCGGCCCGAGACAAAAGAGACGAAGATGTCTTACGTGGCGGCTACTCCTAAGCCACGGCTTGTGAAGCTCTCGATCATTCCGCAAGGCGAAGAAACGTTTTGGGTTGCTGGCTCCGGCGTCAAAGCGGTGCGTTTCACGATAAAGGCGGAGCTCGGCGGCATCGCGGGCGTGATCGCGCCACTTCTGGGCAAACAGCCTACCGATATTAACGTTTGGGTTGCCGGCGGCGAAGCTCCGACGTTCGTGAAACTCGAAGGCCCTTTATACCTGGGCGGCCCCATTTGGCGCATTCAATTGACGAGTCCCGTTTGGCGTCAATCGCTGCAGAAAAGTATCCCGGATCATCCTCAGAACAAGTGAGGGCAGACGCAGCGAGCACGATTGCTTCAGCGTACCGTTCTCTAGGAGTATGATCTAGATCATGCAGCCCAAATTACATCTTGGTCTATTCGCCTTGTGCTGTCTGCCCGCTTTCGCTCAACTCGATTCCTCAACACTACGCGCAAAGCTCGGCCAGCCTTTGAATCAGGAAACCTTCCATATGCCCGCTGGATTCGATGTCATTGTGGATTATGGGACGACGGGCCAAGTGTGCAAATTGGAAGTTCCGGCGGTGATGCCCCACGAGAATGCCAAAGTCTGGAACATTGCTGTGCAGAAGCAGCGAATGTACGATTTTCTAGCGGACTTGGTGCCCGCTTCAGCGCGGGGTAAACAGAACGGAGGGCTCACTGAAGTGTTTAGCCTGACATCCCTGACTACGGTCGAATACGAGAACGTCACGGTCCGTGAAATACAGTCTGGAAATCAACCCGAAAGCAAGGACAATACGATCACGATACGGTTCAAGAACGCCGGTTGCGAAACGCCCTAGTTGCCTCGAGACGCAACCCGCGCGACGGCATTGACAATCTTGCGGTAGGGTATTTTCTCGAAGGAATCGAAGCCGATCCACTCACCGTCCCGCCAGCTCGAGCCCTGCCAGCGCACCAGGATGGCCAGATGTTCGAGATCCGGGGACGAACCCGGCGAGATGCCCGCGCACAGCTCACGCAGTCGCCGGTCCATGGAGGCATTTTCGAGAAACGTTGCGTTTTCAGAGAGAGAAAATGACCGCGGCTCCAGCCATCGGCCGCCCGCCAGGAACATGAGATCGACGCTCTCCAGTTCGGCCGACGGCACCACCGCGACGCCCGCCAACCGGTCCAGAGCGCGAGCCAGTTCCCCGGCGCTGGCTTGCACTTCTTCAATGCGCGTCAACCTTTGATGCAGGCGCTCGGCCTCCTCGAACTGCATCGCCGCGCTGGCCTGGTCGCGAGCCGTCTCAGCCGATTCGTGGAGCGACGCTCCCTCGGTGCGCAGGAATTGCTCGACCCGCGTGGCCTCGCTCCGGTACTCTTCGATCGAAACCACCTGCTGACAGGGCCGCAGGCACTTGTTCATCTCGCCATAGATGCAGCCGGGATGATCGGGCGCGGGCGCCAGGTTTTCCTCGCATCTTCGCAGTTGGAACAAGTCCAGCATCTCGTTTTGAAAATGTTCCGCCGCGCCGCGGCCGCCAAACGGTCCGTAGTATAGCCCGCGGCCAAGCCGCGTGGTGAGCATGGTTCGCGGGAAAGCATTGTCAACCGTCAGCCGCAGGAACACCGGAGGCTTCAAACGTGTGACGCGCGACACGTCGTCGGGAAAATGTTGCTTGGCGAGTTCCAGGTGGATCAGAGCGGATTCGAGCTTCGAACCGGTGAGCCAATATTCGATCCGCTCCGCAACACCGTTTAGGTTCAGCACACTCGAGAACCGGTCGCGATTTGAGATCAGGCGTTTTAATCGGCGTCGCAGGAAGGTGGTCCGAGCCAAATACGGCGCGCCTTGGCCGGCCCACAGCAGAAATACGGCGGGGCGGTCGGGGATCGATTCCAGATCGGATGGGAGCGCGGTTCGGGGTTCGCGCATTTGCACTTCAATTGTAGCCGGGGCCATCGTTGGTAACTCCGACAGGGTAACCTCGAAGTATATGTCCTCTCCGGAGCGGACGGCCGCCCGCGTAGCCTTAGCAGGGATCGCGGCGAGCGCCGTGCTCGCAGCACTGAAGACTGGCGTCGGCCTGGCGGCCCACTCCGTGGCGACTGTCTCCGACGGCTTGGAATCGGCTGCCGACGTGGTCTCATCGGGTCTCGCGTATCTGGGCTTGCGGATCGCGGCCAAGCCCGCCGATGAGGATCATCCTTACGGCCATGGCCGCTTTGAAACGCTGGCCGGTCTGGCCGTGGGTGTGCTTCTGGCAGCGGCTGGCGCGACAATATGCGCCCATTCCCTGGAAGCCACCCGGGAGACGCCCGCCTTGTTCGCGATTTGGCCTCTGGGCTTATCGATTGTCACCAAGGCAGTAATGGCCGTTTTTAAAATGCGGGCAGGCCGGGCAACCCGCAGCGCCGCTCTCACCGCCGACGCCTGGAATGACTCGGTCGACATTCTTTCAGGCTCGGTGGCCCTGATCTCGGTCCTTCTGGCGGTCTATGTTCCCGATCACCTGCGCGACGCCGACCGCTTTGGCGGGTTCATCATCGGCCTGATCGTCATCTTCATGGGTTTCCGCGTGGTTCGGGAAACCGCGCTGCAACTGGTGGACACCATGCCTGATCCGCTCCAGATGGAAATCGTCCGCCTGGAAGCCTTGAAGGTGCCGGGGGCTCTGGGGATCGACAAATGCTTTGCCCGGAAGACGGGATTGCGCTACCATGTCGATCTGCATCTGGAAGTGGACCCCAACCTCACTGTGCTGGCTTCGCATGAAATCGCCCGGGCCGTGAAGCGTCACCTGAAGACCCACCTGGACTGGGTAGACGATGTTCTGGTTCACGTGGAGCCGCACCTCCAGTCAACGCCCCAGCCGACTGCCAAATCCTGATGGAAAACCGTGAAATCGCCCGCATGCTGTGGGAAACCGCCGACCTGATGGAGATCGCCGGGGAGGATTCATTCCGCATCCGTAGCTATCGCAACGCGGCGTCGGCCATCGAGGGTTATCCGGAGGCTATCTCGGCAATCCTTAAGGATCCGGCGAAGAAAGTCACCGATATCCCAGGAATCGGCAAAGGAATCGCCTCGGCGCTGGAGGAAATCGAACAGCGCGGCAGCTTCGATCGTCGTGATCAGATGCTTGAGGTTTATCCTCCTACTGCCCTGGAATTACTGAAGATTCAAGGATTGGGGCCGAAGGGTATCCGCACCCTGTTCGAGCATTATCGGGTTTCGACCATTGACGGTCTGGAAAAGATCTGCCAGGAGCAGAAACTTCGCGAGCTTCCCCGCATGGGAGCCAAGCTGGAGGAGAAGGTGCTGCGCTCGATCGCGGCCTATCGTCAGCGCGCTGGCCGCTTCCTGCTGAGCTTCGCTAGCGGGGTTGCCGACGAGCTGGTCGCGTTTCTGAAGGGGATCGATGGGGTCGAAACGGTGACGCCCGCGGGCAGTCTGCGCCGAGGCAAGGAGACCGTGGGCGATCTCGACCTTCTCGCAACCGGCCCCGGCGCCGAAGCGGCCATCGAAAGGTTCGTCACGCATCCGAAAGTTCACGAGGTGCTTGGCAAGGGTCCGAACAAAGCCAGCGTTCGATTTGGCCTGGAAGGCTTGCAGGTAGATCTGCGGGCGCTGCCCAAAGAGAGCTACGGCGCCGCGCTCCAATACTTCACCGGCAGCAAAGAGCACAGCATCCCGCTGCGGGCGCGCGCTCAGAAAATGGGATTGACGCTTAGTGAGTACAGTCTCTCCCGCGTCGACACCAAAGAAATCGTCGCCAGAGAGACCGAAGAGCAGATCTATGAAGCGTTAGGCCTGCGCTGGATCCCGCCGGAGCTGCGCGAGAATCAGGGCGAAATCGAAGCGGCCGAAGCAGGTACGCTGCCGAAGCTGGTGGAACTCGGCGACATCCGGGGCGATCTGCACATGCACACCCTCGAAACCGACGGACGCGCGACGCTTGAGGAAATGGCCGCGGCAGCGCGTGCGATGGGTTACGAATATGTCGCGATCACGGATCACTCCAAAGCCCTGGCGATGGCCAACGGACTCGACGAGAAGCGAGCCGTGGCTTTCGCGCATCAGGTCCGTGAGATGGACCAAAGCGGCTTAGGTATTCGCGTGTTCTCGGGGATCGAATGCGACATTCGCCGCGACGGCTCGATGGACCTGGAAGACAGCGCGCTCGGCGAGCTGGATTTCGTGATCGGCAGCGTCCACAGCTACATGAATCTGGAACCAGCGGAAATGACCGACCGGCTGCTGCGGGCGCTGGAGTGTCCGCATCTTCGCGCCCTGGGGCATCCCACCGGCCGCATTCTCCTGAATCGCGATGCGTATGGCTTCGACTTCGATGCGGTGGCATCGGTCGCGGCTCGCCGCAACGTGTATCTCGAAATCAACGCCAGCCCCGAGCGCCTGGACCTGACGGCATCGCTGGTGCGGGCGGCCAAAGCCCGTGGGGCGAAGTTTGTCATTTCGACCGACGCGCATCATCCCAAGCATCTGGCCAACATGCGCTACGGGGTGCTCATGGCGCGGCGTGGGTGGCTGGAAGCCGGCGATATTCTCAATACGCAGCCCCTGGAGCAGTTCGCGCGGGCGATCAAATCCAAATGAAACTCATATCCTCCAAAGAACTCATCCGTACGCCCATTTTTCACGTCACGATGGATCGCGCTTTAGATCCCGACGGATTCGAAATTAAGCGGGCCATCGTCCAGCACGGAGGCTCGGCTGTGATGATGCCGATCGACGAACGCCGCCGCGTGCTTCTCGTCAGGCAGTACCGGCTTCCCGCGCGCCGGTACATGTGGGAGTTGCCGGCCGGCCGCGTGGACGAAGGCGAGACTCCGCTGCAGGCCGCCAAACGGGAACTGGTGGAGGAAGCCGGCCTGCGCGCCAGGAAGTGGGCCAAACTGGCCGAGTTTTTCCCCAGCCCCGGCTTCCTTGCGGAAAAGATGACCATCTACACCGCCCGGGATTTGACCCAGGGCGAAGCTAAGCCGATGGAGGATGAGCGTATCGAGACCAAGTGGTACACGGCCCGCGAGATCGACCTGCTGATTCAGTCGGGCAAGATCATTGATGCGAAGACGATGATCGGGTTTCTACGCTGGCAGAGATACCTCGGAGGAAAGTAAACCCCGCAGGAAAATAAACATCGCTCCGAGCGCCTGCGCGCGATGGCTTACCAGCATCTTGTCGCCGATGGGTGCTTCGCCGAAGGTGCCGCCAAAAGGCTCGTAATAAAACAGCGGGTCGTATCCGAATCCGCCCGAGCCGCGCGGGGCTTCTAGAATGCGGCCCTCCACTGAGCCGCGAAATGTCCGGACCAGTTGGCCGTCTTTCACCAGGGCGATGACGCAGACGAACCGTGCACGGCGGCCGGTAACGCCGGTCAGGCGCTGCAACAAGAGCGCATTGTTGTCGGCGTCCGTCGCTTCCGGGCCCGCATAACGAGCGGAATGCACCCCCGGCGCGCCTCCGAGTGCGTCGACCTCCAGGCCGGAATCGTCGGCGAATAAATATCCGTCCGCGAATCGGCCGTAATATTTGGCTTTACCGATGGCATTTTCTTCAAACGTGGACCCGGTTTCATCGGGTGGAGGAACAGGGTGGGGAAGCTGCCGAAGATCGAAGTCGGGAGCGGCCAGCTGAAACTCCCGCAGTTTCCCTGAGTTGGATGTGGCGCAGTAGACGGTCACTGATTCTCGAACGTTTTCTGGATCGCCACCAGGTCGCTGATCCCTTGCCGCGCGAGCGCCAGCAGTTCGGCCAGTTGCGCGTCGTCAAACGCCGTCTTCTCGGCCGTGGCCTGCACTTCGACGAATTTCCCCGCGCCGGTCATGACCACGTTCATATCGACTTCCGCCGAAGAGTCTTCCTGATAACACAGATCGAGCATCGGCTTTCCTCCGATGATCCCCACACTAGTGGCCGCCACAAAGTCGCGAATCGCCGATTTCTTGAGCGTCCCGAACTTCACCAATTTCCGCACGGCCGCGGAGAGCGCGATGTAGGCCCCCGTAATCGCGGCCGTACGAGTCCCTCCATCCGCCTGCAAGACGTCGCAATCGAGGATCACGCTGCGCTCTCCCAGCGCGTCCATATCGATCACCGATCGCAGCGACCGGCCGATCAGCCGCTGGATCTCCATGGTCCGACCCGAGGCGCGGCCCTTGGAAACTTCTCGTGAAGTGCGGGTCGAGGTGGCCCGCGGTAGCATCGAGTACTCGGCGGTAACCCAGCCTTTGCCGGATCCCCGCAGGAACGGCGGCACGGACTCTTCCACCGACGCGGCGCACAGCACGCGCGTATTGCCGACTTCAATCAGGACAGAACCTTCGGCGGTCAGCAGGTACTCGGTGGTAATTTTCACCGGGCGAAGCTGCCCCGGTTGTCTTTGATCGATTCGCATTCGTCTTTTAACTTCCGCTTCCGGACCGCAGGACCAGATAAAAAAGCCAGAAAATCAAGCCGAATCCTAAGGCGATAATCACCGCGCAAGGAAGCAGACCTCGCTTGGAGTCGGGCGCGGACTTGCTCTTTTTCGATCCCGCTGGTTTGAATTTTGCCATGAAACGTTACTGGGGTTCGCTACGTGGTTGGTACTCTTAGCATCTTAGCGCGCGCATCGCCGTGGGGCTCGCGCAGATAACGCAGCAAGGCGTCGGCCGATCCGTCGAAAAAGCCGTCCACAAGCTGCTTCAGCGCCTGTTCTCGGAGGACGTCGCGGCTAAGCTTGGGCCGGTAGATATAAGAACGTCCCGGTTTGCGCCGCGCGACGCAGCCGCGCTTCTCCAGGCGGTCGAGCAACGTCATCACCGTGGTATAGGCCAGGACACGCTCCTTGGACACCCCTTTTCGGACGTCGCGGACCGTGCCTTCGCCCAGCCGCCACAGGACCCGCAGGCATAGCAGTTCGAGCGGCGGCGGCAGGCCTTGCGATGCGGGTTTTCGTCTCAAGAGCTGGTGCCGGTCACGCTGCCAAGTGCGCCCTTCAGCTTGGCAGCGAACGCAGAAGCTGGTTCGGACACTCGCGCTGCGGGTTTCGACGCTGGCGCCTCCATTGCCGTTTGCGGCGCCGCTCCCGGGGAGCTTTCCAGATACTTGTTCTTCTTCAGCGCGCTGCGATCGAGCGCCGGGTTGTATCCGGTCCATTCTCCCAGGACCTGCGGATCGCGATCGATCAGGGACCGCATGCATTCCATTTTCGAATCCATATTGTCCAAAAGATGCAGCAGCAAAGCCTCGGGAAACATCGGGATCTTGGGCGAACCAAAGGCGAGTTCCCCGTGATGCGAGAGGATCATGTGCACCACCAGATCCCGCAGGCGCGGTGGAAAGTCCGGCATCAGCCGCAGTTTGTCCAGCACCATCTGCGCCCCGATCTGGATGTGTCCCAGCAACTGGCCTTCGGTGGTATAGCCGAAGCTGCGGGCGTAGTGCAGCTCGCGGATCTTGCCCAGATCGTGCAGCAGCACGCCGGTCAGCAGCAGATCGAAATCGATGTGAGGATAGTGCGCGGCGCTGGTCTTCGCCAAGCTGCACAGCGAAAGCACATGCTCGATGAGGCCGCCGATCCAGTTGTGATGGACGGTCTTGGCGGCCGGCGCCGTGCGGTAAGCCTGGGCGATCTCCTGGTCCGCGAAGATCACTTCCAGCAGATGTTTTAGATGCGGCTCCGACATTCCCGCGATCCAGCCTTCGAGCTCGCGGAACATTTCGTTGCGATCGCGCTTGGAAGCCGGCAGATAATCCGCCAGATCGATTTCCGATTCCGGCACGGGCTGGATCTTGTGCAGCGTCAGCTGCGGCCGATTCTGGAAGATCTGGAGCAGGCCCTTGATGCGGATGAAATCGTCGCGCTCGAATGTGCTGATCGCTTCCGCCGCGTTATCCCACATCTTGGCGTCCATCTCGCCGCTGCGGTCGGTGAGCGTCAGCGAGAGATAGGGATCGCCGGACTTCTTCTGGCGCACGTCTTTGTACGAAACCAGGAACACGCCCTGAACGGTTTGGTTGGGCTGAAGCTCGCTAAGATAGGGCGATTTCATGGACCGCTAGCGCGATGAAGACGATCCAGCAGCTTTGGTGCCTGGAATGGGGATAATCCCCAGGACTTTTTTTCGTGAAGGATTCAGCAATACTTCTTCTTTGGTGACGGTCTCGGGCTTAAGCTGCGCCGGATCGCTCCAGGCCGTGTTCTTGCCGGGAGCCGCGCCCGTGTCTTCGAATCCGGGTTTGATCTCCAGAAATGAGATGTCCCGCAGCTTGGTGAGATACGCACGCAAGGCGACCTGCTGGCGGGAACTCATAATCCGGTTTTGAATGTCGGTCTCGACTTCTTCAAAGCCCGCCAGGCCCGCCTTGTAATGCTCATCCACGTGCAGGATCAGCAGCGCGCTTCCGATGTTGATGGGATCGGTGGTATATCCCCGCTCTTTATCCCAAACCGAGGCTTCGATGGCAGGCGCCAGATCGCCTTTCTTGTAAGGATCCAGCGCGCCGCCGTCCTTGGCCGTAGGGGAATCTGAGTTGGTTTGCGCCAGTTCGTTGAAGCGCTCGCCTCTGCGCGCGCGGTCCACCAGGTCCTTGGCCTTCTTTTCGGCGGCCGCCATGGCCACCGGATCTTCCTGCTTGCCTTGAATGGAAATGGCGATCTCCCGCAGGAAGACGCGCTCTTCGCGCTGGAATTCGTCCTTGTGCGCGTCGTAGTAGGCGTGGACTTCTTCGTTGGTGAACTGGATCTTCCTCATGACCTCTTCGCGGATGACTCCCTGGACGTAGAAGTTCCTCTTCAGATCCTCCTTGAAGTCTTCATAGGATTTCCCGGTTTCCTGCTTTACCAGGGCCTGGAATTTTTCCGGATCGGCCGTATTGGTCTGGCGCTGCAAGTCGGCCAAGTACTTGTTGACATCCGGATCCACCTTCAGCTCCAGTTCCTTGCCTTTCTGGACCAGCAGAAGATTGTCGATCTTGTTGCGCAGCAGATTGGCCGACTCCTCCTTGAGGGCATCTTCCAGGCGTTTGCCGGTGGTGCCATTCGCGCGCAATTGCTTCTCCAGATCCGCACGGTCGTGATCCAGGTCGATGTTGGTGATGATGTCCCCGTTCAGCTTGCAGACTATCTGCTCGACGGTGACCGCGTCCGCCAGCACCGAGACAGCGAAGGCGGCGAGTCCCGCGGCTAGGACGCCCAGGTAACGCATTCCTCGATTATATCCCGGTACCGAGCTATGGTCTCGCATGTCAAGATCACAGCAATTGTTATGCCGGGAAGGCGTCTCACTGCGTTAACTGATTCTCGAATCGGGCGTGTGCGTCGGCTGCACACTGGGCCTGACATGCTTCACTTGCGCCTGGCTGCGCTGTCCAACTGTTAGAATGAGACTTCCGCTCATGCGCCGCGTCCTGCTCCCGTTCTCCCTGCTGCTTTTGTCGGTGGCCTGCAATCGCTCTGCGCCGGCCGGCGTCGCAGCCACGGTGAACGGACGCGCCATCACCTTCGCCGAGCTCGATAAGCAATATCAATATTCCCAGTTCGGACAATCCGAGCATCCCAGCGACGATCAGGTGGCCATCCAGCGACTGGAGGTCCTGCGCACCCTGATCGATAACGAAATCATGCTGCAGCGCGCCGAGCAGCACGGGCTGATGGCCACCGAGTCGGACGTCGACGCGAAATTCGCCGAGCTCAAGGCGCCCTACACGCAGGAGGAATTTCAGAAGCAGCTCAACGATCGAAAGATGACGGTTGAGGATCTGAAAGCCCAGCTCCGTCGCGATCTCAGCGTCCAGAAGCTGCTCAACAAGGAGACCACCTCCCGCATCAGCATTTCCGACAAGGACATCGCCGACTTCTACAACGCCAACAAGGCCAACTTCAATCTACCCGAGCCTCAGATTCATCTGGCTCAGATTCTGGTGACGCCCACTCCCAGCTCAAACGTTCGCAATCTGCGCAGCGACAAGGCCCAGAACGATGCGGAGGCGCGCAAGAAGATCGACAGCCTGTATGCGCGCGTGAAGCAAGGCGAGGATTTCGCCATGCTCGCGCAGAATTATTCCGAGGATCCCGATTCAGCCCAGGCCGGCGGCGATGTCGGTTTCGTTCGCGAATCGGCGCTGGAGCAGGCGAATGCGGATCTGCGCAAAGCCATCATGGCGCTGCAGCCGGGCGAAGTGACTCCAGTGGAGCGCACCCCGGAAGGCTATCGAATCCTAAAAGTAATTACGCGCGAGCCGGCCGGGCAGCGGCTCCTGGATGATCCCTCCGTTCAGCAGACCATCCGCGAGACGCTGATCAATCGTAAGGACCAGTTGCTTAAAGCCGCATACTACGAAGTAGCGCGCAACGAAGCCAAAGTGGTCAACTACCTGGCATCCAGCATCGCCGGTAGCAGTAATCAAAAGTAGTACGGCCGCGGGGCACTAGTCCTTACGCTAACGGCATCACCGCAAGCCTGATTTGAGGATCATTGCGATTGTAAAGGTAGTATCCATTGTCGTGATTGTCGTAGTCGATATAAAGGTCATAGGAGTCGTACCAATTATCGGACCAGTACTCCGGCCACGGATCCAGCAGCAGGAATGAATACCCGCCGTAGTCGAAACGTGGATAACCCATGTACATCACAGGACGCGTGTGAAGCCGGAACGAGTGCTGGCTGCCAAAATACAGACCGAAACTGACCTGCGGTATGTAGAAGCCACCGTAGCCGCCGCGCTGCGCCCAGGTTCGATGGTCCGAAGCCCAGTTGCGGGCGCGATCCTGCTGCCAGGAATCGTGCCCCTGCCAGGCTCCCTGCTGAGACCAGCTCTTCTGTTGCTGCCAGGTTCGCGCCTGCTGCTGTGAGCGCTGCACCGGCGGTTGGTAATTCTGCTGAGCGCGCTGCTGCTGCGGTTGCGACTGTTGCGACCCCTGTCTTTGTTCCTGTCGCTGCGGTTGTTGGGCGCGCTGAGGCTGCCGCTGTTGCTGCGGTTGCTGGGCGCGCTGAGGCGGCTGCTGTTGCTGCGGCTGTTGGGCGCGTTGAGGCTGTTGCTGCTGCCGTTGCTGTTGCTGCGGCTGTTGCTGGGGTTGTTGGGCGCGTTGAGGCTGTTGCTGCCGCTGCTGCTGTGGCTGTTGCTGCTGCTGGGGTTGTTGGGCGCGCTCGGGGCGCTGCTTTTGCTGCGGTTGTTTAGGCTGCTGAGCGCGCTGCGGCTGGCCTTTTTCCTGCTTCCCCGAATCTCCCTGCTTATCGCCTTGGTCGTGTTGAGCGTACACAGGAGCCATCGTGCCGAAGAGCAGGAAGATTCCGGCCGTACTCGTCGCTCGTATGAACTTCATGCCAATTCCTCCCATATTTCGATTCTGGTCCCGTTCCAGGTGTTACTAGACGACCCTGCGTCCCTGAATCAGCTGGATGGCCAGCACGACCAGTGCGATCACCAGCAATATGTGAATCATTCCGCCCATCGTATAGGCAGTAACCAAGCCCAGTGCCCAAAGCACCAGCAAAATTACAAAAATAGTCCAGAGCATGTGTGTGTTTTCCTTTTTTCGAAAAGTGCTATTCCCATTCTTTCCATGGGCAATTGGGGGTCCAAACCATTAGTTGCAGCAGCTACCGGGGTATTTGATGGTTTCTCAGCCAACTATTAGAGCCAGAGACTGCCCACTGGCCGCCGCTCTTGCTTCGATGGGCAAGTAATTCCTGCCGTGAAACGGAAAGCCTGGACCCGCGGCCCGGCCGGACATATAGTTGGCATTCCTCGTGCTCAAAGCATTGGCGTGATCAATACCAAACGGGTGAATATTATGCGGCAAACAAAGGGTGTTGCAGTACTGATGATCGCATCGGCAACGTTCCTGGCCGCGCAGACGGATCCGCCGGGCCGGGTCGGACGGCTCAATTACACCGATGGCCCAGTGTCTTTTCAACCAGCCGCCGTGAACGATTGGGTGGATGCGAGCGTGAACCGCCCGCTCATATCCGGCGACAACATCTGGGTGGGCGACCGCGGACGAAGCGAATTGCACGTTGGATCGACGGCTGTCCGCTTAGGCCCGAACACTGCGTTCCAGTTTCTGAACCTGGATGACGAGACGGTGCAGATCCGGCTTTCCGAAGGGACCCTTACAATCCGCGTGCGCAATCTCGCGCAGAACCAGATCTTCGAGGTCGATACGCCCAATGTCGCGTTCACGCTAGTTCGACCCGGCGAATACCGCATCGACGCCAATCCGGATTCCCGGAGCACGATAATTACGGTGCGCGACGGCGAGGGCGAGGTGACGGGTGGTGGGGATAACTTTCCGGTCTATGCGCGTCAGCAGGTGGTTGTGAGAGGCGACGATCAGATTACTTATAATCTCGCCTCGGCTCCCAGAGACGACGCCTGGGACCAATGGTGCTCCTCGCGCGACCAGCGGGAGGATCGGTCGCTGTCAGCGCGTTACGTTTCCCGCGAAATGGATGGCTATGAGGACTTGGATCAGTACGGCCGCTGGGATAATCAACCCGGTTATGGCAACGTGTGGATGCCGACTTCAGTCGACGCCGGGTGGGCGCCCTATCGTGACGGGCATTGGGCCTGGATCGCGCCCTGGGGTTGGACCTGGGTGGACGATGCGCCCTGGGGATTCGCTCCTTACCACTACGGCCGTTGGGCTTCTTTCGGAGGCCGCTGGGGCTGGATACCCGGACCCTATGGGGTGACTCCCGTCTATGCACCGGCGCTGGTGGCCTGGATCGGCGGAGGCGGTTCTGGTTTCAGCTTGAGCTTTTCCTTCGGAACAGCCGCGGCAGTCGGATGGTTCCCGCTCGGTCCTCGCGAGCCGTATTTTCCGTCCTATCAGGCGAGCCGTGGTTATTTCGCGCGGGTGAACAACACCAACACGGTGATTAACACCACGGTTATAAATAACTACTACGATTCCAGCAGGAACAACAACGCAATTACCAACATCCGGTACGCAAACCGGAATGTTCAGAACGGCGTCACGGCGGTTCCGCAACAAACCTTCGTCCGCGGCAGCCGCGTGACGCAAGATGCGCGCGCGGTTCCGTCCGCTCAACTTTCCTCAGCCCAAGTCTTTGGGGCTCCGGCGATCGCGCCGCAACGAGAGAGCGTTCTCGGCGCCCGGGCAGATACCGCGTCGCAGGCTCCACGTCCGCCCGCCAGCGTATTGAGCCGGCCCGTAGTGGCACGCACCGCGCCTGCTCCGGCTCCGGTTCCATTCGACCGGCAGCAGCCGGGTCTAGCGAAAAATCCCGGCCGACCGCTTCCCACAGCAACCGTCCAGCAACTGCGGCAAGCCGCGCCGGCGCCGGCCGCTCCGGTTCGTGTAGTCGATATGGGCCGAGTCAAACGCGTCCAGCCGACAGTTGGAGCGGGACCCCAAGGCGCGCCGCAACAGAACCGCGTTCCTCCGCCCGCCGTAGAGCGTCAAAATGGAAAGCAACAGCCGCCGCAGGTGCCACAACCCCGGGTAGCGAGCCCTCAGGTAGAGAGACCTCAGCCGGCGCAAACCGGGCAGCAGAAGGGACGGCAGCAAGCTCCGCAGGCGCAACAGCCGCCCCCGCAACCCCAGCGACAGGTGACGCTACCGCCGGTACAAACGCCTCAAGCTCCGGTGATCGAGCGGCAGAAGGGGCGACAGCAGCCTCCGCCGCAGGCGGAACAGCCGCCCCAGCAACCCCAGCGACAGGTGACGCCACCGCCGATACAAACGCCTCAAGCTCCGGTGGTCGAACGGCAGAAGGGACGTCAACAGCAGCCTGCTCCACAGCAGGCAGCGCCGGCTCAGGCCCAGCCTCCTCAGACTCCGGCAGCCGAACGGCCGCCGCGCCAAGACAGAGGAAAACAGGGAAAATCCAAAAACGACAAACAGGATCAGTGATGTCCTTGTCTTTTTTCCAAAAGCCAGGCTCAGCTCCAACAGGGAGATGACCGTATTAGGTCAACTGATGCGCCGCCGCCACGCGTTCCACGCAAAAGCCCACGGGTAACAGCGGCCTTCAAGATGCTTAGTCCTTATAGAGAAGAGGAGACAACATGAAACCCAGCACCAAGGATCAAATCTCAGGCAAGCTTCATGAATTGAAGGGCAAAGTGAAAGAGAAGGCCGGGCAGGCGACGAATAACCCGGACCTGGCGGCCGAAGGCCAAGGCGAAAGGCTCGGCGGCAAGATCCAAAAGAAAGTCGGGCAGATTGAAAGGGTCCTGGAGAAGTAGATCGGTCGGTTCCGTTAGTCGACCGCTTAAAGGAGACCGTCATGAACAAAACTCTTGGAGTCGTCCTGATTGTGCTTGGCCTGATCGGTCTTGCGTGGGGCGGGTTTACCTACACGACCAGAGAAAAGGTCGTTGACATCGGACCGATTCACGCGACTCGAGACGAGACCCATCATGTTCCACTGCCGCCCATCTTTGGCGCGCTGGCGCTCATTGGAGGCATTGTGCTTCTGGCGATGCCTAAGAAAGCATAACGTCCGCACGGCCGCCGCGGATCAAGATTAAACGAAAGGAAGAACGACAATGATCTTACTCATCATCATTCTGATCTTGGTTTTTGGACTGGGTGGGGGATACTACGGCCACTCGCGCTGGGGTCCCGGAGGGGGAGCCGGAATAGGTCTGGGGACGATATTGGTGATTCTGCTGATCGCCTACTTGCTCGGTTTGTTCTAAAGCTTTCAGGCGGCCAGTGCGGCGCAGGTCCCTGGGGGTGCAATTCCAGATGGTCCGATCAACCGGCCCGATAGCTTCCCAGCACCCTCAGGAAGTCCGCGAGCTCGCCCAGGTGTGCCACAGCGTTCTTTACGGCTTCGTCGTTACTCCGCCCCAGTAAGTCCAGGTAGAAAAGGTATTCCCAGGGCTTGCCCCGCAGCGGCCGCGATTCGATCTTTACCAGGTTTAGATCGCGCAGAGCCAGCGCGCTGAGGGCCCGGAACAGCGCTCCCGGAATATTCTTCGTGGAAAACACCAGCGACGTTTTCCACGGAGTCCGGCCGCTGTGTTTGCCGCGAGCTTTAGAGCCGCCCGGTTCGAGCAGAAAGAAGCGTGTGTAATTCTGCGGATCGTCTTCGATCCCGCGCTTCAGGATCCGGGCTTTGTATATCTTTGCCGCCAGCTCCGAGGCGATTGCGGCGCCGCCCGGCGGACGCTCCTCCATGATCATCTTCACGCTGCCGGCGGTGTCGTAATACACTTTGGGTTCGATGCGCTTGTGGCGCGCGAAAAAATCCAGGCATTGATTGATCGCCACTTCATGCGAGTAGACCTGGCGGACCCGAGCGAACGTCATCCCCGGCGGGGCAATAAGGTTGTGCACAATCCGCACGTTGGTTTCCGCCGTGATCGCGAAGTTGTGGCTCAGCAGCAGGTCATAATTCGCATAGATCGAGCCGTGCAGTGTGTTTTCGATGGGAATCGCCGCGGCGTCCACCGAACCCTTCTTGAGCGCGGCGAACACCTGGTCGAAGCGTTCATGCGGCACCGGACGCGCCTTCGATCCTAACAGTTGCAGAATGGCCTGCTGGCTGAATGCGCCTAATTCTCCCTGGAATGCGACTCTCATTTGCTCCTTGGTCCGTCCCAACGCTGCGCGTCGGACGCAGGTAGTCCGAGTAAATCCAGCACCCGGTTAACGCTTTGATCCACAATCTCATCGACACTCTGCGGCTGGTGATAAAACGCGGGCATCGGCGGAGCGAGGATCGCCCCCATCTCCGCCAGCGCCGTCATCGAGCGCAGATGGCCCAGATGAAGCGGCGATTCGCGCACCATCAGGACCAGCTTGCGCCGCTCCTTCAGAGTCACATCGGCCGCCCGAATCACCAGGTTCGAGCTGATCCCGGCGGCGATCGCCGACATGGTGTGAATCGAACAGGGCGCGATCACCATGCCGTCGGTCGAAAATGACCCGCTCGCCAGGCGGCAGCCGATATCTTCGACCGGATAAGAACAGTCCGCCAGCGCCTTGAAGTCGGCCGCGGATTTACTCAGCTCCAGGAACGCCGTACGTTCGCCGGAGCGCGTCAGGATCAAATGGATCTCGGCGGCACCTGCCGCCCGAAGTTTCTCGAGCAGACGCCATCCATAGATGGTGCCGCTGGCGCCGGTGATGCCCACCACCAAGCGGACCGAATGATTTGCCACTCCCCGAATCTAACAAAATAGAGGAATGGCTGACGACTTCGGTCTAGATTTAGGTTCGTTGAAGCAGATGGCCGCTGAGTCCGCCGCCGCCCAGGTTGAGAGCGGCATGGTCGTCGGCCTGGGGACCGGCACCACCGGCGAATTTGTGCTGCTAGCCCTGGCGCGGAGAATCCGTGAAGGCCTGCGGATCACGGGCGTCCCCACCTCCGAACACACCGCGGCTCGCGCCCGCGACCTCGGCATTCCTTTGACCGAGTTAACCGGGCCGATCGATATCGCTATCGACGGCGCCGATGAAGTCGCGCGTGGCGCACTTCATCTCATCAAGGGGCGCGGCGGCGCACTCACCAGGGAAAAGATCGTGGCGCAAGGCGCCTCTCGGTTCCTGGTTGTAGTTGATGAGACCAAAATGGTCACCCGCTTGGGCGCCGCGCCGGTACCTGTCGAAGTGGTTCCGTTTGGCTGGCAGGCGACCAGTCGCCGCATGGAAGCTCTTGGCGCGAAGCCCCTACGGCGCGATTTCGTGACAGACAACGGCAACTACGTTCTGGATTGTGCCTTCGGTTTCATTGAATCGCCGGCAACGCTGGCGCACGAGTTGGATCACGTCGCCGGAGTCGTGGAGCACGGACTGTTCATCGGCATGGCCACCGAAGTCCACGTGGGATCACCGTCAGGCGTACAGATACTCAGCGTCTAGAAAGAGATGCCTAACAAGAAGGTTGTTTCGTTCGGATTCGTGCTGAAAATGGTTCCTGGCTCTCGATCGAAGTTCCCGGAGAACCACCTGGTATACCGAATCTCAGGCATCAAGTGGATATACCGAACAGGACGGAAGTCAATCCCTCCACCGGCGACAAATCCTTCGCTGGTGGGTTTTGTGAATTCAGGAGGAGTTGAAGTTCTCCCGTTCGTTTGGCTAACGAAACCGGAGAAGTCCTGGTTGAAGGCCGCAAAGTTCGACTCCACTCCGCTGATGTGATCAAACGCAATGCCCCCCTCGATGAAGGGGCTTAGGCGATGGACATCATGGTGCCACTTCATGAGTATCGGGAAATTCCACCGGTCGGCTCGGGTGCTTGTGAAGTAACTCCCATGTCCCGACGAGGGCGAGCGGCGAAAGAAATAGGAATCATAGTTCAGCCGGTTATAGAGCGCATCGAACTCAATCCCCAATCCAAAGGGCAAGCGAAATTCGATGCTTGGGCCGAACGTGTAACGTTTTGACTTCGACGAGTAGTTAAATATTGAGCACACCGCCGCCGTCGAGGCGCAAATATCCGGGGCTTTAAACTCGAACGCGTCCGAAAGAGGAACACCCACCATGGCGCCAATCGACAGCGGACCAATTTGGCCGAATGCTAACTGGCCACAGAAGATCGCGGTTGCCCAAATTGCCGATCTCACGATATACGCCCGAAGTGCGTCATAGCAGTTTCCGAAGTAACAGCTTCGCTTCCTTCAGCCGTTCGAACTGCTTTTCTGCATCCTTGAACGCCTGCGTATGCACGCACCGCCGCGCGCCCTCATGCTCGGCGGGATAACGCAGATGCAGCATCTCGTGATACATCACGTACTCCAGGGCGAGACGCGGAGTCCCGGGCCGGTCGAAGATCCGACTGATGACGATCGCATTGTGGGGCGGATCGTAATGCCCCAGCATGGTGCGCGAGGCCTGCTTGCTCCACCCTACAGACGGCCGCGCCATCAACCCGAAGAAATATCGCAGGTTCAGCTCCTCGAACACTTCCACCAGGTCGAATTGCTTACCCTGCGGAGGATCCACATGCTTCCGCCCCCGAATATGCTTCACCAGCTCCAGACTCCGGCGCACATCGCGGCGATTGAGGTATCGCCGGTAGCGGTCGTTGCTCGCCGCCGGAATCGGACGTCGAAACAGCTTGGCCAGCAGGATCTCGGCCAAGGCTTCATGCACGCTCTCCGGCGCTCCGGCCAGTGTGTCCGCCATCCGCACCCGCAGAGTCCCTTCCTCCAGACGGATCTGAGCATTGGCGTTGGCATAGCGCCGCACCTGTATTTCGATCGAGGGCAGGGGAGTGCGCGGCTTTAGTCTCCGAAACACGCGCGCATAAATCTGTTCCGTCGTGGCCGGCCTGGTCGGCTCCCACGCCATATCGAGTGCTGGGCTCTCGACGAACATCTCCTTCGAAAGGTAACATGGAGCGTTGCCCTTTAAAAAACAATCTTGCCAGGAGTCGCCGTGCGGGGAGTAATGTCCGGAGTAAAGATCAGCGCGCTGGGCTGCTATGTGCCGCCCGCCGTGCTCACCAACCACGATCTCGAAAAGATGGTCGAAACCAGCGATGAATGGATTCTCCAGCGTGTTGGCATTTCCGAGCGCCATATCGCCGCCGCGGACGTCGCCACTTCGGACATGGCGGTCGAAGCGGCTCGCGCGGCGCTGGCGCAGCGCGGCATCGACGGCAGTGAACTCGACGCAATCCTGGTTTGCACCGTCACGCCGGATATGATGTTTCCCTCCACCGCGTGCCTGGTCCAGCACCAACTCGGCGCGAAACACGCCTGGGGCTTCGACCTGGTCGCGGCATGTTCGGGATTTGTGTACGGCCTCACCACCGCCGCTCATTTGATCCGTGCGGGCACGCACAAAAAAGTCCTGGTGATCGGAGCCGACACCATGTCGCGCATCATCGATTACACTGATCGCAATACGTGCGTCCTGTTTGGTGACGGCGCCGGCGCGATGCTGCTCGAGCCGTCCGAAACCGAAGACAGCTTTATCGGATTCCTGAACGAGATTGATGGATCGGGCGGCGACTATCTCAAAATGCCCGCCGGGGGCAGCCGTATGCCCGCCAGCGCCGATACCGTCCGTGACCATCTTCATTACGTGAAGCAGGACGGCCAACAGGTTTTCAAATACGCGGTCCGCAAGATGTATGACATCTGCACCGAACTGCTCAACCGGCATGGCCTTACGATCAAGGATGTAAAACTGTTGATCCCGCACCAGGCCAATCGGCGGATTATCACCGCCATCGCCGAGCGCCTCGGCATCGATTGCGAACGGGTGATCATCAATATCGACCGTTACGGCAATACTACCGGCGCAACCATTCCTTTGGCCACGCGCGATGCCATTGAGAGCGGAAAGCTCAAGAAGGGCGATATAGTCCTGTTCACCGCGGTGGGCGCAGGCTTTACCGTCGGCGCCAATCTGTGGCGGTGGTCGTACTAACCGCCTCCCGGGCGCATCACGATTTCGCGCGTTCCGCCGTCCAGGCCGTAGATGCGGATGACCTGCGGTCCCGCCGGTTTGGGCACCGCCGTTTCAGGTTGGGGTGCGGCATTCGCCACAGCCGGCGCCACAACCGGCGCGCTGCCCTTTAGTCCCGCGTCGAGCTCTTGCTCGCTGACGGCCAGGGATAAGGTTACGCTCTTCTGGTCGATCGCAATTTCAATCCCCCGAGCCGCCGGCGGCAAGGAGGCAACCATTTGCTGCAACGTTTTGGCTAACTGCGCGGCAGCTGCCTCGGAGGAGGCCGTGAGCGCGGCCGCTAACCGCAATCCACCCTGGAGCGATATCCCACCTTCGAACCCCTCCGCCTCCGCGTCGATCGGCACGAAGAGTCCGGCCAGCGGATCCGGCAGACTGGCAGCCACCACGAACAGATCGTCCTGAGCATGGCGGGCGGCGCGGGCCAGCAGGGGAGAATACTGACGGCTCGCTTCGTCCGCCAGGCTTAGATCAATCGCGTCCTTCAGAGTCGGCACGTATCCCAGAAGAACCAATCGGTCGCTGATCCGCGCGATGCTCAATGTTTCCTTGCCCGGTGTGACCCAGATTTCGGTGTCGTGGTAGACCGCCCTCTTCAGACCTTTCCTCACCGCCTGCTCACGCAGCGCCTCAGCAGGAAAGTCCCCGGCCGCCATCGCCAGAAGCGCCGGCGATGAGATCAGGATCTGCCGCGCTTGCTTGATACAGTCCAGATCCGGGAACCCCAGGCCTCCATCGCCGCTCAGTTCCCCCGAAATGGCCGCGGCGAAAGGCGACATACGGAGGTGTTCCCATTGCATCCCTACCAGCGCCGTCGCTTCCGGTGAAGCATATCGCCACCAGGCGGGATGTGACTCCGCGAAGGCCGTTCCCGTAATGAAAAGGAGAGCACCGGTGACCAGATATGGCCGCAATGTCATAAAACGTCCATCGGACGAACAAATCCAACAGAGTACCCGGTAAATTTTTCATCAGCTTCGGAACCCGTTATTGCAAATACGAGGGTTAGACCATGGTCGACCGATTGCACTAAGGGGAATACATGAAACGAACCGAGTACTCTGATGCGTTCCAGAACGGATACAGTGCCACTCGCCGCTTTCTGCTGTCCCGCGGCGCGGCATTGGAGGAAGCCGAAGAAATTGCGCAGGCCGCCTGGGCCCGCGGATGGGAGTACCGCGCACAGTTGCGCGATCCATCCATGGTCAGCTTCTGGGTCAACTCGATTGCCCGCAATCTTTTCCGCGCGCGATTCCGAACTCCTCCCGTGCTTCCCCTGGATGGAATCGATCCGTCCTACACCATGAGTCTCGAAGAGCAGATCGAGGTGCGCCGGATCCTGGATATGTGCCCAAAGCGCGATCGCGCTCTGCTCGAGAAAAGCCTGCAAGGCTACTCGGCGGAAGAGATCGCCCGCGATGAAGGCATCAGCTCCACTGGCATTCGGGTGCGGATGCTGCGGATTCGGCAGGGCATCCGAGCACAACTGGCAATCGCCGCTTAACTTAAACTGGGGGTTCATGCCCCCGGAGACCGTACTGGAGTTGCGTCGCGTATCGAAAGATTTCGCGACGCAGCGAGCAGTTGCCGACGTTTCACTGGAAATTCCCCGCGGAGCGTTCTTCTCCCTGCTGGGGCCCTCGGGATGCGGAAAGACGACCATTCTCCGCATGGTCGCGGGCTTTGAAACCCCCACTTCCGGCGAAGTCTGGCTCAACGGCCAGCGCATTGATGCTCTGCCGCCCTATCAGCGCAACGTCAACACAGTTTTCCAGAGCTACGCGCTTTTTCCTCACCTGACGGTCCGGGGAAATGTCGAATTTGGACTGCGGCGCAATGCGGTCGCTGACGCCGAAAAGCGAGTTCGGGAAGTTCTGGAACAGGTCCGCCTCGAATCCAAGGCTTCGCGCCGGACATCCGAGCTCTCCGGCGGCGAACGTCAAAGAGTCGCGCTGGCCCGCGCCATCGTGCTTCAGCCCGACGTCCTGCTGCTGGACGAGCCGTTGTCCGCTCTCGATCCGCAGCTGCGAAAGCAGGTCCGGGGAGAATTGCGCGACCTCCAGCGGCGCGTCGGCGTAACCTTTCTGTTTGTCACCCACGACCAGGAAGAGGCCTTGTCGATGTCCGACGAAATCGCCGTCATGAACGCGGGCGTTCTGGAACAAGTCGGCACGCCGCGCGACATATACACGCATCCAGGGACGCGCTTTGTCGCCGATTTCCTGGGCGCGATGAACTGGATCGATGGCATCGGCGTGCGCCCTGAAGCGGTAAATATTTGTCCGGAAGGCAGAAAAGCTGTGGTCACTGGCGTGACCTATCTGGGTTCGTTTTGTCATATTGCACTGAGCCTGGAAGGAGGAGAAGCCATCGCGGCTCAAGTTCCCCCCGGTGCCGCCTTCTCGCCGGGGCAATCCGTCTGTGTCACGTGGAACCCCACGGATGAAATTCATGTGTAGAGGTTCGGTGTGAAGCTTCGTAAAGCCTTCCTCGCTCCCACGGCGATTCTGATGGCTATCACCATGCTGGCTCCGCTCGCCATCATTGTGGTCTACAGCCTCATGACGCGAGGCGCGTATGGCGGCGTCGAACTCCCCTGGACCATCGAGAACTTCACGCGCCTGTGGGACCCGGTTTATGGCGTCATCTTCCTGCGCTCGTTCTGGATCGCGGCGGTTGCCACGCTGGTCTGTCTCATCCTGGGCTTTCCGCTGGCGATGTTCATCGCACGCTCGGGCTCCCGCAAGAACCTGTACCTTAGCCTGGTGATCCTGCCGTTCTGGACCAGCTTCCTGATCCGCACCTACGCCTGGATGTTTCTCCTGCGCGACACCGGAATCATCAACTCGGCTTTGCAGGCGCTCCGCATCATCGGCGCACCCCTGCCGCTGCTCTATAACGACGGAGCGGTGATCCTGGGTCTGGTGTACGGATTCCTGCCGTTCATGGTCCTGCCTCTATACGCCACGCTGGAGCGTCTGGATCCCAGCCTGCTCGAAGCCGCGGCCGATCTCGGCGCGCGCCCTTGGCGGGCGCTGGTAAGTGTCACGCTGCCGCTATGCGCTCCCGGAATCCGCGCCGGGGCGATCCTGGTGTTCGTGCCTTGCCTGGGCACCTACCTGACCTCGGATTTGTTGGGCGGCAGCAAAACGGTGCTCATCGGGAACGTGATTCAGGATCAGTTCACCGCCGCGCGCGACTGGCCCTTCGGCGCGGCTTTGTCGCTGGCGCTGATGGTCATCGCGATGATGCTCCTGTTCGCAGTTCGTCGCAAAGGCGAAGAATTACTATGAAGCGCGGGCTGGCGGTCTATGCGGTATTGGCCTACGCGTTTCTGCACGTACCGCTCCTGATCCTGGCGGTGTTCAGTTTTAACTCCTCGCGATTCTCGGTGTGGCAGGGCTTCTCGCTCCAGTGGTACCGGGCGGTCGCCGCCGACGGGAATCTGATCGAATCCGCCGGCAACAGCCTGATCATCGCCGTTGTCGCTACCGCCGTCGCGACCATCATAGGCACTCTCGCGGCCTACGGCCTCTGGAAGCGCGGTTCGGCTTGGCTTTCCGGATCGCTCTATCTTTCTTTAGTAACGCCGGAGATTGTGACGGGAGCTTCGCTGCTCGCGCTGTTTCAATGGATTTTCCGGTTCGCGCACCTGCGCCTGGGAATGCACACAGTGATCCTGGCGCATGTCGGTTTCTCGCTGGCCTATGTAGTCGTCGTGGTGCTGGCTCGACTGCGCGGCTATGATCGCACTCTCGAAGAAGCCGCGCTCGATCTGGGGGCGACTGAATTCGGGGCTTTTTATCGCGTTACGCTGCCCTACCTGGTACCTGCGATCGCCGCCGCTGCCATGCTTGCCTTCACCGTCTCGATCGACGACTACGTGATCACCAGCCTGGTGGCCGGCGTCGATTCGCAGACGCTGCCCATGGTGATCTACGCCATGGCGCGCCGCGGCGTGAATCCCGCACTGAACGCGGTGTCCACGCTGGTGGTGTTCGGCCTGGGCATGCTGATCATGCTGTCGGAGAGGCTGCGCAAAACCACATGAAGATAAACAGACGCACCTTTCTCATCGGGACTTCTGCTACCGCGGCCTGCGGCCGTGGACCTCGTTTGAATATTTTCAACTGGTCCGATTACGTCGCGCCCGATACTATTCCCAACTTCGAGCGCGAATTCGGCATCCGCGTCCGATACGGCACTTACGAAAGCGTCCCTGAGATGCTGGCCAAAGTCATGAGCGGCAACTCGGGATGGGACCTGATCTTTCCGTCGGCCGAATATATCCAACCGATGCGCGACATGGGGCTCCTTGGTCAACTGCGGCATGAGTGGCTACCCAATCTCAACAATCTCGACCGGCAGTTTCAGCAGCCACCCTGGGACCCGGGACTCGAATGGTCGGTTCCGTACATGCACGGCTCCACCGGAATCGTTTATCAGAAGAGTTTGGGGTGGTCACCCCGCGCTTGGTCGGATTTATGGGACGCGCGTTTAACAGGCAAGCTCACCATGCTGGACGACCCGCCGGAAGTGTTCGCGGCGTGTCTTAAGACGCTGGGTTATTCGCTCAACTCCGCCGATCCCGGCCAGCTCAAGGCCGCGCAGCAGCGAGCCATCGCGCAGAAGCCCTTGGTGCGCGCCTATCTTAATGCTGAAGTTCGGGATCAGTTGGTAGCAGGCGACGTGGCGGCGGCCCAGGCCTGGGCCGTTACAGCCGCGCAAGCTATCGCGGCGGCTCCGGATAAACTCGCTTTCTCGTTCCCGACGGAGGGATTTCCGCGCTATGCCGACAACGTGGCAATCTTGCGCGAAAGCACTCGCGCGGAAACCGCACACAGATTCATTGACTATTTGCTGGGGCCGCAAGTAGCCGCGGCCATCGTCGACACTACGCGTACGGCGACCTGCAACGGCGCGGCACAACAGTACTTGCCCGAAGCCCTGCGCTCGGACCCGGTATTATTTCCTCCGGCCGAAATCCTGGCGCGTGGCGAATGGTTCGCGCCGCAATCAGCCGCCTCCCAGCGCCTGCGCGACCGCTTGTGGACCGAGATCAAGACATAGGCTGATCGTCCTTTCCTTTGATCACTATTTCCGTTCTAACTTGATTCATTTGACAGAGAAGCTCCTCGATTTCCTCGGGAGGCATCGGCATCCCAATGAGTGAGCCCGCTGCCAGGGCACCAATCAGCAGTATTTTGCGCAGTTTATCTTTCACGGACACATACACTCCGCGCGCAGACACAACGATCTCTTGAAGGCCGGCAGGTAACCGGCGTTTATTAAAAAGGGTCTATCGCGCGGGAGGCGGCAGGGATGAAAATACTGGAAGATTTGGAAGAAGCCGCAGGTGAACGCATTCGTCGACAATTCGACCTGGAACGGCGACGATAGCCGCGAACAACAGCAGCAGAGGAATCAGGAAAGCGAGGAGAAAGCCGGACGCAGCAGGCGTCAGTGCCGCCAGCAGCACCGCTAGGAGGCACAGAATGACGAGTAGCCGGTGATGGCGGTTTGCCCCAAGGTACATCAGCTATCCATTGTACGCTGCTGCCCGTGCGATCCCAACACAATCCTGGGTACAAAGGCATACGCCGCCATTCCTCGCACAGACTGTATTAATCGAGCGTCCACCCTAATCCGTTTCCTGCTCAAGCGTCTGTGGCAGGTTTTGCTCCGGATGAGGTTTTTCGAAAGCGCGGTGGCACCAAGAGGAGTAAGAGCACTGACGCCACTCCCAGCGTCCAATACAGGGCGTCGAGCATCCGCTCGGAGATCGTGTGGTGCAGAAGTTGATCGAGCACGTACCCGAACCCCGCCGAGGCTTCGGCGTTTTCTGTTCCTGGCGAGCGCAACGAACTTTCCGCAACGTTCAGGGGACAATTCACTCCGATCACATCTTCGGCGAGAACAATCCAAACGGACAGCAGGTGAGCGATCCGAAACCAGGGTTTGAAAACCCATCTCGACCGGCGCCCAACAATGACGATGAAGCCACCGACAACAAATACGAAATATGCAAGATGAACGACCGTGACAATATTCGCGAGCGCGTCCATATTTGGTCCGTCAGTCGATATTATGCGATAGCTTTAAGACCCGGTAAAACGGCCGCCTGGCGGGTTATTCTAAAATATGCGCATCCTTGCATTTCTCTTGGTTGGCGCCGTCATTGCGTCTGGCGCCAGTCGCGAGGTGGCGATCACTATCGACGATCTCCCGCGCGGCGGCGATGGCGGTCCTCGGACTCTCGCCGGCGTTAAGGCCATGACCCAGCGTTTGCTCAAACCTTTTCATGACGAAAAGATTTCGCTGATCGGTTTCGTCAATGAAGGCCGCCCAGTCGACTTCGGGCCCGAAGGACTCCGCCAGATTCTGGATCTCTGGCTCGACTCGGGAGCGGATCTCGGAAATCACTCCTACTCGCATCTCAACATCAACAACGTGCCGCTGGATCAATACACCGCGGACATCGTGAAAGGTGAGCCTGTTTTGCGAGCGGCACTCGCGGCGCACGGAAAGAAACTCGAATTCTACCGGCATCCGTTTCTATTCACCGGCCCGACGCCGCAAATCAAGAAAGAGATGCAGGAGTTCCTCGACCAGCACGGCTACCGCGTCGCTCCCGTCACGTTCGATGACGACGACTATGAATTCGCCGCACTCTACACCAAACCAGAATTCAAAGATCGGGTTCGGAAAGAGTATGTCCCCTACATGGAATCTGTCGTCGAGGCTTTCGAGCGTGGGTCGGTGTCGCTTGTCGGCCGGGAGTTCCCGCAGATCCTGCTGATTCACGCCAGCCAGATGAATGCCGATCTGATGCCGGACCTGCTCGCCATGTTCCGGCGGCGCGGGTACACCTTCGTTCCCCTGGATCATGCTCTCGCCGACCCGGCGTACCAGCTTCCCGATGAATACGTGGGGCATGGCGGGTTTTCCTGGATTCATCGCTGGGCGAAAACCAAAGGGATTAAGACGACACCCGAGCCTGAGCCTCCGGCCTGGGTGACAGACGCGTACGCCGCAGTCTTGAAATGAGACGGAAAGGCTTGTTGGCGCGGCTTCTCACACGCGATAGACTGGTATAGGACTGCGTTCTAAATCCTCCCCACGATGCCGCAAATCTTGTTGCCGGTTATCCCGAAGCTGACGCTCACGGCGGTGATCGATATTCTGGCCGTGGCGGTGCTGATCTATCAGTTCATCCTGATGCTGCGGGGCCGCCGCGCCATCCATGTTTTTGCCGGATTGCTGGCCCTGGTGGTTCTGTATCTGGTGGCGGCGTCGCTGGGATTAAGCCTGCTCCGGTCGGTGCTGGCGGCCCTGGCGCCCTACACCGCCATTGCCTTGATCGTCATGTTTCAGGCCGAAATTCGAAGACTGCTGACGCGCGTCGGACGAGTCCGCTGGCTGGGCCTGGGAGGACAGCTCGAACGGCGCGAAGTGGTGGATGAAATCGTGCTGGCTGTGCAGCAAATGGTCGAAGACAAAACCGGAGCGCTGATTGTTGTCGAGCGGGAAATCGGCCTGCGCACCTTCGTCGAAAGCGGAGTCGCGCTGGATGCCGTGGTTTCCCGCGACCTGCTGTGTGCGATTTTCCACCGCGGCGGGCAGTTGCACGATGGTGCGGTGATCATTCAAGGCGACCGCATCGCGGCCGCGGCCTGTTTTCTGCCGCTGCATACGCACCCCGTCACGGTCCGCAAGGTCGGCACGCGACATCGCGCGGCCATGGGTGTGACGGAAGACACCGATGCGCTGGCCATCGTGCTTTCTGAGGAGCGCGGCCAGATCTCGATCGCCTGGCGGGAGGAGCTGGAGCAGGACATCGGCATCGACCGGCTGCGTGAGCGCCTGATTCACCATGCCAGCGGCCAGCCCGCTCGAGCGGACCAGGCCCCGGAGCCGGAATGGAGGCGGGCTCAACCATGAGACGCCCGCCCTCGAGATTCCAGACATGACGCCGATATGGCGCGTGCTGACGCGGAACCTTGGCTGGAAGTTGCTGTCCGTGAGTCTGGCTGTGCTCCTATGGATCGCCGTCGAAGGCGAGCCCGTGCTGGTCACCGTGCAGTCGGTCCCCGTTTACTATAGGAATGTCGATCCGGCGCTGGCTCTGGTATCGAATCCGCCCGTCACGGTCCGGCTCGAACTGCGGGGATCCTCCGATGTTTTGGGCCCTGACAATCTGGCGTCCGTCGCAGTGCTGCTGGATTTAGCCGGCGAGACCGGCCCAGGCGACAAAGCCTTCCCCATCGCGCGTTCCAATGTCTCGCTGCCAACCGGAGTGACCTTCGTCCGCGCGGATCCCACACAAGTCATGCTGCATCTCGCCCGGGCGCCCGTCGACAGCTCCTTGGAGTCCAAAGGAGACTCCCCACCGAAACAATGAGACAGCTATTTGGAACTGACGGCGTCCGCGGCACCGCGGGTGAATATCCGCTGGATCGTGCCACGACCTTCGCAGTGGGCGTGGCACTGGCACAGTGGATCGGCACGAACCATCTGAATCCGGAAGTGGTGCTGGGGATGGATACGCGCGAGTCCGGCCCCTGGATCGCCGAGCATGTCGCGGGAGGCCTGGCCCAAGAGGGCGTGCGTGCGCGCAGCGCCGGGCTGATCAGTACGCCCGGATTGGCGTATATCACAAAGACCGGACCCTTTGCGGCCGGCGTCATGATTTCGGCTTCGCACAATCCCTTCCAGGACAATGGCATCAAGATCTTCGATCATTCCGGATTCAAGCTGCCGGATCAGCAGGAGCACACCATCGAAGGCTACATCTTTGCTTCGACGAGCTCGGGGAAACCCCCGGCGCCCCAGAAGCTGAACGTCGACGAAGGACTCGACCGCGAATACATTAAACACCTCGCCGGCACCATGCCGCAGGGACTGGCGGGTATGACCATCGTGGTCGACGGGGCCAACGGAGCAGCCTGTTACCTGGGGCCGGCGTTGTTTGAGCGCCTGGGCGCCAAGGTCGATTGCATCCACTGCGCACCGGATGGCCGGAACATCAATCTCCACTGCGGCGCGCTCCATGTGGAAGGATTGCGACAGCGAGTTCTGGAGACGGGCGCGACCTTGGGAGTCGCCTTCGACGGCGACGCGGATCGCGCCATGTTCGTCTCGCATTCCGGAAAGATCGTGGATGGAGACGGGGTGCTGCTGCTGGCCGCCCGCCAGCTGCAGGATACGCGGGGCCTGACGGAGGTCGTTTCGACCGTGATGTCGAACCTTGGCCTGGAGCGCGCGTTGGCCCGGCACGGCATCGGCATGGTCCGGACGCCGGTGGGAGACAAGTACGTTCTGGAGGAGATGATCAAGCGGGACGCGCTTCTGGGCGGCGAACAGAGTGGACACATCATCTTTCGGGAATTCGCCACTACCGGCGACGGGCTCCTGACGGCTCTCCGTGTCTGTGATGTGATGCGGACTTCCGGCCAGGATTTAGAGCAGCTGACCGCCGAGCTCGAAATCTATCCGCAGCTATTGGTCAACGTCCGCGTGAAAGAACGGCGTCCGCTGGAAGACATGGCGGCGGTGAAGGAAGAGATCCGCCGGATGGAAGCCGAGTTTGGCGATACCGGCCGCGTTGTAGTGCGGTTCTCGGGCACCGAACCCCTAGCCCGTGTAATGGTGGAAGGGCCGAAATTGGACCGCGTGGAGCATTTCGCGGAGTCCATCGCCGCGGCAATTCGCAGCGAATTGGGCTAACGTCGTCGGGCTAAAGGAAAAGGGGGAAAAAGTGGACACCTCCTGGTGTTCGCTCCACTACTGGCTTTGCGGAAGTTAGGAGGTGTCCCCTTTTTCCCGGTAATCAACCTCACGGGCTGTCCCCATTTAGCGATAATGAGGAAACATGTTCTTTCGCAACCAGAAGCCCCACCAGTGGACCTTTGACGAGCGCCTCGGCAACCTCAAGCAGTTCCATTTTGACGTGCAGCGTCAGGGCGCCGGGGCTTTGGTCACTCGCGATGGCTGCGGAGCCACGGTCGAGGATCTGGGCAATGGACAGGTCAAAGTCGGTAAGGCTGGTGTGCTGGTTGGTGCCGAGATCGCCAACCTGGTTAGCCGCGGCTATCAGATGTTCCTGCGGACGCCCTCGGGCAAGGAGATCCCCGCGCTGGCCGACCATCTGAAGACGCTGCACGCATTCGAGGAAGATCTGCGCGAAGGGCTGGGCCTGACCAGCCTGTACAACTTGTCGCTCGGCACCACCTCCGACGATCATCTCTACGACCGCGTGGAAGATCGCGACGACTCCCTGCATCATCCGCGGCCGTGGGAAATTAAAGCCGCGCAACAGTAGAGGGTATCTGAGCTCACGCCAGTTCGGGGTAGTGGTCGCGGGCTTCTGCTCATTCCTGCAGATGTATTCCACGCAGCCCCTGCTGCCGATGCTGACGGGAATCTTTCACGCCAGCAAGATCGCGGTCAGCATGACCGTCACGCTCGCGGGACTGGGCGTCGCCATCGCAGCTCCAATTGCAGGGATACTGGCTGACAAGATCGGCCGCAAGCGCGTGATCGTATGGTCCGCGATCCTTCTGGGTGTGTGCAGTCTGGCTGCGGCGACTTCGCCCGGTCTCAGCATGCTGCTCTTCTGGCGATTCTGCCAGGGTTTGTGCACGCCCGGCGTGTTTTCCGTTACGGTCGCCTACATTAACGATGAGTGGGCGGGAGCAGGCGCGGGCGCCGTCTTATCATCCTATGTCAGCGGGACCGTGCTAGGAGGATTCTCCTGCCGCTTCATCTCCGGCCTGGTCGCCTCGCATTTCGGCTGGCGATGGGTGTTCATCGTGCTAGGCGTACTGACGCTTGCCGGCGCCGGCGCGATCGCACGATTATTGGAGCCCGAGCGGCACCCGCATCACGCTGCGCAGTGGGAGGGTTCATGGTTTGCCGCGGTGGAATCGCACCTGAAGAATCGCCGGCTGCTGGGAACCTATCTGGTCGGATTCTGCGTTCTGTTCTCGTTGGTCGCGATCTTCACCTACGTGACGTTCTATCTGGCGGCGCCGCCCTTCAACCTGGAGCCAGCGGCGCTGGGATCTATTTTCTTCGTCTATTTGGTGGGAGCGGCGGTGAATCCGGCGGCGGGTCGCGCCATCGACCGCTATGGACAACGCGTTGTACTCGCTTGCGGAATCGGAGCGGGCGTAGGGGGCATCGCGCTCACACTGATTCACAGTCTGTGGATGATCGGACTTGGATTGACGATCTGCAGCAGCGGCGTCTTCGCCGCGACCACGGCAGCGAACAACTTCGTGGGGGCCGCCGCGGAGCACAATCGATCGCTGGCCGTAGGATTGTACGCGGCGTTCTATTATGTGGGCGGCGGACTCGGCGCGGCGATCCCAGCGTACTTCTGGGACTTGGGAGGCTGGCCCGCCTGCGTGGCCTTCATTGGCTGCGTACAGATTCTGACCGTAATGATTGCGCTGACGCTCTGGAAAGGTCCTGTGCGCGCCGGAGTGATGATAGCGACATAAACATTTCTTATGGGCGACCCCTCTTGCATTTGCGATTCTTGTGCTGTATTCTTGAATTCATAGAGACGACGATGTCATTTGCAGATCCCAACCAGGCTCTCTCGCGCGGCAACGCGGTCTCTATCGAATTCATTCCTGTATTAGGGCTCGTTCTTATTATCGGGGTCGGTGTAGCCGGCCCCGCCTGAACGGCCCGATTTCGTAGGGATACGGAACTTGGCCACTGGCGGGGGAAAGAAACCCCCGGACAGTGGCCTTTTCCATTTTGGCGTATAAGATTTTGGAGGTTTGAATGTCGACCAAATTGATGACCGGAGCGCAGGTGGTCCTGGAATGCCTGGTGCGCGAGAAGGTGGATACCTTCTTCGGATATCCAGGCGGCGTAACGCTGCCGTTATACGACGCGCTGTACGATCATCAGATCAAGCACATCCTGGTCCGGCACGAGCAGAACGCGTGCTTCGCGGCGCAGGGATACGCGCGCGCCACGGGTAAAGTCGGCGTGTGCTGCGCGACTTCCGGTCCCGGCGCAACGAATCTGGTCACTGCGTTAGTCGACGCGCTGATGGATTCGATTCCAATCGTGGCGATCACGGGGCAGGTTTCGACCAAGCTGATCGGCAGCGATGCGTTTCAGGAGGCCGACACGTTCGGCATCACGCGATCCTGCACCAAACACAATTTCATGGTGAAGAAATTGTCGGAGCTTCCGCAGGCCATCCACGAAGCGTTTCACATCGCTGCATCGGGACGTCCCGGGCCGGTGCTCGTCGATATTCCGAAAGATGTGTTCCAGGCTCAGGGGCACTACACGCCGGTCTCGACCATTCATCTTCCGGGTTACCGCCTGAACACGGAAGGCCACGCTGGGCAGATTCGCCGTGCGGCTGAAATGATCTGGGAATCCGAACGTCCCATGGTCTATGCCGGCGGCGGCATCGTCGCAGCCGAAGCCGCGAACGATCTGCGCGCATTCGTAGAACTAGTGGACATACCGTCGGTGTGCACGCTGATGGGTCTGGGATCCATGCCCAGCACGCATCCGAATTTCATCAGCATGCCGGGCATGCATGGCAGCTACGCCGCCAATATGGCGATGACCGAGACCGATCTGATCATCGCGCTGGGCGTGCGATTCGACGATCGCGTTACAGGACGGCTGGCGGCCTTCGCGCCGCATGCGCGCGTTATCCATGTGGACATTGACCCGGCGGAAATCGGCAAGAATCGCGCCGCGGATATTCCCATCGTGGGCGACGTCAAGAAAGTTCTGGAGCGTCTGACGCACGAAGTGCGCGAGCTGGCGCCTTCGATGAAAGCGAAGAACGCCGCGGCCCGCGCGGCTTGGTGGGCGCAGGTCAAAGGCTGGAAGGCGGAGCATCCTCTGGAGCCCGAGATTTCGACCGACGAGATCAAGCCGCAGCACCTGATTGCGGAAATCGACCGTCTTTCGGGCGGCGAAGCCATCGTGGCCAGCGACGTCGGACAGCACCAGATGTGGGGCGCGCAGTTCCTCAAGTTCAATCACCCGCGGCTGTGGCTCAACTCCGGCGGCCTGGGATCTATGGGCTTCGGCTTGCCGGCGGCTATCGGCGCACAATTTGCCAGGCCCGACAAGCTTGTGTTTGCTCTTGTCGGCGACGGCGGATTCCAGATGTCGATTCCGGAGCTAGCGACCATCGCCAATCACGCGCTGCCGGTGAAGATTATCGTCATGAACAACGGCCACCTGGGAATGGTCCGGCAGTGGCAGGAGCTGTTCTATAACAATCGCCTGAGCTCGGTGCAGCTGGATGGATTCCCCGATCCGGAGAAGCTGGCGGGCGCTTATGGGTTCCACGGCCGCACGGTGGAAAGTGTTCGCGAACTGCGGGGAGCGCTCGAAGCTGCTGTGAAGGAGCCGGGTCCTTACTTGTTAAACGTGCGCGTTACGCCGTTTGAGAACGTCTATCCCATGGTTCCGGCGGGCGGCGCGATCAACGAAATGGTGCTGGGACCGGTCCAACCGGTGGCGGTCTAGGAGTAACGATGCTGCAGTTGATCTCATTATTGCTGGAAAATAAGCCCGGTGCGCTGATGCGCGTCACGGGGGTGCTCTCGGCGCGGGGCTACAACATCGAGAGCCTGACGGTTGCGCGGACGCTCGATCCGGAGCTGTCGCGCATGAGCATCGTGGTGGATATAGAACCCACCCAGCGCGTCCAGGTGATCAAACAGATCAACAAGCTGGTCAACGTGCTCCAGGTCTCCGACCTGACCGAGGGCTCGGCCGTTCGACGAGAATTGGTCCTGCTGTGGATCGGGACCACCCCGGAGAATCGCATGACGGTGCTCAAGGAAGCGGAAATCTTCGGCGCGAAAGCGGTAGAGAGTTCGGCGGACGGCTTTGCGCTGGAAGCCACTGGCGATCCGGAGAAGCTGGATGCATTTATCCGCACCATGCAGCGGTACGGCGAGATTGAAGTGACGCGGTCCGGCCTGGTTTCAGTTCCGCTTGAAGCGAAGAAAGTGAAGCTGGCGCCGCCGGTGCGCAAGGAACATTTAGAGATGGACCATGAGGTCCTAAAAACCACGGAGTGAAAGGCGCACAGCTTGCGTTGTGCGCGATGGAGACAAAAGCTTAAATGGTTAAGAAATACTACGAAAAAGACGGCGATCCTTCGCTACTCAAGGGCAAGACGATCGCCATTATCGGCTACGGCAGCCAGGGGCATGCGCATGCGTTGAATCTGCGCGATTCGGGGCTGGATTCGATCGTCGGCCTGCCGGAAGGCAGTAAGAGCAAAGCCAAAGCCGAAGCCGCCGGACTGAAAGTTCTCTCGATTGCGGATGCCGCGAAAGCCGCCGACGTGATCATGATGCTGGTCCCGGATCACGTCCAGGGCGAGATCTACAAGAAAGATATCGAGCCGAACCTGACCGCCGGCAAGACGCTGATGTTCGCGCACGGCTTCAATATTCACTTCGGGTTCATCACGCCGCCCAAGAATATCGACGTCAGCATGATCGCGCCGAAAGCTCCCGGACATCGCGTCCGCGAGGTCTTCACCGAAGGGCAGGGGGTTCCAGGACTGGTCGCGATCCATCAAGACGCAACACGTAACGCCCTCGCTAACGCTCTGGCCTATGGTGGGGGAATTGGTTGTTTACGCGCCGGGATTCTCGAAACATCGTTCAAGGAAGAGACCGAAACCGACTTGTTCGGCGAACAAGCCGTCCTCTGCGGCGGCGTCAGCGAGCTTATCCGAGCCGGGTTTCAAACCCTGGTGGATGCCGGGTATGCCCCGGAAATGGCTTATTTTGAATGCCTGCACGAAGTGAAGCTGATTGTCGATCTGATCTATGAGGGCGGCCTCAGCTACATGCGCTACTCCGTTTCCGATACGGCCGAATATGGCGATTACACCCGCGGTCCGCGCATTGTCACCGAACAGACTCGCGCCGAGATGAAGAAGATCCTGAGCGAGATCCAGTCCGGCCAGTTCGCGCGCGAATGGATGGAAGAGAACAAAACTGGCCGTAAGAAATTCCTCGCAATGAGAGAAGCCCAAGAGAATCAGCCCATCGAGAAGGTCGGCGCGGAGCTGCGCAAGATGATGACCTTCCTCAAGAAGAAAAAGGAAGTCGGCGTACCGGCCGCCACGTAACTCTCATGCGCATCTTCACGTTCGACACCACGCTGCGCGACGGCACTCAGGGCGAAGCCGTCAGCTTCTCGGCCGACGATAAGATCCTGGTGGTCCACAAACTGGACGAACTGGGGATCGATTACATTGAAGGCGGCTGGCCGGGGTCGAATCCGAAGGACAAGGACTTCTTCGCCCGAGCCAGCGACCTGCAACTCAAACATTCGCGG
>Ga0207695_10000598_pt1 | contig 72240 bp, 66 predicted proteins | sample KBSC54metaG_FD_184354 | JGI IMG/M metagenome (GOLD analysis project Ga0207695, IMG submission 184354) | Corn rhizosphere microbial communities from Kellogg Biological Station, Michigan, USA - KBS C5-4 metaG (SPAdes) (version 2) | ecosystem: Host-associated > Plants > Roots > Rhizosphere > Soil...
ACCAATGACATTGATCACCCCGATGCCACCTTTGAAACTGAGTGTGTCATCGCGGTCCTGCGCCGAGATGGCACCGGCTCCTGCCAATGCAAGAAGCGCAACAATTGCGGTGCTCCCGATAAGGCGCACATTCTCTGCGATGCAAAGCTTTCCCATGCGATTGCTAATCACCTTTAATTCTCCTTCATGTCACTGTGTAGTCGATTTGAGTGAAATCCTGCTGTGCACCTTGGCATGCTGCACTTTCGACACACCGGCCCGTTCGCGAATCTCTTTGGATTCGCAAGCCGGAAGATCTTGAAAGTTGCAGGACGTTATCGACCAGCTACGTTAAGAGGCTCAACAGAAGCGGAACGTAGTGGAGGGTGGTACGCAAGACCGAATACGCTGAAATGAAGTATAGGAATCCGCTCTGAACCAGTTGTCATCGCAACGTCAAACAATTGCTGCGATGTGAGCATCGCCCGGCCGCGTCATGCGATGACAAATCACCTGGGCCCCGACGTGCCAGAACCATCCTAGCCATCAACTTTCAGCGCCTCGAGCAGATCGGAGCTGTTTGATCGACTTGAGTTCGGACTCGACGTAAGCCTGAAAAGTGGAATATCGTGTCGCGCCCGGATTCCAGTTGGCGAAGAACCAGGTCTCCCATTCCCCTTCCTCGTTGACGACTTCAGGATTCAGAAGAACGACAGCGCTATCCCCGACATCGCTGATTTGCAGGCACGAGGAGAGATACGCTCTTCTGAATCGGACACAATCGTCGGGATTCGCGAGATGTTCTTCCCGTGATACATCTTCCTCTTCTGGCTCGCTCTGATAAATGCTCACCCACTCAGGCTCGCGAATACGGAACCATTGAATGTCTGCGGCACCGCATAGCCTGTAGATGAAGGGTCCAATATCATCGAACCCGTTCGTCTCCGCGAGAAATGCCCTGTACGACGGAGGCAATCGCATACCAATGCGTTGCTCTGCGGAGGCAATCTCTTCTTCGGTCGCGCCCGGTTCGCCCAGCCAGCCCTCTTCGATCTTGTGGTCAGGCTTCTCTGCCGCGATTCGTGGATCCATAAGTTGAATCAGGCTGATTTCTGCGAGGAACTGCCCCAAAGTCGAAGAGCGGACAGGCTGCTCGATGGCTCGAGGAATCTCGAGTTGATTCATCAACCGAAGCGCGGTCTTCGCCTCTTTGGACACGTCAGGATCGTTGTCCACCAGCAAGCGCTTCAAGACCTCAATGCCTGACTCCTCGCGATAGTAGCCAAGCATTTTTGCGAGCATCGATCGCACTAATGAACACGCATCATCTGCGGCCACGAGAGCGGAATCGATTTCCCCTAGCGTGCAAAGCCCAGATACGGCGTCGCGCCGACGATCTTCCTCGGGCAGCCGAAGTTCTTCTCTCAGGAATGCAAGGACACGGGGATCGCGGCCCCAGCGGCGCGGCAGATTGACGGCGTCGCAACTGCGGCCGATTTCAGGGTCCCGAGCGCTCATTTTTGCGGAGAGAATCTGCTTCCAGCCGCTGTCCAAAGGCAGTGATTCGATCTCTTGTTGCGTTAGGGTGCCGCGCAATGACGCCAATTCGGCAATGAGCAGGGTCTCTTGCTCGCCAGTCACTGGTGGAAGCTTATCGAGAATATCGAGAGCGCCACGCCGTACCTTTGGGTTTTCGAAAGGCCTGACTAAAGTCTGGATAGTTCCAGCCGGGTTCTCAAAGGCGAGGATAGCGAGCACAATCAAGCGCAGGTTGGTGTCTTCTTCTTCAGAATCGTAGATGGGATAGAAAGCTTTGCCGAGTTCCCAGTGTTCTAACTCCAGCGAGAGCTTTCTTGCGGCATCCGCTCGAACATTGAGAGGCTGCGTCCTGTCATTAAGAAGAGTTCGGGCGTCGAACATCAGCTTGGGTGTGTACCGAGCCATGATGATATCGCATTGGCCAATGGTCTGACAGGCCACTATTATCCGGCGATACGGAATCGCCTTCGGCACGCCGATGCTATCTGCAGTTCATGCGATTGTCCTGCGAGGCGATGATCTGCCACTTCCCGTCGCGCTTGAGCCAGGTATCGGTCCAGATCTGACAGACTTTCGCCTCCGGATGGGATCTGTCTTTACCGGTGGCGTGTTCGCTGCCATAGACGATGGCGAGGCCATCGCCGAAGAAACGCACCTTTGTCTGGTCGAGACCGCAGCCATGAGCTGTGCGGGCGCCTTTCTCGTCCCTCAGTTCATCAGCTTTGGTGAAGCGCTCGCCGCTGGTTGATGTGCCCTGGAAATCTTCGGCGAGGAGACCGGCGACGACTCCGTTGTCGGTGCAGACACCTTCAGCCCACTTGCGCTCCATCTCAATGATGTATTGCGCGGTCTTGTCATCTGGCGAGGCCCAGTGACTCTGTTGCGCGCAGGCGGGAAAGATCTGCAGTGCGACGAACAACGCCCCAACGACACGTACGATCGAATTTCGCATGCCGGAATGATACAACGACAAAGGGAGCGGCCCCGTCTCCGGAGCCACTCCCTTTGCAATGCCGTGCTTCCTTACGGTCGCAACGAATCGATGCTTACTGCCCCATCGATTCGCGCTCGAGATCGATGGTCTTGCTCTTGTCGAGACGTGGTGTCGTCAGCGAACCGTACTGAATCGATTCGAGCACCTTAGTGCCATTGTGATCAGCAAACCTCAAGGCAACCTTTGTGGAACGCTCTGAGGGCCCAGGGCCGAGCAGCCACGTGTAGCTCTCGTTCGACTCTACGCCACGAAGGGTGACAAAGGCGCTCGTCGAGTCGTGAACGATGTGGTAGTGGCCTGCCGGGAGCGTGGCTCCGGCAACCTTGAAATTGAAAGGCACATTAACTCTGGTTGCCGCCTGCGCGCTGTTTGCTGCCAGTGCCGCTGCAACGCTGAATGCTGCTGCGAAAACAACTTTTCCAAAGATCGATCGCATGTGTGAATCCTCCTGCCGTATTCACCACGTTAGCGATCTCAGAAAATTAAGTCGTCAAGCTTGTATCCAGAAAACGTCAAATCTTCAGCTGGCTCTTTGCTGTCGAGTTTCAGTTTGCGCCAGCGACTCGCGGACCTCTCGCAACTCGCGCTGTAGTTCGTCGGCGAGAGAGCTGCCCTCGGAGCCATCCAGATTTTCAGCAACGCGCATCGCATGTGCCAGCAATTGGGCGGATTCTTGATAAGCCTGTCTGTCTCTGGAGTGACGTGCACCGACGCGCAGGGCAGACACGGTTTTGTGCCAACTGCCGGCAGCCTCATATTGAGTCGCTATCTCGCGTGCCACGGTAGCTTCGCGCCCCGCAAACAAGATGCTCAATTGCTCGGCGATGCGGATATGCCCCTTGGCGCGGCGGCTTGTTGTCTGCCGCTGATAGAGCACTTCGCGATAGAACTCGTGCGCAAAGGTGTAGAAATCGGAGCGGGTGCCGTTGGGGAGATCGTCATGGCCCGCGCGGCGAACCAGGCCTGTTCGCCGTTCCAGCCCATCGCACAAGTCTTCTATGACTTCTGGATTCTCGTCTAAAGCCGCAGCGGCGGCCCACACTGGAAACGCAATGTTCATGAGGCTGCCGGCTTCAAGGACTCTTTGCTCCTGCGGGGTGAGGCGGTCGATCTCCAGCTCAATCAGTCTAGCCAGCCCCTGGGGGATGCTCAGTTCCAGTTTGGAGATGGAGGCGATCTGCTTCCATTTGCCGTCTCTCTCCGTGCCACTGCGCACGATGGAGCGCTCCGCAATCATGTGATCGAGGAGTGCGTTTGCAAAGAGCGGGTTGCCGCCGGAGCGCTGATAGATGAAGTCATCGAGTTCTGACGGCAGCTCTTCCTGGTTGAGCCGACGCGTGAGGAGTTGCCTGACCGATTGCCTCGAGAGCGGCTCGAGAGCGAGTTCTGTACAAAGCTGCCGAACCACCAGGTCCTGCTTGATGGATTTGAGATAGAACTTGGTCGAGTGATGCTGCGGCCTGTAGGTTGCAATCACGAGCAGCCGGGCGGGAGTGGTGCGGCGCGCGAGGGCGGAGAGCAGCTCAAGAGTCGATTGGTGCGCCCACTGTATGTCTTCAATGACGAGGATGAAGAGCTTCTCGCGCGCGAGTTCTTCCAGAGCTTCGCAGAGTTCGGAGGGGCGATCGTGAGAAACACTGAGACGTCCCATTCCGGCCGCGGGCTTCTTCTCCTGGTCTGACGACGTGAAGCAGTGTCCAAGCGCCTCCAGCACCGCGTAGTACGGCTCTCTTTCGCTGAGCCCCTCAACGCAATGCCCGCGAGCCATGCACGGCTGAGATGGTCCATGGTGAAGGGCATTCGCGAGCGAGGTCTTTCCGATTCCGGTCTCGCCAGTGATGAAGACCACTTGCCGCTGGCCCGCTGCGGCTTGCAGGGCGATTGTTTGCAAACGAAGAAGTTCATCATCTCGGCCGACGAGTTCCGAGGTGATCGAATTCTTGGTTAAAGACTGATCGGCACTCGAGGACGGGCCCGAGTTGTCCCTTACTGCGGCGACAAAGCTGTAACCGCGCTTAGGAATGGTCTGAATGAACCTGGGTTCTTTCGCATCGTCGTTCAGAAGTTTTCTGAGTTCGAGTACGTAAGTACGCAGGACCTGAGGCTGCACATAGGTCTCAGGCCACAGGGCATCGAGCAACTCATCGTGCGTAATCAGCCGGCCGGGATTGTCAACGAGATAGCGCAGAACAGAGAAGGGCTTACTGGCAAGGGCGATTTGTGCGCCCTCGTGCCAGAGGCACTCGTTTGAAGTGTCCAGCGCGAACGATTCAAATTGCTTCATTCCTATGGAACCCCGGGGAAGTTGAATTCCAAATGATCTGCTGCAATTGTTCTTCCAAAAACGTTGGGAGGCCCGGAACTGCGCGCCGATTGGCTAAATATCGGAATTGCCGATGAGATCGAGGATTCTGTGCTCGATCCGCCGTTCATTTCCGAACATGGGTGTTCTCACGCGAACAGTTTTGATCTCGCCCTGGCTCGAAGTGGAACTTTGGACTGCGCTTCGAGCGGTTGGAGAATGATTGTTCATTGGATGAGGGGATAGCGGAAAGGTCGCTCTAAATTTGGTTTTGCAACTCCGATTGATGTCGCCGTGACCAACTCAACGAAAATCGCTGCAACCTGGACTGGCTATCGCTGCGGATAAGAAGACAGGACGCGCTTGGGACGTCGGCTCGAAGTGAATTCATGACGTTTTCACGGACGGTGTTAACCGATGCGGGTCGTCTCTGTTGTACAGAGTGAACGGATGGAGCGGCGGCAACAAAGTCGTTTGAAGGCAAATGTCCTCGTGCGCTTCCTTCTCACTGGAGTCTGAAAGAACCTGCCCGGCGGAACGCTGCCGGTGTCGATCTGCCGATCATTGCCAGTTGCAAGACATACGACGGGAGGGAAGTATGTTGCTCCGAACCGCCTGGTGTTCTCTTATTCTCCTGCTGCTTCTGCATGTACGAGCCTCGTTTGGATTGCCGAAAGATTCGGGACTCATTCAGCTTATTCCACCACAAAGCAGTCTCATTGCGGGGATGACGAGCTCGGCGGCACAAGGAACGACGAAAAGCTTTCTGCTGGTCACGCACGAGAACACGATGGACCTCAAAGATTTTTATGCTTTAACGGGTGGCGACGCGACGCGCCAGCTGAAGGCTCTCGTGTTTGTGACGGGTGCGCGCCGCGAGGCAGCTCCGAACGAACATAGCCTTCTTGTGAACGGGCAGTTTGACAGGGATGCGATCTTCAGGTTTTCCTCGGCAGGCGCACGAAGAGGGAGTTATCGCGGGATCCCGGTACTGGTGGTGCCGCCGTTTGAACGCGAACAAGAGGCATTCGATGAAGTGCGATGGCTGGCAATCCCGGAGGGGAACATCGCGATCTTTGGATCCGTGGGGAGTGTTCAGCGCGAACTTGACAGGTGGATTGAACGCGCCACTTCCGATCCAATACTGCTTGGCGAACTGCGTCGCCTCCAGGGTCATGACGACTCCTGGTGCATCCTGCTGGCGAGAGATCGTGAAGGTGTTGCTGAGGCGGTATTGGGGAAACTCGATGCGAGCCTCGCCGCAGTGGCTCACGAAGGCGGCTTGATCGGGGTCGGAATCCGATTCGGACTGAAGGTGGAGATTGCGATTGCCGCAGACCCTTATCCTGTACGTAGCTCGAAAGAGACGAACGACTCTGCGGGATTGCCGAGCACTCATGGAATGCACTTCCTTTCGACTGCGCCCAGTGAAAGCACAGGCGCCGAGGCTGTGGTGAAGGTTTCGCGACAGCGATACGAGAAATGGATCGGCGAATTTGATGGGCCGGGCCATTGACTGCGGGAACGAGAATGCAGTGATTACTTCCGGACCGGCACTTTCAGCGACTGCGAATAAGCAGCGCGGTGGCGTCGTCCGTGTGCGCAGAGTCGAGGCCAAATTTCTGCACTTCGGCAATGAGGCTGTCAACGCATGCTTCAGGCTGAACGAAGTGTTCGATGAGGCGCGCGGGGCCGTATTCTTCGTCGGTTGCGTTCATTGCTTCGGTGATGCCGTCGGTGTAAAACAGCAGCCTGGTACCGGGCCCGAGAGTGATGGTCCGTTCGGGATAAGACGATGCACCGAGGCCCAGCGGCAATCCGGTTTCGAGATCGAGGAACGCGCAGTGTCCGTTGATGACGAGCGGAGGCAAGTGCGCGGCGCTGGAGACGGTAATCTCACGCGTGGATGCGTCGAGGATGCCGTAGACCATGGTTACGAATTTGCCGGTTGGAAAATCTTCGGTGAGCGAGCGGTTGAGATGCTCCAGCGTCTGCGCCGGCGAGGCATGGAGTGGCGCGATGGAGCGGAGCAGGGCGCGAGTAGCAGACATCAACAGCGCGGCGGGCATTCCCTTGCCGGACACGTCGGCCAGCGCGATACCGTAGCGCTGGTTGCCGAGATCGATGAAGTCGAACCAATCCCCGGCGACGGCACCGGCCGGGTGCCAGGCTGTTTCGAACGCGAATCCTGGGACGAGGGGTTGCGGCTTGAGGAAGAGGGCGCGCTGCATGGCGCGTGCATCGGCGTGTTCGCGCTCGAGACGTTCGCGTTCGGCGCGTTCGTTCCTGAAAAGGCGTGCGTTTTCGACCGAGATGGCAATGTGTCCGGCCAGTGCCTCGAGCACCTGTAACTGGTCTTCAGAAAAGGCATCGAGCTCGCAGTGCTCGATGCAGAGGGCGCCGATGATCTGGCCGCCTGCTTTCAGGGGAATACTGACCGAGGAACGTGTTTCGGGTTCGCAGGCGATGTAATAGGGATCTCTGGCAACATCGGGCGCGTAGTGGAGCCGGCCGGTTGCGGCGGCGTGACCTACCATGCCGTCGATTCCGATCCTGAGGCGCGCGCCAAGCTTGTTCTTGGTGCAGCCGCGGACTCCGGAGAGCACCAGGTCATCGGACTTGCCGTCGCGCAGCCAGACGTCGACCTCGACATTGCCGATGGATGTGGCGAGGTCATTGACGACGCGGTCCAGCAGGCAGTCAAGGTCGAGCGTCGAGGCCACGAGATAAGTGGCGCGCTGCAACTTCATGAGAACCTGCGAGAATTCGCAGGATGTTTGCACGCGCTGGGGGAAGGCGTGGCTGGCCTGGGCGGTAGCCGGGAGTGTGGCCATAAAGGCTCCCTCTGCCCTGGAGGATGGGCTAGGTATTGGACGGGGAGGGACGAGGGAGGATGCAGAAAAACAGCCTTCAGCTACCAGTGGACGGCAGCAGTTCACTCGCAGGGTGAGTGAGCATTCAGAATTCCCATCCCCAAATGCGAGGGACCGGGGGCACCCGCAAGCTGCGGGGCGTCGTTGGACACGATGGACTGGTAGGTTTTAGGTTGAGCTTATGGCTGGGGTTTCTCTGGTATTGGATGGGAAGGTGGCGCTGGTCACGGGCGGATCGCGCGGGATTGGCGCTGAGACAGTAAGGCTGTTTTCTGCTGCTGGAGCACGGGTGGTCTTCAGTTACCGGCAGGCGAAGGAAATGGCCCTGACGCTGATGGACGAGTGCGGTGGGCCGAGCCGGTGCGTGCCGATCGAACAGGATTTGAGCTCTCCGGCGGATGGCCGCGCGCTGGTGGGGGCTGCGATCAAGGCCTTCGGCCGGCTTGACGCGCTGGTGGTGAATCACGGGGTGTGGCCCAGCGAAGATGCTCCGATCGAGATCATGACCGAAGACCAGTGGCGAAGCACGATTGCGATCAATCTGGATTCGGTCTTTGGGCTGGTGCAGGCGGCCGTGGTGCAGATGCAACTGCAGGGGCCACCGCCGACGATAGAAGACGGGCCGAAGGGGCATATTGTGCTGATCAGTTCGACGGCGGGGCAGCGGGGCGAGGCTCTGCATGCGGACTACGCCGTGACGAAAGGCGCGCTGATCAGTCTTACGAAGAGCCTGTCGAGCGAGCTGGCGCCACGAGGGATTCTTGTGAATTGCGTGGCCCCGGGATGGGTGGCGACAGATATGTCTGCCGGCACGCTGGGCGATCCGCTGCTGGGTGCGAAGATCCGGGCTGGGATTCCGGTTGGACGGGTGGCAACCACCAAGGAAATTGCGGGCCCGGTGCTTTTCCTTTGCACACCGCTGGCGGGTTTTATCTCGGGCGAGGTGGTGAATGTGAATGGCGGCGCGGTGCTGGTGGGTTAGGTGCTAGCCTGTGCCATGCGAGATTGGCGTCGTTGCTAACCACGTGGAGGTCAGAACTCGGGAGAGATGGATGAAGAAGAGCTTTGCGGTGGTGCTGGTGTCGGTGGGGCTGGCCATGCCGCTTGGATTACGGGCACAGGCAACCGATGGCCAGCCGGCGAACGCGCAGCCAGCAGTGGATCCGGCTGCGGACAAGAATGCGACGAAGGCTCGCACGGTGCTTGATGCGATGGTGAAGGCGCTTGGCGGCGATACATGGCTGAACCTCAAGAACGTCGTGCGGGAAGGACACCTGGCGGCATTCCATCGCGGGGATCCCGATCCTGGCACGTTGCTTTTCAATGACTGCCACATGTGGCCAGACCGAGATCGTTTTGAGTACGGAAAGCATAAAGACGTCTACCAGTTCTATGAGGGGCGCAAAGGGATCGAAGTGACCTTTCGGGGAGCGAAGCCGCTTCCGCAGGACCAAGTGGACGATTTTCTGCGCAGGCGAGACCACTCGATTGAGACGGCGGTGAAGGTGTGGTTGAAGGACCCGAAGACGATTCTCGTCTACGAGGGGCAACGCATGGCGGAGCGGCACATGGCCGACCAGGTGACGCTGATCTCGGCGGAGAACGAGTCGATCACCATTCAGACAGACGCCCAGACACACCTGCCTCTGAGCCGGAGTTTCCAATGGCGTGATCCGCTCTACAAAGACAAGAACACTGAGGTGGAGGAGTACGCCGCTTACCGCGATGTGGATGGGGTGGCGACACCGTACTCAATCACGCGCATGCACAATGACGAGACAGTGCGGCAGATGTACATCGACAAGGTGCACTACAACGTGGATCTGCCGGCGGACTACTGGGATGTGAACGGGATCGCGAAGAGGGTGAAGAAGTAGCTGCCAGCTCCGGCCCTGGCCTACTTGCTCTTCCGTGTCGAATGCTGAGAGCGTGATGGCGATCATGGTCACCAAGATTTCGGAGGCTTTCTACGAGGCATCGGCTACGCCTCCGCATGTGCGGGAAGCATGGTCAACTTCGTCGCCGCTCCGGCTGCAAGAACTTTGCGACGAGCTATTTGCTCGCAAGGCACACCAAACTGACATCGGCGATGCGATAGATGATGCCGATCGCGAGTGGCTCATCCAGCGGCGGAAGAGGTTCTAGAAGATAGTGTCGGGCGGTGAATAGTCCTGATCGCCGCCTGGATTGGTTGCTTAGCACGCTTCGTTATAATCCTCAGGGAGCGCGGAGGCACGGTTTGCGCTTTCTGGAGCTAGAGAATGACGTTCGACATCCAGGAAATCCTGGAATTTCTTCCTCACCGCTACCCGTTTCTGCTGATCGACAGGATCACCGAATTCGAGCCTCAGAAGCGCCTTGTCGCGATCAAAAATGTGACCATCAATGAGCCGTTTTTCCAGGGGCATTTTCCTGGGTATCCCATCATGCCGGGCGTGTTGGTGGTGGAGGCAATGGCGCAGGCTGGCGGCATCATTATGACCCACGAGCTGGAGGATCGGCACTCGAAGCTGGTGGTGTTTACGGGGATCGAGCGAGCAAAGTTTCGGCGACCGGTGACGCCCGGCGATCAGCTGCGGATCGAAGTGGATGTGCTGTCGTTCCGATCGCGGGCGGGAAAGATTCAGGGTCGCGCCACGGTGGAGGGCAAGCTGGCCTGCGAAGCGACGCTGACCTGTGCCGTTGTGCCGCGGGAGAGCGAGCGGAAGGCGCAAGGTAACGCGGCTTCAGCCGAGCCACAGACGGAGGCAGCGCCGGTAAGCGCGACGGTGAACGAGTGAGCATCCATCCAAGCGCGGTGATCGCCGAGGGAGCAGTGGTTCCCGACTCTTGTGAGGTCGGGCCCTTTTCTACCATCGGGCCCGATGTAGTGCTGGGCGAGGATTGCCGCCTGATTTCGCACGTGGTACTGGATGGGCACACGCGGATCGGTAACAAGAATGTCTTTTACCCCTTCTGCTCGGTCGGAGTGGCGCCGCAGGATCTGAAGTACAGCGGAGAACCGACCCGGACGGACATTGGGGATGAAAACACGATTCGCGAGTGTGTGACGATCAGCCGGGGAACCGTGGGCGGCGGCGGCCTTACACGGGTCGGCTCGAAGAATCTGCTGATGGCCTACGTGCACATCGGGCATGACTGTGTCGTGGGCGATGGGTGCATTCTGGCGAACGCGGCGACGCTGGCGGGACATGTGACCATCGAGGATTTCGCGACCGTTGGAGCGTTCAGCCCGGTGCACCAGTTCTGCACGGTCGGAAAGTACGCGTTTATCGGCGGCGGGACGATTGTGACGCAGGATGTGCTGCCGTTTTCGCTGACTTCGGCGAAGCGCGAGAACCGGGCGTTCGGGATCAACAAGATTGGGCTGCAACGGCGCGGGTTCAGCGAGGAGCGGCTGAAGACGCTGCAGAAGGCGTTCCGGTATCTGCTTGCTGCGAAGATGAATACCTCGCAGGCGCTGGAGAAGATTCGCGAGGTTGAAGGCGAGGACGCGAAGTTGCTGGCCGCTTTCATTGAGAAGAGCCATCGAGGCGTGATCAAGTAAGAATGGCAAATGAGAAACCCTTGTTCCCGGTTTTCGTTCGCGAAGGACGAAGTCGAACGAAATACAAAGCTGGATTCATCAACATCGATGGCGAGATGGCCATTTCTCCCGTCTATGATGATGTGCGCCCGTTTCGGAATGGACGAGCAGCCGTTCGGCTAGGCGCCGGTTGGGGCGCGCTCGACGAGTCCGGCAATCTTGCCGTTCCTTCGAGATTCAGTTCTCCACTCACATTCACGGAAGGGTTTGCAGCGTTTTCTATAGGAGATCGACACGGCATTGTTGACCTGAGCGGCGAAGTGGTAATCCCTGCTCAGTTCCAGTCGATCAGCCATTTCAGCGACGGGCTCGCCTGCGTACGATCGGGCGAACTTTATGGTTTCGTAGATGAGTTCGGTCGCCAAGTTATCCCACCCTTCTTTGAGGATGCGCGAGGCTTTTCCGAAGGATTGTCAGCCGTCAAACTTGGAGGAAAATGGGGTTACATTTGGCCGGACGGCGCGTCCGCCATTGCTACTCAATTTGATTGTGGGCGGGCTATGGCAGGGCCCTTTCGGCAAGGTCTGGCTCGTGTTGCGAAGGAAGGTAAATGGGGTCACATTAACCGCGAAGGAGAATTCGTTATCACGCCGCGCTTTGACATGGCCCTGGAGTTCTCAGAGGGACTGGCAGAGGTTCAAACGGACAGGCGACATGGTTTTGTGAACACACGCGATGAACTCGTAATCGATACTGTCTACCTCCGTGCAGGACGCTTTTCTCAGGGGCTTGCGCAGGTGAGTAGCAGCGATGGCGCGTTACACAGATCAGTAATGGATTCGGGTAAGGTGGGATTCATCGATAAACTGGGCAATGTTGCCATCTCTCCCCAATTCGTTAGCGCGGCAAGCTTCTCAAATGGCCACTGCTTCGTGGAGACGGAAAAAAGGATCGGGTATATCAATCGGTGCGGAGATTTCATCTGGGAAGGCGCCTGTGTTGACGTCGGGAATATGGATCCTCATCACCTGCTTCCCCCTGAGAGGGGACAACCGAAGGTGACTCCATGAAACTCGGTCTCATCGCGGGAAACGGCCGTTTTCCATTCTTACTGCTGGATGCGGCGCGGGCGCAGGGGTTCGCTGTGACTGTGGCGGCGATTCGGGAGGAGACGGATCCCGAGATCAATCATCGCGCGGCGATAGACGAAAAGATTACGGTTCACTGGCTCTCGCTGGGAGAGCTGTCGCGCCTTATTGAGGTCTTTCACAAAGAGGACGTCAAGGCCGCCGTCATGGCAGGGCAGGTGAAGCACAAACAGATATTCAGTAGCATCCGGCCGGATTGGCGCCTCGCGAAGCTGCTGCTGAATCTGCGCACGCGTAATACCGACATGCTGCTGGGAGCGATTGCGAAGGTGCTGGCAGATGAGGGAATTGAGCTGATGAGTTCGACACAGTTTCTGGAGCCGCTACTTGCGGAAGAAGGTTCTCTGACGGAGGCTGCAGGCGGACGGGCTCCCACTGAGGACGAGCGGAAGAACATCGAGTACGGCCTCGGCGTGGCTCGAGCGCTGGCGGGATTCGATATCGGGCAGACGGTGGTTGTCGCGGCGCAGGCGTGTGTGGCGGTTGAGGCGATGGAGGGGACCGACGCAGCGATCGAGCGCGCGGGCCACCTGATGAAGTCGCTGGAAAAAGAGGATGGAGCACCCGCTTCGACGCTTGAGAGGAGGCTGACCGTCGTGAAGGTGGCCAAGCCGAATCAGGATATGCGGTTCGATGTGCCGGTGATCGGGATCAGGACCATTGAGACGATGGTTGCGGCGGGGGCGAGTTGCCTGTCTGTTGAGGCGGGGCGGACGCTGCTGTTCGATCGCGAGACGTTGCTGAAGAGGGCCGCTGAGGCGGGGATTGCAGTCGTGGCTACCCCGCGCCAGGGCCCAGGGGACCACGAGGCCTAAGGGCGAAAGACCCTTTGCGGCCGATGGCGGTGACAATTGCTGCAGGTCTTCAGAACTATACTTGCGGGCGGGGCAGCGTCTCGCCGAGCTTGTCCCCCGTCTCTGTAAATGCCCGCATGTAACTTTGATCTCGGCGGATGAGTCGAAGTAGTGATACCCCCGTTTCAATGGTCCCCATTTCCCAAACAGGAGGTTACAGATGAAGAAGTCGATCCTATGTGTTGCAGTGGCGGCTGTGTTTGCTCTTATGGTGCCGCGAGTCACGGTGCATGCGGCTGATGATGCATCAGTCCCGGCAGCCGGGCAGAAGGCGCCCACGTTCACGCTGCCTTCACAGGAAGGCAAGCCGGTGTCTCTGGATAGCTATCACGGCAAATGGGTGGTGCTGTACTTCTATCCGAAGGACATGACTCCCGGCTGCACCGTGGAGGCACATAACTTCCAACGCGATCTCTCCAAGTACGAGGCGGAGAATGCAGTGATCCTGGGAGTGAGCGTAGATACGGTGGACAGGCACAAGCAGTTCTGCACCAAGGATGGGCTGACGTTTCATCTGCTGGCCGATCCCGACCACAAGGTGGTGGATCAGTATGGATCGCTGGGGCACTTCGGCGAGATGACGATTGCAAACCGGAACACATTCCTCATCGATCCCAACGGGAAGATCGTCAAGGTCTGGACCAAGGTCGATCCGCGCGTGCATTCGGAAGAGGTTCTGGCGGCGATTCAGGGAGCAAAGAAGGGATAAAAGGCAATTGTGAGCTATTCCCCGGTCCTGAGGCGCGAGGGACCGGGGGCACCCACATGATTCAAGCGGGAGAAAGCATGACCGACGCGGCGAGAACGTTTCGGGCGGGGCTGGATGAGGTGCACCGGGTGCTGAAGTCCTTGCCCGAATCGATGTCGGATGTGCCGTGGCGTGAGGGTGGGTGGACGCGGAAGCAGATCGTGGGGCACCTGCTCGACTCGGCTGCGAATAACAGGCAACGGTTTGTGAGGGCTTCAACTGAGGGAACGTATGCAGGGCCGAAGTACGCGCAGGATGCATGGGTGACGGCCCATGGATACACGGATCAGACCTGGGCTACGGTACTGTCGTGGTGGGAGACTGAGCACGAGATCCTGAAGGCGGTCGTGGATCGGATTGCGGAGGACCGGCTGGATACGAAGTGCGTGGTCGGGGAGAATGAACCCGTGACGCTGCGCTGGCTGATCGAGGACTATGTTGAGCATCAGCGGTGGCATGTGAAGCAGCTTGTAGCCGGTCGCCAGTAGCCAATAGCATGATTTCCGTTTGGCCTGAGAATGCGACTGGGAAACTCACCTGAATCGGTAAATCAGCAGACGCAAAAAAGCCCGGCGTGATGCCGGGCTTTTTTGCTTGCCTTGAGTATTACTGCAAGAAAACTACTTCTTCTTAGCTGTTTTCTTGGTTGCCTTTTTTGCTGCGGTCTTCTTGGCTGCCTTCTTTGCAGGAGCCTTCTTAGCTGCCTTCTTTGCTGCTTTCTTAACGGCCAACTTTTTACCTCTTTGTGTAGTTTTACCAGCGCGCTTCGCCGCGGATTTCTTCGCGGCCTTTCCGCCTTTGGCGCTAGCGGTCTTCCTGGCGGACTTCTTGGCGGCCTTTTTGGCAGGAGCTTTCTTAGCTGCTTTTTTCGCAGGAGCTTTTTTCGCTGCCTTTTTTGCCGGAGCTTTCTTGGCGGCAGCCTTCTTTGCAGGAGCTTTGGCTGCCTTCCTGCCGGGCGCCTTCTTCGGGGCCGGTGCGGTGTCTGGAATGACTTCGGCGATGATTACGCCCTCTTCCACCTCGACCTCGTCATCGTCGTCCGAGGAGGTGATTACGTTTGAGCTCTCGAGGTCGTCGTCTTCTTCCATCTCATCGTGATCGGCGTTCAACTCAGCGGGCTCCAGTTCGGAATCACCGTCATTCATTGCGTACATCTTGATCACTTCGTCCATCCGATTGCCTCCAGCGGTTTACCGCTGCCCACATAGGGTTTGCTGCGAATCATCTCCGCATGCGGAGTTGATTCTAACAACACATTGCACGAAATACTATCAAAAGACGCGAAGGGAATTCCGTTGCTCACATTTATTTTTGTGCCCGCGTGGATGATTTAGAACGCGTGGAGCGCTTGGTCGATCTCGTCTTGTGCGCGGACTTCGATGACGAAGGCTTCGCCGTCTGGGCCGAGTTCTTGGATGAGGAGGACTTCGCATGAGAGCCACGGCGGCTGCGAGTGCTGCTGGCGCGGACGAGGGTGGGTTCCGCAACATGGAGCCGGCGGCCAGCCTCCACCCGAATGCCAGAGGCAGGGAGCTTGTTCCAGCGACGGAGCTGGGAGAGAGAGATGCCGAACCGGTCTGCGACCGAAACAAGAGTGTCCCCGCGCCGGGTGGTATAGAAGACAGCGTGCGATGTGGATTGTGCCCGAGCGGGCACCGGCACGAGCAACGCTTCGACGCCATCGAGCTTTGAGTTGTTATCGAGTTGGTTGGCATCGGCAAGCGCCGAGACCGAGACGCTGTATGTGTGCGCGACCGAGGCCAGAGTGTCGTCGGGAGTCACCTTGTGATAACGCCATGAGTCGCGCTTGCTGACCGGGACTGCGGCGATCTTCTCCTGGAACAAGGCTGCTGTTCCGGCGGGCAGGTGAAGGTCGAACTCGGTATCCGGCGGGGTGGCCATGCGGAGCAGGCTCGGATTCAGGGCGATGAGTTCATCCACCGGCGCGCCGACGATGTCAGAGACCAGCCGGAGATCGGCGGAATAGTTGATGGTGACGGTGTCTGTGAGCACTGGCGGGTCGAGGGTGATTTCATCAAAGCCATATTGGCTGGGGTGATTGGCGATGATGATGGCGGCGAGGATTTCCGGGACGTAGTTCTTGGTTTCGCCCGGCAGGTTGTTGCGCTTGTAGAGCTCCCAGAAATCGGCGTAGCCGGTTTTCTGGACGGCGCGCTGAACGTTTCCGGTGCCCCAGTCGTACCCAGCCATGGAGAGATACCAGTCACCGAGTTGCGCGTAAATGTACTTCATGTAGCGGGCATAGGCGCGGGTGGACTTCTCAGGATCGAAGCGCTCGTCGACGTAGCTATTTCGCTCGAGGCCGTAATTTCCGCGAGGCATGAACTGCCACATGCCGCCGGCACGCGACTTGCGATTGACGGCCCGCGGCTGGAAGCCGGATTCGGCGACGGCAAGGTAGATGAGATCCTGCGGAACCCCTTCTTCGCTCATCACGCGCTGGATCATCTGCCGGTATCGGCCGGCGCGCTGAAAGGCATGCAGGAGCGTGTTGTGTCCCTTGGTGGTATTGGCAAAGAAGTTGATATAGGCGGCGACGTAGTCGTTCACGACGAGGGGCAGGTCGGACTTGGTCGTGGCGAGATCGGTTTTCGCCTTCGCAACAATGTTGGGATCGACGACGAAGGTGACTTCCTCGGCAGCCTCGGCGGGGGTGTCTTCAGTTTTGGGAGTGAAGCCGTTGCCTTGCCGGAGTGCCTCCATCTCAAGGCCGTTGATCTGGTCGACGATTCGGTCGAACTCGTCCTGGAGTTCCGGGGTGGACTTGATGTCTATGCCGCTGGTCAGCATCAAATCGACCGCGCGATCGAAGTCTCTGCGGGCGGCGAGAAGATCACCCTTCTTGTAGTCGGCCTGCCCCGCCGCGTATGCCTCGTCGACCTGCTGGACAAGAGCCCTCACCCGCTGTTGCTGAGCGGGCGACTGCGGCGGGGGAACCGGAGTCTGTGCAGGCTGTTGCGGCGGAACAGATTCGGACAGGGCTGGAGCGAAGGCTTGAGGCGCAGGAGAGGCCACGATGGATGCGCCCTTCTCAGGTCCGCACCCTGACATCGAGAGGACCAGCGCGAAGGCTGGAACAAGGCAAGCAAGCCTGCCAGGAGAATTCGCAATCATGCGGATCAATTCACGCTGTGACAACACTACCCCGAAACGCGGAAGGTACTACGCCGATGATAAGCTAAGCCATGGAGATATCGCTCATTTCATCGTGTTGCTGCTAGCGGTTCCCCAGGCGCTGTCAAAGGAAAAGCACGAGCTCTGATCGGCTCATTCTCTGAAAGTCAGCTTCATCGCAACCCAAGTAAACTGGAAAACCGCTTTAGAAATTACCCACCCCTGATGGACGTAAAATACCTTCGAAATTTCGCCATTATCGCCCACATCGACCATGGGAAGTCGACGCTGAGCGACCGCTTATTGGAATTGACGGGATCGGTGACCGGTCGTGAGATGCAGGCGCAAATCCTGGATGCCATGGACCTGGAACGGGAGCGCGGCATCACCATTAAAGCTCACGCGGTCCGCATGATGTACAAGGCCCGCGACGGGCAGACCTACCAGCTCAACTTGATCGACACACCGGGGCACGTGGACTTCAGCTATGAGGTTTCGCGGTCGTTGGCGTCGTGCGAGGGAGCTCTCCTGGTTGTGGACGCCAGCCAGGGCGTGGAAGCGCAGACCTTGGCGAATGCATACCTGGCAATCAATCATGGGCTTGAAATCATTCCGGTGATCAATAAGATTGATCTTCCGTCTGCCGATATTGTGCGGACGCAAGAAGCAATAGAGATGGCTGTTGGTCTGGATGCAACCGATGCCATCCCGGTAAGCGCGAAGACCGGTCAAGGCGTTGAAGAGGTGCTGGAGGCCATTGTGCACCGGCTCCCGCCGCCAAAGGGCGATCCGGAGGCGCCGCTGCAAGCCTTGATTTTCGATTCATGGTTCGATGCCTATCGCGGGGTTATCGTGCTGGTCCGCGTGATGCAGGGCACGATGCGCAAGGGGCAGCGGATCCGTCTGATGTCGAACAGCAAGTCATTCGAGATCGAGTCCATGGGCGTGCTGATGCCCAAGCCAGTGGAGATAGCAGCCCTGTCGGCGGGCGAGGTGGGCTTCTTCGCCGCCACCATCAAGACCGTGAGCGATACAAGGATCGGCGACACGGTGACGGAGGAGGACCGGCCCGCAGCGGAGCAGTTGCCGGGATTTGAAGACATTAAGCCGATGGTCTTCGCGGGTCTGTACACCGTGGATTCACACGAGCACACCCTGCTGCGCGATGCGCTCGAAAAGCTTCGGCTGAACGATTCTTCATTCTTCTTTGAGCCAGAGAGCTCGGCGGCGCTTGGATTCGGATTCCGCTGCGGTTTTCTCGGGCTCCTGCATATGGAAATCATCCAGGAGCGGCTGGAGCGCGAGTACGAGCTGGACCTGATTACGACGGCTCCGGGCGTGCGGTATCACGTGACGCTGACGGACGGGTCGGTGCTCGAAGTCGACAATCCTTCGCGGTGGCCCGATCCAACCAACATCGAGAACATTCGCGAACCTGTCATTACAGCGAAAATCCTGAGCAACGAGGAGTATGTCGGCGGGATTCTGAAGCTCGTTGAGGAGAAGCGCGGCAGGCAGATCAATTTTGAATATGTCACCCCGACGCGGGTGCTGCTGACCTATGAACTGCCGCTGAATGAGATCGTGCTGGATTTCTACGATCGGCTCAAGTCTATTTCGCGGGGATACGCTTCGCTGGATTATTCGCTGGCTGGCGAGTGGATTTCGCCCATGGTGAAGCTCGACATGCTGGTCTCAGGCGAGCCGGTGGACGCGCTTTCGATCATTGTGCACAAGGACCACGCCTATGAACGGGGCCGCGCGCTGGTTTCGAAGATGCGGGAGTTGATTCCCCGGCAGCAGTTCGAGGTGGCTATCCAAGCCGCCATCGGGTCGAAAGTGGTGGCCCGGGAGACGGTCAGCGCTCTTCGAAAGAACGTTTTGGCCAAGTGCTATGGCGGCGATATCAGCCGAAAGCGCAAGCTGCTGGAGAAGCAAAAGGAAGGGAAGAAGCGCATGAAACGCATCGGGAAAGTCGACATTCCGCAGGAGGCGTTTCTGGCGGTTTTGCGCGTGGGCGAGGATCAGCAGAAGTAACCGGAATCTGGTGACTTGCCTCACATACTGTTCATTAACCGTTCACAGTGAATTGTGGAAAGCTCCGGATCCGGAAGGTGCGGGTCCTAGGGGGGAAGTCCTCGGCACCCGACGGCATCGGTGTGCGCTTCTGCTAGAAAAATAAAGGGCTTCCAACAATTAACAGAGAGGCTGGCGATTGACAAGTAGGAAATCGCGCAAACTTGCGGGAACAGAGCCGCGCGTTATTCACAGAAATTTCCACAGGGCTGTAGAGGTACTCTCTACGCCTTTTCAAACATTAGAAAACAGCTGATTTCAAGGCAAATTTGAAGAGAAAAAGGCCCTCGAGAAAAGGGCCTTTTCGAAGAAAAAAGTCTACTGGGCGGGAGGTTTTGTCCCTGCCGGTTTAGGGGCCGATGGCACGGTAGAGGCGGGGGCGGCTGCCGGAGTGGCCGGGGCCGGAACTCCCGACTTCGTATTGTAGGCGTCGATGACGGCCTTGGTGATGTTCGTGGAATCGTTTGCGAAGAGGACAGGGCTCTGCTGCTGAGCAATGTCGAGCACCAGGGTGTAGCCGTGCTGCTTGGCATAGTCGTTCAGCACGTCGTAGACCTTCTGCGCGAGTGAGCCGTAGAGCTCGTTCATCTCGTTCTGGAAGTCGTTTTGCGCGTCTTCGGCACTGCGCTCAAGCTGCTTCTTTTTGTCGTCGATGGTCTTGGCACGCGCCGCGCGCTCGGCATCGCTGAGCTTATCACCCTGAGCTTGCAGGTCCTTTGTGAGTCTGTCAACTTCATCGCTGAGCGACTTGAGCTGAGTCTGCTTGGGTTGGTACTTCTTCTGCAAATCGGCAAACGCGCGTTGTCCCTCGTTGGTCTGTGCGACAGCCGGCTGGAAAGCGATGATAGCGATCTTCGCGGGACCGGCGGCGGCCGTGGTGGTAGCGGCGGCGGGAGCAGAGGACGTTTGAGCGGCGGCTTGCAGGGCAAAACCGGATGCCAGCGTAAGAACTAATGCAACAGAGTGCTTCATTCGACTTGAAAGCTCCTTAGAAGTTCCTGGCACGGTCGGCGCAACGGTCTCAGAAGACATCCGAATATGCGCACTGCCCCTGAAAACCTCGCGACGATTTTTCTCGACGGCTGTTAGACGTAAGCCAGGGCGAGAAAAGAAGCGGACGGAGACGTCAGCAGGAACTGAATGGATTATAGGGTAAATGCGGGGAACTAGGGAACAAGATGACGAGGGAACAACAAGGCAAAGGCCATAAGGCTGAGCGAATTCTTGCGAAGCAACGGAAACGACCGGCATAGGAATCCGGCTGCAATGAAAAGGGCCTCGCGCAGGGCGAGACCCTTTTCAAAGTACGTGATCTTCGGCTCAGTGGCCGGCTGGTGCTTTGTGAGTGGTTGTGGCCGGATGTGACTGAGGAGCCGGTGCGGAGGGAGCCGATGCCGCTGCTGGCTTCTCTGGCGCCGGGATGCCGGACTTCGTGTTGTAGGCGTCGATCACGGCCTTCGTGATGTCAGTCGACTGGTTGGCGTAAAGCACGACCGGAACCTGCTGGTTGCCGCCATCGAGTACGAGCGTATAGCCGTGCTCTTTGGCGTAGGAGTCGATCGTCTCGGCAACCTTGCCGGCGACCGTGGCGAAGGTCTGCTGAATGTCCTGCTGGAAATCGCCTTGCGCGTCCTCGCCGGTGCGCTTCAGTTCCTTCTGCTTGTCGTCGAGCTGCTTGGCCTTGGTGGCCCGCTGGGCATCGGACAGGGTGGCGGACTGAGCCTGCAGTTCCTTTTGCAGCGATGCGATCTCGGTATTGAGCGTCTGGATCTGTTGACGCTTCGGATCGTACTTCTTCTGCAGATCGGCATAGCGGCGCTGGAAGTCGTTGGTCTGCGATACAGCCTGCTGGAATCCGATCACGGCGATTTTTGCGGGGCCTGCAGGTGCGGTTGTTGCAGGAGCGGGTTCGGTTGGTGCGGAGGTTTGTGCGGCTGCATGGAGCGCAAGGCAGGATGCCAGTGCGGCTGCGATAGCGATGGTGCGTTTCATTAAGATTTGGTACTCCTTAAGATTCCCGGAAGGCTGTCGCAAGAACAAGCCTGTGCCTCCTGAGCAACCTTCGTCTTCTTTCGTTTGGGGGCTCCGCGATGTGAAGCAGAGACAAAAAGACGCGGACGGAGACGTCAGCAGGAACTAGCAGAGATTATATGGACGGCAGTGAAGCAGGGTCAATAAAAGCAGGGAAAAAGGGAATCAGAGGGCAGGAGTAACGAACGTGGCAGCAAAGAGTTAGGGGTTCAGCATGCGGACCCAGTCCTTGAGGGAAGGTAACGTCCGGGGAACGCGGGAGCGGGCCACTTTGAACTGGATCTTGCGAAGACCATGGAGCGGCTGGTCGCCGGCGACCAACGGGAGGAGCTTCGCGGCGAGCGGCTCGAGCGCCTGTTGCATATGGCGGAAGGAGAAGCTGTCGTCAGGGCGATACTGCGACCACGCAATCGAGTTGACGAAGCCGGACGCTCCAAAGCGGTTGGATTGGAGGATGTCTTCGACGAAGACCCGGATGGGACCGGAGAACTCATGGAGGGCATCATGCAGAGCGATGAACCCGCCGGGGACCATCGACGGCATGAACGCGTCGAAATCTGCCTTGGCGCCGGAGTAGCTGTGATCGCCATCGATCCAGAGCAGGCGGATTGGCCGGTTCCATGACGTCGCGACCTCGGTCGAAAAGTTACGGTGCACCTCGATGTATGGTTTGACGCCGGCAGCCTCGATGTTTCTGAGGAACTCGTCGTAGGAGGTCGCACCGGGGTCTGCACGGTGTTCCGCGAGTTCGGCGTTGTTGAAGTTGTGCGGATCGATGGCGACGATGGGTCCGAAGCCGTAGCGCTCCGCCAGCTTGCCAAGCATGACGGCGGACTTGCCCTTGAAGCTGCCGATCTCGACGATGACTCCATCGCGCGGTGCGCAGGCAGCCATCATGCCGAGAAAGCGGGCTTCATTTTCGAGGAGAAAGCCGGGAACATCTTTCGCGGCATGCCATGCGTCATTGAGGGCGGCTTCGAGTCCGGGCGGTACCAGAACCGGGATCACTATCGTTCACCTGCATCGAGCGGCAGATTCAGCCGCACCCATCAATGTACATCGTCGGAGTCGCGCGATTGGACGGCGACGATTCAGTGAGGACTCAATGCAAAGGCTGCCGAGAAGGCAGCCTCTGGCAATGTCGGTTGAGGGTTAATCAGAACGTGCTCGAAACACTCAGGCGGAATGTCTTGCGGGGTTCGCGGAAGAGGTTTTGCGCGCCGTAGCCCTGGATGGCCTGCTGCCATGTGTAGTCGCCTGCGCCGCCCGGCGGGAAGAGATCGCGCGTGATCAACTCAACCGAGCAGCTCTGCACCTTGGCGCCGAGTACAACGTCATTGCAGTAGGGCCGCTCGTAGAGGCGGAGCGGGTTGTAGGCGTAGTAGATCCGGACCGGTGCGTTCAGGATCGGCATCATGATGGAGAATTCAGCGCCGACCGACATGCGCGGCACGGTGTTGGTGCCGAGGATAGGACGAATGTTGCGTTGGAATCCAACCTGCGACCCGGGGATTCCGCCCTGGCAGGAGCCGTTGTTGAACACCGGGCATCCATAGAGCGGGGCGGTGATGGAGGCGAAGCCCTCGGGACTCTGCTTAAGCTGTCCGCGGTTCGTCACCACGTCCATACCGAAATCATCGAAGAACGAGAACATTGCCGAACCTACGATCGGGAAGCGGTATTCAATGTTCGAAGTGAACGTCGTATCGCCGCCGATCGAAGCAATGCCGTAGACCGGGATGGGAACCTGGATGCACTGTTGCAACTGCGGATTGTTTGGATCGCGCGGGACGCAGGAACCGTCGGGGTTCGTCAGTTGAACCGTCTGACGGGTCGGCACATAGCCGTACGGCGTAGCGCTGCGAACATCGAAGCCGCGCAGTTCGTTTTCGCCGCCGGCATAGAAGCGGCTCTGCGGAGGAGCAACCGCCCCGCCGAAGCCCTGGATGTAGCCAAGCTGGGCGCGCATGGCGAGGATATTGCGGCCATTCGCCGAAGGCATCAGCCCATGCATCGAGCGATAGCTCTTGTAGGCAACAAATGGCGAGAAGTACCGCACATTGCCCCAGAGACCTGCAAGCTGGAACGCAGCAGTGTATTCGTGCCCGTTGCGCGGGCGCACCGGATTGTTAACGGTGTTGAGGCTGTACGAAAACGAAAGTTGGCTGGTGATGATGCCGTGGAGCGCGTTCGCTCCCTGGATGCCGCCACGGAAACTGATGGTCTGGAAGAAAGTCTGCGATGCCGTGCTGAATGCAGTGATGTTCGCCCGGTTCCAGGAGTAAGTGGCGCCGATACGCTGGAATGCGTGACGCCGAAGCGGGTAGCTGGCCGACAGGTTTATACCGGTGGAGGCCTGGTTGTAATTCTGTACCAGGGACTGCTGAGCGGCGCTCAGGTTCGCCGCAAGGCCGGTATTTGTCTGATAGTTCTTGGCCGCGTTGAAGTCGGACTTATTGTTGAAGATCTGGAAGCCCAGATTCAGCGGGCGATTGCGGAAATACGGTTCCGTAAACCCGAAGAGGAACTGACGGCTTACGTTGCCAAGATTGCCCTGTACGCTGAGCGTCTCGCCGAGACCCAGGAAGTTATTGGTCTGGTAATTCACGCCAAGGAAGGCGCCGGAGAGGCCGCTTACGCCGCCGTTCAGGCCAATGGAGTTTTTGCCCTTCTCCTTGAGCTTGAGGAGCAGGTCCACCGTGCCGGCCTCCGTGTTCTGGTGAGCCTCCGAATCCTGATCGACCTTCAGCGGGTCGAAGTACTCGAGCTGGTTGAGGCGGAGCAGGCTGTACTCCCAGAGCTGCGAGTTATAGATCGACCCTTCATCGAGCATCAGTTCCCGGCGGATAACACGGTCGCGCGTGATGGTATTGCCCTGGAACTCGATCCGAGAGACGTAGAACCGTTTGCCCTCATCGATGTCAATCTGGAACGAAACGGTGTGTTTCTGGTCGTCGTAGACCGGCTTGGGAACGGCGCCGAAATTAATGTATCCGGCCTGGCCGTAAGCCTTTTTCAGGTTGTCGAGGCCCTTGCCAATAAGAGTGGCATTGAACCAGTCCCCGTCCTTGATATTGAACTGCGCGCGGAGCGCTTTGGTGTTATTGAGGTTGGTGTTCCCGGAAAAGGTGATGGTCCCCAGCCGGTAGCGCTCGCCTTCTTCGACCGGCATGAGAATATCGATGCGCTTGCCGCGATTTGGCCGGAAGGTGAACCAGTTGAGGCCGCCCTGATCGCGAATCTGCGTCCGAGGCGTCTCGACGGCTGCGTTGGCATAGCCCTTGTCGCGATAGGCGAACCGCACGCGCTCGGTATCGATGTCGAGCTTGGAGGCGTCGAACGTGCGGGCAAACAGGTTCTCGAAGAAGATCGAACGCGGAATTCCGATTGGCCGGAGTTCTTTCATCGACCGCCGAAGATAACGGCTGCTCAGATGCTCGTTCCCTGCGAACTTGATCTGGCCGACCTTAACGACCGGCCCTTCCTTGATGCTGAAGTTGACCTGAACGGACGCCGGCGGGATGGTCTTGACATCCGTCTTGATCGTCGCAAACTGATGCCCGTGTTCCGAAAGCAGTTCCTTCAGAACAGTCTCGGCCCTCTTGATCTTGGTCGGGTCGTATTGGCCTTCCACTGAGAGGCCGACCTTTTCCTTCTTGAAGCGGTCGAGAATGTCCGAGTTCGATACCGAGCTGTTGCCCTTGTAGTTGATCTCGCGAATGGTGGGACGTTCCCGAACGAAGACGTCAAGCACGATGCCCTTTTCGGTGTCCTCACGCTCGATGCGAAGGTCCTCGAAGTACCCGGTGTTCCAAAGCGAATTGAAGTCGCGCTCGATGGAGATCGGATCGTAGGTTTCCCCCTCGTGCGAGAACATACGAGCCTTGATCGTCTCCTTGGGAATGCGCCGATTGCCGATCACGCGAATGGACTGGATGGTCTGGCTGTTCTGGGCGAACGTAGCGGCCCCGGGGAGAACAAGAAGAAGGGCGGCGATGAGGGTATAAAAGAGACGCGAAATCCGCGGCTTGCATGAATTAGCGCCGTGCATGATCTTCACCGGGCTGGAGTCCTGCGGCGAGCACAAGTTCTGGTGCGGTCCAAGGTAAGGCTTCACGGGAAGAATATGCACACCCTCACTGCTTAAGTTCTGGTACAGCCTCTAGGAAAGATTGATTTTACCATCTTGACGACGGTCTCTTCGGAGCCTCGCAACCTCACCGAAACAGCAAATGAAGGGCCCGGTCCGAAGGGCCAAAGTCTTCCCCACAACTTGCGCTTGCGCGTACGCGCAACTCAGGACACCGGCGCACTCTGCGACTGAGGATAAGAAGTGGATTGCAGGGAAAACGAATCACTGCTCCAGCAACAAATCTCGCCGCCAAAATGCCGCTCCATTGGGTCCTCAATCAGTCTACCGGACCGAAATGGGTTGGAGAGTTCGCCTTCCCGTGACCGCAGGAATCCGAACGCAAAGTGACCTGAATTGCGTGAAAGCACCCTCCTTAGACGCGGGACCGGCCAACATGACATCCTCAGAGTCAGATTCGTTGAGGAGAAAATGGTGGAAACCGGAGATACGGTTTTCGATTTCGAAGCCGGGACGCTGGACGGCATGCCCAAGAAGCTTACGGACTATCGAGGCAGCGTGCTGCTCATCGTCAATACCGCGAGTCAGTGCGGGTTCACTCCGCAATATGCCGGGCTGGAGAAACTCTACCGCACATATAAGGACCGCGGATTGGTTGTCCTGGGATTCCCCTGCAACCAGTTTGGAGCGCAGGAGCCCGGGAGCGCCGGCGAGATCGGCGCCTTTTGCGAGAAAAACTACGGCGTGAGCTTCCCCATGTTCGCCAAGATCGACGTGAACGGCGAGAATGCCCATCCGCTCTATCGCTATCTGAAAAAAGTTAAGCCGGGACTACTCGGCCCGATTGGCGGAGGGGCGATCAAGTGGAACTTCACAAAGTTTCTCGTCGCACGCAACGGACACGTCGTCGCGCGATTCGCTCCGAATACCAAGCCGGAGAGCCTGGCCGGCCACATCGAAGAGCTCCTGAACGCGAAGGAGGGCTGACCGGATGCGCAAGAATCTGCCGATGATCCTCATACGCGTGGTCGTGGGAGTCGTGTTCCTCACGGAGGGAATTCTGAAGTTCGCGAGGCCCGGTGAATTGGGCGTTGGCCGCTTCATGCATATCGGCCTCCCATGGCCGCACCTGCTGGCACCCCTCGTCGGTGCCGTGGAGATCGCCGCGGGCGGAGCCCTGATCCTGAATTTCTTTGCGGGCGATGCCGCCCTCCTGTTGCTCGTCGTCATTCTCACAGCCATCGTCACTACCAAGGTACCGATTCTGCTCGGGCATCATCTCGGCCCATTTGGACCACCCAAACTCGATCACTACGGACTCCTGTCCTTCATTCATGAGGCCCGAACGGACCTCGCCATGCTATTCGGCTTGGTGGCGATCCTCCTCGACAGCGGAATGCGCATCAGCCTGAGAGGCCGATAGCGGTCGCCGGAACGGTGCTGAGCGATGTATGTTCAGCCATGTCGAGTGGTGACCATGTCCAGATACGGTCTGCGGGCTATCTTCGTCGGTAACCATGGCATTCGGCCGGCATGGCGGTTTGCCTCGTTTGTCCTTCTCTACTATTTGTCCAACCCGGTTCTGGAATACGTGCTGCCCAGGGTTCATTTCCCCGCCTGGGAGATGAACTGGTTCGGCATGGTCACCAACGAGTGGCTGAACTTCGCGATCATCGCTCTCATTACGTGGGTGATGTGCCGCTTCGATCGGACGAAGTTCTCCTCATACGGCCTGCGAGTGTCACGCGGGTGGTTCCGGCTTTTCGCGAGTGGCATTTCGTGGGGCATCGTCCCTTCAATCGTCATCCTGATTCCTATATGGCTCGCCGGCGCCTGTTCGTTTCATGGGCTCGCATTGCCACTCGACCGACTGATTGGATATGCCATAGGCTGGGCCTTCGCATTTTTGGGCGTGGGCTTCGCGGAGGAGTTCACGTTCCGCGGCTACGCTCTGCAAACTCTCTCGGAGTGCATCGGCTTCTGGCCCAGCGCCGCCATTCTGTCCAGTGTGTTCGGCCTGGTCCACCTGCTGTTCAAACCCAATGAAGGCTGGATCGACCCTCTGTCAGTGGCGCTCTATGGAATGTTCTGGTGCCTTACACTCCGTCGAACGGGAACGCTATGGTTCGCGGTCGGATTCCACGCCGCGTCCGACTACACCGACATGGTTGTCTTCGCCGAACCGAACACCGGCAACGCAGGCAAACCTCTCCCAGGTCATCTGCTCCTCGTTGACTTCCATGGTCCCGCATGGCTCACCGGTGGTCCGCGCGGGACCGAGGCCAGCCTTCTCGTCTTTGGAATTCTCGCGGCGTTGTTCTACCTGTTCCACCGCGCCTATCCCGCAAAACGCGTCACCGCGGACTAGAACAGTACCTTGGCCCCAAAGCGATCGTCGTTTGAATGCTAAGTCGAGGAGGAAGGCGGGTGGCCCAGGTGCGCTACTGCAGTTCACCTGTCACGAACGGGTGCCCCAGAGCCTGCTCTGAGCGCGCCGAAGGTTGCCTCGCATTTGGCTACCTGGGAGTCTCACAACCTCAGCCGGCTTTCGTCCGGCATCTACAGAAAAGATGAGATGAGCAAACTCTTGCATCCTCAACTTTCCTATGGCCGGTCACACACTCACTCTGGAGAGTCATGGTCGGCCGAAGTGAACAAAGACGGAATAATCTTCTGCTCCAGCGCGTCTAAACGAACCTCCAGCCGTTCCGCCCATTCCGGCGTAGCTGGCACATCGACCGGTATCACGTCCTTCGAGGTTTTGCGCTGCTTGGCGAGAGCGACCCACTTCCTCATCTCCCATATGTAGCCTTCGAGAGCCTCTCTCGGACCGGGACAGTCATCCGTGACGAGATAAGCTGAGGGCAAGTCACCCACCACAATCCAGAGGTACTCGTCGACCGATTGTCGGGCAGGCATTATGTGTGCAAGATATACCCCGAAGACGTCCCCGATTCCCGCACCGTAATAGAAGGCGCGGATACCTTCGCACCACGCGAAATTGGTGATAAAGTCTCGCGCTCTGTTTTCCATGTTCTGAAGCCTCTGGGTTTCCTCCTCATCTTCACTCCACATCTCTGAGATTGGGACAACGCCGGAAACTGGAAGGCCATGCGCCACTCGTCGCCTCTTTGCTAAATCACTTGCAGAGTATATCTGAGCGTTGTTCCCGGACAGTCGGCGATTGGGACAGTCGCCAATCGCTCGCCAATGCTCGTGCCCCGCGCCGTTTGCGTGCGCCTGCTATCATCTGCGCGTGGAAGAGCAAGCACTCAAGTGGTGGCATGTGCGGTGGGGGCTGGCTGGTCGCATAATCTCCCAGTTTGCAGCTGTTACTGGAAAGATCATTGGGCTGCTCTGTTTGGTAGCTGCCGTTGGGCTTGGCGTTCTTTACTTGCTTCAGCCTTGGCTGTCCTCACAACGTCTCAGCAAGTTTGATCCCCAATTGAGCATTACCCCAGTGAGCCTCTCCACCGAGACGGAAGCCCCCCTATCCCGTTCGAGCATTGCGCAATTTGGCTTCGAGTTCAGGCTGCCCAATAAAGCGTTCGCCAGGAGATTCAAAGAAACAGTACTCGTGGCATTCCCCAGTGGCAGATTGGAATTTCCTCGCTCATTGAACGACGAGGATTCAGTTATATTCGGACCAGTTCAAAGCGACGACGACGCGAAGAAGTTGCTCGGCCCGGAACTGCTCCATTCAAAGTACAAGCTGCTACAGGCGGCGATGTCGGCTACGCCGGAACAGGTGAAATGGTGGAGGTTCCGCTCTTCACAAAACCAAAGAGCCGCGCTGTTGCTCCTTTTAAAGTTCGTTGCCCTTACCGAGTTCACCCCGATGCACTCCCTTGCCATTCGACCCATCTATACGATCGCTTCGGGCGAATTTCGCGGGTACGAATTCGGAGACCCGGCTAAACCACCGTACGACACCCACGTCGATTTGTATGGTGGTGCTACTCGACACATCGCTTTCGATATCAGTGGGGTCGATGGACATGGACAAGTGCTGACTCAGGAGGAAATCAATGCGATGGTGGCATCGATCCGACTGACCTCGGACCGGTGATTCGATTCGTTCACTGAGAGACGTGCTGCGTTGAGCCAGCTTGGTGACCAATGAGCTGACAATATGTTGCTCTCAATTTCCGCATGGCCGGTCACTCACCCCTGATGAGCAAATCTACTGAGATTTCAGGAAGAATCTGATGTCCTCAAGTGCATCGTCCGCAGCTGCCGCGACGGACGGATCAGACCTCATATCAACCAGTCGTTGAAGCACCGGCTCCAAGTCCAATTGACAATGAATGCGTGCGAGATGGCCGAAACACGTCGCAGCTACCCAGCGCACGCCTGCGTCTTCATGACGCGAAAAGGTGAGGCATTGGGCTTGGACCCAACGCCAATCTGGGTCATAGTACGCGGCACTGAGAAGCGCGTCTCCAATATCGGAACCTTGGCGACTGCGCAGGAGAACTTCCACCTCTGAGCGGCTTCGTTCTACAACTGCCCCATATTTCACTTCCCGCCGAGCCTCCTCGCTCAGCTTATAGCCTCAGGACCGTTCAGGGCGGTTTGTCCGCTACCTCCGACCCTGAGGGCGAAAACTCGTCAAAGTTCCGAGTTGCCGTGATACGCCAGCATCGTTGAAAGTGGGTTTATCTCAGATGTTCTGACCGAAGAACCACCGTAATCCTCGACGCTGTTATTCATCAAAGAACGATGATCCGTACTGCTGGAGAACATATTTCCGTGGCGGGGTCGCAATCTCGCAGACATGCTCCGGTCCGAACGTGATGACATCGCCTTCGCACAACCGCAGGTTCTCCGCAATGCCGGGATCACTATCCAGCACACCCACGTAGCCCCCTTTGATCCGAGCCTTGACGATCACCCACATCCTGTCCACACCCCGGTCCACGACTTGCCCGTTCTCCCGCGTCTCTATGTCGAAAAGCAGCTTCGCGGCCTCACCTGGAACGAGCGATTCTCGCTTTTCTCGGTCTGGAATTTGGAATGTGCTTGTATGCGCAGCATTGCGTTCCTCTGCTGAGATTAGTTGCCATCCATCTGTGGCAATTTTGGAGTCCATAGAAGCAAATTACCGCGTTTTCCGAAATCATTGGATGAGTAGTCGCCCACTCTTACATTACCTGAAGGTTAAATACCATCACACGCAAACTCACGGCCCGAGCGTCTGCTGGTTCTTGAAAAAACATCGTCCGACTTTGCAGGTTATTTCCACTAATTCGGCACAATGGATATATATGCACCTGATGCGAACCCAACCACAAAGCGCACTGGATGCCTCCGCCTGGTTCCTGAATCTGCTAAGTCCTTTGTTTAGACACAGCTTGTGAAGAAGTCCAATGTTTTCAGTTACCTGCAGGACCCCTCCCCGGGCGCAAGTTGTTGAAAACAAAGCACACCTTCACAAACTGTGGGGGAGGGGGGATACCCTCTGAGCCAATGTGGCGAGAAAGAATTCGCTCTGGAGTTTGGGATGACTGACAAAGCGAATCTCCAGAGATCCCGTCTCCCCGAGCTTTTCGCGTTCTTTCTGCAACTTGGCCTGACTGCCTTCGGGGGTCCGGCCGCGCACATTGCGCTGATGGAGCAGGGCGCGGTCAGTCGGCAATGGATGAGCCGCGAGGAGTTTCTCGACCTGGTTGGCGGATGCAATCTGCTTCCTGGACCCAGTTCTACGCAGGTAGCGATGGCGCTGGGATATCGGCGTGGCAGAGTGTCGGGTCTTGTGATCGCCGGCTTGTGCTTCATCCTGCCCGCTTCGCTGGCGACTCTGGCACTGGCGTGGGCTTATGTACATTTCGGGCGCTTGCCCCAGGTCGCTGGATTTCTCTATGGGACCAAGCCGGTGATCGTGGCCATTGTGGCGCAGGCCATCCTTCGACTGGGCTGGTCGGCGGTCAAACGGTGGACTCTCGCGTTTCTCGGCGTTGCCTGCCTGGTCGCTGCAGCCGGTGGGCTGCCGCCCTTTGTGATTCTGCTTTGGTCTGGGGTGTTCGCGATGGGGCTTGTTCCAAGGCACCGGGAAGGCGCGTGGTTCAGCTTCGGCGTGCCGTTAACAACTGGCGGTGCCGCAGCGAGCGCAGTTGGTCTTGGTTCCATCGCGCTGTTGTTTCTGAAACTAGGCGTGGTCGTCTTCGGTTCAGGGTACGTGCTTCTGGCATTTTTGAAGGCCGATTTGGTGGATCGGCTCCATTGGATCAGTGTTCAGCAGTTGCTCGATGCGGTGACCGCCGGACAGATGACACCGGGGCCGGTATTCGCTACCTCCACGTTCATTGGATACTTGCTGCACGGATGGGCTGGCGCCGCCGTGGCGACAATCGCGGTGTTTCTGCCTTCGTTTTTTCTGGCGGGAATGGTCGGAGCGCTCGCGGGACGGATTCGCCAATCAAAGATGGCCGGCGCGTTCATCGATGGAGTGAACGTCGCGGCAGTTGCGCTGATGGCCCAAATCGCTTTTGTGCTTGGCCGGGCGAGCCTGATCGACGCGCCTGCGTGGATCATCGCGGTTACGAGCGCTGTGCTGTTGCTGTGGCTGCGCGTAAACGCGACGTGGCTGATCCTCGGCGGCGCTGCCTTGGGAATTCTGTTACAGGTTCTCCACTGATGCGTTCCGCGGCAACCCAGTCTTACTCGATTGCAAATACGGCATACACCGTCGCTTCGCGGCTGACCTGGTGCGGTTCAATTGCAAGGGGCTCAGGCGCGGCGCTCGCGGATTTCATCGCCATCATCTGCATCGGCCTCGGAAACGATGGTGCCGACATCTGGTTGCTGACGTAGATGAGCGATCCGAGTCGTACGCCCATGCCTTTCGCTAGAACTTCCGCATTGGCCTTCGCACGGGTGGCGGCTTTGTCGAGCGCCTGGGCTTCCAGCGCTTTTTCGTCCTTCACGGTCCATTCGATCTGGCCGCTACTCGTTGCTCCTGCATTGATGGCAGCGTCTAGAATTTCGGCGGCCCGTTCCGGCGCAACCTTGACGGTCCAGTCCTGGTGCAGCGTGTATTTTTTCAGCTTGGTGGACCAGTCGCGATCGAGGTACTGCGACTCGCTCCTGATCGCGCTCTCCCCAACTCCCGCCTGTTTGAGAGCGGCAACGATGGCGTTGGATGCGCGTGTCCCTTCAGCGTAGGCGCCCTTTGCATCCTGCGGCTGCGTGACAAAGCCGATATGCAGGATAGCCTGATCTGGCTCGACGGAGACACTGTCCGTAGCCGAAACAGTGAGGGTGCGATTGCTGCTGTCGACCTTGAGCTCGGGCTGCGCGGGCTGCTGGGCGCTGGCTGAAAAGACTGCCACGAATACTGCTGAAGTGAGAATCGCAAAGGGGAGTTTCATCTCTTGCTCCTTGGTTTCTAACAGCGCGAATTGTTCGCGCTCTGGTTAAGGAACGAATGGCCACTACTTTCTTGCGTGCTTTTCTCCAAATTGCCGGAGCTTAGCAAGCGTGGCAGCCGCCTGACCTGAATCAATGGCTTCACTGCCCATCTCTACCCCTTCTTTGAGGCTCTCTGCTAAACCTGCAGCGACGAGCGTGGCAGCCGCATTCAGTAGGACGATGTCGCGCCGAGCTCCCTTGACGCCGGTGATCACGTCGAAGAGCAGGGCCCTGTTGGTTTCGATGTCGCCGCCGGTGAAGTCTTCGAGTTTGGCGCGAGGCAGACCGGCCATCTCCGGCGTGATGCGGGCGGCTTTGAGATGGGGCTCGGTTTCGCCTTCGATCTCAATGATGCGGGCTACCACAGACTCGCCGGTGGTTGTGAGCTCGTCGATGCCGTCGGTGCCGTGGACGACGAAGGCACGTCTTGATCCAAGGGCCTGGAGGGCGCGACCGACGAGAAGAACGCGGCTGGGTGCGATGACGCCGACGACCTGGATGCGCGCGTGCGCGGGGTTGGTGAGGGGGCCGCAGAGGTTGAAGATGGTGCGGAACCCAAGGGCGCGGCGCAGCGGGTTCATCGCCTTCATGGCCGGGTGATAGAGCGGAGCGAAGAGGAAAACAAAGCCTGTCTCGCGAAGGCACTCGACGGCTAGTTCGGGAGAGAGGTCGATGGGTACGCCGAGCGCCTCAAGGACATCGGCGGCTCCGCATCGTGAAGTGACGGCGCGGTTTCCGTGCTTGGCGACTTTGGCTCCGGCGGCTGCCGCAACCAGGGCTGCTCCGCAGGAGATGTTGAAGGTGAGTGGACCACCGCCGCCGGTTCCAACACAATCAACCAGCTCGGCGCGCTCCTCATCGGTGAGCGGGACCGGAACGCATTGCTCCCGCATCACGTCAACAAAGCCCGCGAGCTCGGTGGCCTGTTCTCCACGTGTCGCGAAGACGGTGAGCAGCGCCGCGGTTTCCACATCGGGCACCTGGCCGGAGAGGATCTGGCGGAGGACGGCGCCTGCCTCTTCGCGCGAGAGCTGAGCGCCATCTTCGGCGAGCGACTTCAACAGGGTCTTCAGGGAATCCATATCTTGAATATGGTAATTGTGTGGCATTGAGGCTGCGTGAAGAGCGAATTCAAGGAGGCAGAGATGGAGCGTGAGCTGACGTTCCGAATTGTGCTGGAGAAACCGCCGGCCGGAGTGGATTTCGCTCTGCAAAAAGGAAAGGGCGGCAAGTACGAAATTGTTCAGAAGCAGCGATCAGGAAATGGTGATCTGCGGTTTGAGTTCACCGCGCGGGTCGATGCCCGAGCCCGGGATGGCGGTCCCAATCTGCTTGGCCCGTTCGTTCAGGGACCGCCTGAAGCGCGATTTGTTTACATCGGCATTGGCACCTTCGCAGGGCAGACTGGAACGGAATGGAGCAGAAGGCTGAAGGTTCCGCTGAGCGGCATCAGTGCGGAGATGATCGAACGGTCGATTCGTGATTCTCGAGTGGTTTTCGAAACGCGCGTTCCTGGTACGGGAAAGGATGGCGGGCCGAACTGTGCCACGGTGAAGCCGTTCGCGGGATGGAGGCTGGTGAAGACGTAGAAGCTTGATCCGAGGCTGCGCATTATCCGAACCCCAGCGTTTGCGACTCCATCGTGCAGCAAGATAGTATTTTGTTACCGCTGGCACGATCGTGCTGACGTAGTTTGTCGCTGTCGAGAACGAATTCCCTAAAGCATCAGCAGACCGGGCGGTCCCAACAAACATGAAAATTCACGAGTATCAGGCAAAAGAGATCCTGGCGAAGTATGGCGTGGCGGTGCCGAAGGGCGAAATGGCCAATACGCCTGAAGAGGCAGCTGCCGTTGCGCGCAGACTATTTGCTGAGGGCGCGAGCGGCGTGGTTGTGAAGGCGCAGATCCACGCCGGCGGACGCGGCAAAGGGGGCGGCGTCAAGGTGGCTCGCAGCCGCGAGGAAGCCGATGAGCATGTGAAAAGCATTCTCGGCATGCAGCTTGTCACGCACCAGACAGGTCCGCAGGGGCAGAAGGTTCAGCGGTTGCTGATCGAAGAGACGGCCGCGATCGATCGCGAGCTTTATCTCGGCATTGTGCTCGACCGCGCGACAGGCAAGCTCGTGTTCATGGCATCGCGTGCCGGCGGCATGGAGATCGAAGAAGTCGCAGCGAAGACGCCTGATGCAATCTTCAAAGAGGCGATCGATCCGGCAGTCGGCTTCGGCGCCTGGCAGGCACGCAAACTGGCGTTCGCGTTGGGGTTGAAGCCGACTCAGATCAACCAGGCGGTTGCGTTTCTGCAGAGCCTGTACAAAGCATTCATCGATACTGATGCTTCACTGGTCGAAATCAATCCATTTATCACAACGAAGGACGACAAGCTTTTCGCGCTGGACGCGAAGATCAACTTCGATGACAACGCGCTTTTCCGCCATCCCGACATCAAGGCGCTGCGCGACGTTGCGGAAGAAGATCCGCTCGAGGTGGAAGCCAGCAAGTACGCCCTGAACTACATCAAGCTGGACGGCACCATCGCCTGCATGGTGAACGGCGCTGGCCTGGCGATGGCGACAATGGACATCATTCAATATGCAGGAGGATCGCCAGCGAACTTTTTGGATGTGGGCGGCGGCGCGACCCAGGAGCAGATCGAGCACGCATTCGAGATTCTGCTGTCGGATGCGAATGTGAAGGCGATCTTCATCAACATCTTCGGTGGCATACTGCGCGTGGATCGGCTCGCGACTGGCGTTGTCGCGGCGGCGAAGAAGCTGAACGTTAAGGTGCCCATTGTGCTGAGGCTCGAAGGGACGAATGTGGAAGAGGGCCGCAAGATCTTGAAGGAGTCGGGCCTGAACTTCGAAGTCGGAGCAACGATGAAGGAAGCTGCTGAGTTGGTAGTGGCTGCCGCGAAGGGGGTTAAGTAATGGCGGTTCTGGTGAACAACGATACGCGGCTCATCGTGCAGGGCATCACAGGTAAGGAAGGCACGTTTCACGCGCTCGGCTGTGCGGAGTACGGCACAAAGGTTGTGGGCGGTGTAACTCCGGGCAAGGGCGGGACCACGCACGAAGGGTGGCCGGTGTTTAACACAGTCGCAGATGCGGTGAAACAAACCGGTGCAAATGCGACGATGATCTTTGTGCCGCCACCGTTTGCGGCCGACGCGATTCTCGAAGCGGAAGATGCGGGCATTCCACTGATCGTGTGCATCACCGAGGGCATTCCGACGCTCGATATGGTGAAGGTGTGGGCGAAGCTCAAGACTTCGAAGTCGCGGTTGATCGGGCCGAATTGTCCTGGGGTCATTTCTCCGGGCAAGGCGAAGATCGGCATCATGCCCGGTCGTATCCACAAGGAAGGAAGCGTGGGGATCGTTTCGCGCTCGGGCACACTGACCTATGAGGCCGTGCATCAGCTGACGCAGCGTGGCATCGGGCAGTCGACGGCAATTGGAATTGGCGGAGACCCGATCATCGGGACGACGCATATCGACGCTTTGAAATTGCTGAATGATGATCCGGAAACCGAAGCGATCATTATGATCGGCGAGATCGGCGGGACGAACGAAGAGGCTGCGGCGGCGTTTGTAAAACAGAACGTGAAGAAGCCGGTTGTCGGATTTATCGCCGGACAGACGGCTCCTCCGGGACGGCGCATGGGGCACGCGGGCGCGATCATCTCGGGCGGAGAAGGCACCGCTGAAGGAAAAATGAAGGCGATGCGCGACGCAGGTATCCATGTAGTGGTGTCGCCGGCGCAGATTGGGGAGACGCTGGCGAAGGTGATTGGGAGATGAAGGCAGCCACCAGTTTCTAGCCAGAAAGCCCACCTCGGTGGGCTTTCTTCTTGATCAAGGCACGTTGAACCTTCTGGGGAGAAGTTCACATGGCAGGAATGCGGGAGGTAGTTGCGAGAGCAGAGGACTTTGCAACGCGGCTAGGAATTGATTTGCCTGTGCTGCTGGCGCCGATGGCGGGGGCGTGTCCTGTATCTCTATCGGCTGCGGTGGCAAATGCGGGTGGAATGGGTGCGAGTGGTGCGCTGCTGATGAAGCCGGACGAGATTACCGCCTGGGCCGCTGAATTTCGAGCCCAGAGCAAGGGCGAGTTCCAGATTAATCTCTGGATACCCGGTCCAGCGCCGAAACGGGATGCGGAACTGGAGCGTCGCCAGCGCGAGTATCTGGCGCAGTGGGGACCGGAAGTTCCGGAGAGTGCTGGTGAAGGCGTGTTGCCGGATTTCGACGCGCAGTGCCGGGCGATGCTCGAAGCGCGACCGAAGGCGATCTCATCGATTATGGGACTCTATGCGTCGGAGTTTGTACGGGAGATGAAGGCGCGAGGCATTCTGTGGTTTGCGACGGCGACGACGGTATCCGAAGCTCAGGCAGCCGAGGCTTCCGGAGCCGACGCAATCATCGCGCAGGGCGCGGAAGCGGGCGGACATCGCGGCGCGTTCGATGCGAACGAGGCCGAGCGGCGGATGGTCGGATTGTTCGCATTACTGCCGCAGGTGGTGGATGCGGTGTCAGTGCCGGTAATTGCAACCGGCGGAATCGCGGACGGGCGTGGCGTGGCTTCTGCGTTGATCCTTGGGGCAAGCGCGGTGATGATTGGCACGGGGTTCCTGCGCTGCCCGGAAGCAAATATCAATGCGGCATGGGCGGATGCACTAGGCAAAACAGAAGCGGACGAGACGATGATCACAAGCGCGTTTACGGGACGTCCGGGTCGCGGTGTTGCCAACCATTATGCGAGGACGTCAGCATCGCTCGCTATTCCGAAGCCTGCACCGTATCCGATCCAGCGTGGTCTGACGCGACCGATGCGGGAGGCCGCATTGAAGGAAGGCAAAGCCGATCGCATGCAGATGTGGGCAGGACAGGCTGCGAAGCTGGCGCGGCCGCAGCCCGCGGGAGAAGTCACGAGGAAGCTCTGGGAGCGCGCATTGAAAATGCTTTCCTGATAGGAAGTACTCTCGGGTCGACGAGCGGAAATCCTTCATCGTTATTTTCGATTCAGTTCTGCGACGAAGTTTTCGAGCGTCTGTGCTTCGACGTTTTCGGCCAGCGCGCTGAATTCCCTGCCACTGCGCGCTCTGCGGTGAACTACGATGGAGCGCAAGGCTCGTTTGCCAGTTACACGCGCTAGTGAATTCATCGACGTAGCCATGGACGGCCCGACAGTCTTGGATGCCTTGGCTTCCACCAGCCAGAAACGTGCCTGTGGCTGGGGGACAATAAAATCTACTTCCAGTCCTTGCTGGTCGCGAAAGTAATAGAGTTCCTTTCGCCGACCGCTATTGATCTGACTCTTGAGAATTTCGGCCGCAACTTCACCCTCAAAGATCGAACCCATTGCCCACCCAGGGCTCACGCCGAGAATTTGTGGATGCCATGCAATTGAAGCTCTTCGAGAACTCCGGCAGATTCTGCAGAGCCGAGTTTGGTCGGTACTCGTTTGGACCGCGGGGCGGTTTCGCAGCCGCCAAGTTGTTCGGGACGCGTCTGCGTGCACTACCGTTGCGCATCGCAATCAGAAGCGCTTCCCGGTGAGATCCGGCGAGAAGTGACCAGTACAATGATGCTTGGGACTAGATCATTTGAGGAGTGATTGAGTGGCGCAACGCACTTTCAGCATCATCAAGCCGGACGCGGTGAAGAATGGCCACGCAGGGGCCATCCTGGCGGATATTGAGAAGGCCGGATTCAAAATTGTTTCCATTCGCAAGCAATCGATTTCGAAGCACCAGGCAGAGGGTTTCTATTACGTGCACAAGGAACGGCCGTTCTTCGGCGATCTATGCGACTTCATGTCGTCGGGTCCGATTTTTCTTATGGTTCTGGAGAAGGAAAACGCAATCGCCGATCTTCGCAAGTTGATGGGTGCGACAAACCCAGCGAATGCGGAAGAGGGAACCATTCGCAAAAAGTACGCCGAGTCGATTGGGGCGAACGCGATTCATGGGTCTGACGCCGAAGACACGGCGAAGTTCGAGATTGGCTACTGGTTCGCGGGATACGAGCTGATCTAGCCTCGTTTTCAGTCTTAAGTTATCAGTGGCAGTTGTTCTTCACTTCAACCGAAAAGGCTTCCCACCTTCTCGCGCAGGGCTGCGATTTCGCGTTGCAGCTCTGCGACGGTGGACTCGAGCTGCGCGATGCGGCCTTCGTATTGCGATGCGGACGGCTCGGGGTCCGAGGGCTGCGAGTCTGAGGCGGCCATTGCGTCGACGGGACCGCAAAGCAGGTGGGCGTAGCGGGATTCTCTGGCGCCCGGCTGACGCGGCAGAAGTGCAACGAGGGAAGGCTCTCGATCCATCAGTCTTTGCAATCCGCTTGTGACGTCGCTTATGTCAGTGAAGTCGTGGAGGCGCTCGGTGCGGCCGCGGAGTTCGCCGGGTGTCTGGGGTCCGCGCAACAACAGAACGCATATCAGAGCAGTTTCTGCACGGCTGAAGTTGAAGGCTTCGCCAAGCCAGTGTTCGTACTTCGTGACGCGGCCGTCGGCGGAACGGGCGCGGCCTGCAAGTTGCTTAGCTTCGAGACCGTGCAAAGCCTGACGCAGGTCGTCTTCGTCGAGGTTCATAATGGGCTCGCGGTTTGAACGCTGGTTGCAGGCGTTCATGAGGGCATTGAGCGAGAGAGGGTAGTAGTCGGGCGTGGTGATTTCCTTCTCGATCAAGGAGCCGAGGACGCGGGCTTCGTCGGCGGTAAGCTTGACAGCTTCAGTGAGCATGAATCCATTTTTACAGGAAGCAGGGACGGGGAACAGTGACAGGAACTGGGATAACGGAGTCAGCCCACCTGCGGTTGAGGTTTGCGATCCCTGGTCAGGAGGAAATAGACGACGGGGGTGACGATGAGGCTGAGGACCATGGAGATGGTGAGGCCTCCAATGACTGCGATGGCGAGCGGCTGAAGCATCTGGGAGCCGGCGCCGAGCGCAAAGGCCAGGGGAAGCATTCCGCAGACAGCGGCGATCGCAGTCATGACGATCGGGCGCAAACGGCGCTGCGCAGCGTGGATCATCGCTTCCTTTGCGGAAACTCCCTCAGCCCGGAACTTCTCGTCAGCATCAAGGAGAAGGATTCCGTTCTTGGCAACGATTCCGATAACCATGATGAGACCCATGAACGACGCCACATTGAAGGTGGTGTTCGTGACGAGGAGGGCGAGAATTACACCCGAGATCGAGAGTACTGAGGAGGTGAGAATGGCGATTGGGGCGGGGAAGTTGCGGAATTCAACGAGTAGCACTCCAAACACAAGCGCCAATGCCAGCATGAGGACTTTCAGAAGGTCGTGAAACGATTTCTGCTGCTCTTCGTAAGTGCCGCCATATGTCACGCGCACCGAAGAGGGCAAATGTAAGCCGTTTACGGTCTCGCGCACTTTGGTCATCGCTGTACCCAGATCGGAACCTTCGAGGCGGCCAGTAATGACGACCATGCGCTGAAGATTCTCCCTGCGGATCTCATTCTGGGGTGGGATCTGCTGGACCTCAGCGAGGGAGCCGAGTGTCGCTGTGTGACCGGAAGCGCTGTTGAAAGCTGTGTTCTGGATGGCATCAAGGGATTTACGGTGATCGTCACTGAGCCGCACGCGGATGGTGTAAGGCCGGCCGTTGGCAATCAGAGGAGTGCTGGCGGGCAGGCCATCAAGAATCGAGGTTGCATCTTCGGCAACTTCGGTCGGTGTGAATCCAAGGCGCGCGGCGGTGGTTGGATTGACTTGAAAGCTGGTTGCTGGTCCGCTGATTGTGTCTTCGATTCCGTTTTTGACATCGACAACGCCCGGAACTTTTTCTATCGCGCCGCCGATGCGTGGACCAAGCTGGGTGAGGAGCGCTTCATCTTCAGCGAAGATCTTGATCTGGACAGGTTCGGGAGCGTTGGAAAGATCGCCGATCATGTCTTGCAAAACCTGAGGAAAGTCAACGTCGAGTTCGGGCTCTGTTTTGTTGATCTCGTGACGCACATCGTCTATGACTTCATCGATGCCGCGGCTGCGTTTTGATTTCAGCTTGACGGTGAAGTCGCCCGTATTGGCTTCCGTCACCGCGGCTAAGCCCATCTGCAGGCCGGTGCGGCGCGATGTGCTCTCTACTTCGGGCTGTTCGTGGAGGATGCGCTCGACATGCTGGAGCACGCGGTTGGTCTCGGTGAGGGAGCTGCCGGCGGGCATGATGTAGTCCAGAATGAACCCGCCTTCGTCCATCTCGGGGAGCAAGTCGGAGCCGAGAAAGCGATAACCGGCGTAGGTCCCGATGACGAGTAAAAGACAGGCGAGGCCGAGCCAGAGGGGTTTCGCAAGAGCCCAGTCGAGGACGCGGTGATGGATGCGGAGAGAACGGGAGAGGAAGCGGCCCGCGACGTGAACTTCGCGCTTAGGTTCGTCGCTATTACGGTCGCGCAGGAGCACGAGGCTCAACCCCGGGGTCCACGTCAGTGCGAGCATGAGCGAGGTGAGAAGAGCGGCTGTCATGGTGACGGCCAGCGCTCGGAAGAAGCTGCCTGTAACACCGCTCACCGAGATGAGCGGCAGAAATACGACGACGGGTGTAATGGTTGATCCAATTAGCGGGACGGTGATTTCGCTGAGGGCCTTGCGGACGGCGCTCGCGCGCAGTTCGCCATTATCGCGGTGCATGACAATGTTCTCGACCACAACGATTGCATCGTCGATAACAAGGCCAATGGCGGCGGCGAGGCCGCCGAGCGTCATGAGGTTGAAGCTCTGCCCGATCGCCCAGAGGACGAGAATTGTCACGGCTACAGTGACTGGAATAACCAAACCTGCAACCAGCGAGGACCTCCAGTCGCGCAGGAAGAGGAAGAGGATGATGCAGGCAAGGATGAGGCCAATGAAGATGGCGTCGCGCACGCTGGAGATGCTGTCGCGCACGAGTTGAGACTGGTCATAAAAGGGCTCTAGCTTCACGCCAGCGGGTAGCTTCTGGCGGAGCCGTGCGACTTCCTCGCTGACTGCGTCTGCTACGGCAACGGTGTTCGAGGCGGGTTGACGGGCGATGTTGATGAGGACGGCGGGCTTACCGTTTGCGGTGACTGTGGTGTACACAGGTAGCGTGGATAGTTCCACTCCGGCGACATCGGCGACGCGCACCGGAGCGCCCGCCGGGGTTGTCTTGATGACGATCTGCCGGAGTTGTTCGGCATCGTGCACCTGCGCGCCGACGAGGCCAAGAACGAGCTGATGATTGGCCTCGTAAAGCCCGGGTGAGTCGATGATGTTTGAGGCCTGGATGGCGTTAACGAGATCAGTGACGGTGACGTTGTTCGCGGTAAGCAGCGGAAGGTTTGGAGTGACATGGTACTCCGGCGTTTGGCCGCCTTGCACCACGACGGTGCTAACGCCTTCTACGCGATTCAAGGGAGGTCGCAGCTCGTAGGTAGCGAGTTCCCACAATTGGGTCTGCGGAACGGTGTCGGAGGTGAGGCTATAGCCCAGGATGGGGAATGTTGCGAAGGTCAGCCGGTTAGTGGTGATCCGAGCGGTGGGCGGCAGATCCTTTTCGATCTTGCTTAATGCGGCATCCGTGAGCTGGAGCTCGCGATACATATCAACGTTCCAGTCGAAGAACAGGCTAACCTCTGCCGATCCGCGGCTGGTTGTGGAGCGAACTGTAGCGAGACCGGGTACGGAGTTCACCGCGTTCTCGATAGGGCGCGTAACGGTGACTTCCATCTGTTCGACCGGCATGACGCCGTTGTCGATGCCGATAACGACTCGCGGGAAGTTTGTCTCGGGGAAGACAGAGATGGGGACCTGGACAGCTGCGTAGACCCCAGCGACAGTGAGCACGGCGGCAAAGAAGAAGATGGGCCGCGTGAACCGCCTCAACCAGAAGGACTCGTCGGGCGCAACCGGTGTCTGGGCAGCGATCGACATCAGTCCTTGTCGCCTCCCTTGCTTGCAGCGGGCTTATCATCGTCTTCGTCCGGCTTGCCGATTTTGACCCTGGTTCCCTTGTCGAGGCCGTATGCGCCGATGGTGACGACCATGTCGGCCGTGGTGAGGCCCTGCGTGATCTGAATGTCATCGGCATCCTGAATGCCAGTCTGGACAGGCCTTTTCTGCGCGGTATTGTCTGCACCGATGATCATGACGAATTTCGATCCGTCCTCTCCGGTCAGGATGGCGGAGAAAGGGACCTTCAATGCGTTCTCGACGGTGTGGCCTGTGATCGAGATCTTGACGGGTGTGCCAACTTTGAGTGTGCTCTTTTTGTTATCGACCTTGAGCCAGATCTCGACGGTGGTACTGCCGGGATCGAGCGCAGGACTGATCAGCGATACCTTGGCAGGAACAGGATCGGTGATTCCAGGAACCGCGATCTGGGCTTCGTCGCCGATCTTCATCTGCTGAGCGAGGCTCTGCGCTATGTGAGCCTTGGCTAGAAGCGAAGACGTATCCATCACCGTGATGAGCGGCGAGCCTCCAGCGGGAGTTTCACCGGCATATAGCGGGCGATCCGTAACCACACCATTGATTGGACTGCGGATCTCGGTGTAGCTCACCTGCGCGGCAGCCGCCCTGTATTTTCCCTCGGCGGAGGTCAATTGGCCCTGCGCAGTCTTCAGTTCGGCCTCGCGACTTACGTTCTTCATCGAGTCGAGGTGTTTCGAAGCCGTTTCGAATGCAGCCTGTGCCTGCACCAGAGCCGCCTGGGCTGTGTCGAGGTCGCGGCCGGGGATGGCGCCCTCAGCAAAGAGCTGCTTGCGATTGTTGACGATGCTGGTGTTCAGATCGAGATTGGCTTTGGCCTGCGCGAAGTCGGTCTCTGCCTTCTGCACATCTTCAGGAACCTGCGCCCTGGTGGCTGTCGCGTAGGCAGCCTGGGCGGCTTCGAAAGCCCCCTTGTTATCTTGTGCGCCTCCGACGAGGTCTGCGTTTTCGAGAACCGCGAGGAGCTGGCCTTCTTTCACGCGTGCTCCGCGCTGAACGTAAAACTTCTTGACGGGGGCGCTGATTTTAGGCTGGATGGCGGCTTGCGCAAGGGGTGCAAGGATCGCGTCCGCCTTGATGTGCTCGGAGATTGCGCCCCGCTCCGGGCGCTCGGCCTGAACTTCAACTTCGGGCGAAGGCGCCTCTTCTTTTTTGCAGCCGGCCAGAAAGGTTGCAGTGCCTATTGCCAAAGCGAGCAGCGCGCGTGAAAGCAGTGGGATTCGACAAGCGATCGGACGAGGTTTGCTGACGATCTCGTTCATGGGTTCACATTTTCCCGGTCAGGGTCTGCAGTTGCGCAAGTGCAGTCTCGTATCGCACTCGGCCATCTTCGCGAGCGTTCTGGGCTGCGATCAACGCTGTCTGAGCATCCACAACTTCGAGAACCGTCGCTTCGCCACCGGTGTAGCGAAGCTTGGTGAGTCGCAGGCTTTCAGCTGCGGTGGACACGCTCTCATCAAGGGATGCGAGTTGTGCGCGGGCAGCAGTCGCCTCGGCAAAGGACTCATCGAGCTTTGCGATGGTGCGGCGCTGCGTCGCCGTGAGCGCGGTCTTCGCGGCGTCGCGCTTAATTTCACTTTGCTTTACCTTGTGTTCGGTGGAGAGCCAGTCCCAGACGGGGAGGTTCACTGTTACACCAGCGGAGTAGCCCAGGTTATGGGCCCGAATGCCGTCGGGCGTGAGTGGGCCGCGGGCAGCGAACTCATTGGCATCGATTCCGTAGGTGTAATTCAGCCCGACGCTTGGGAGATATGCGGCTTGCGCCGTGAGCACATCGGCGCTGCTGGCATTCAAGGTTGCGAGCGCGCTCTTGAGCTCGGCATTGTTATCTGAGGCGAGCTGGTTGAACTCTTCGCGGGTAGCGAGCGCGGCGGGAGAGTCGGAGGTTTCAAGGGTGTAGGGTGTGCGCGGATCGGAGAAAAGCAGCACCCCAAGTTCGAGCCGCGCTTTGTCGGAGTTCAGTTTTGCATCGGAAAGTTCGCGGTCTCTTTGCTGCTGCTGCAATTGCGCCTTGATGGTGTCGGCATGGGCTGCCTCACGAGCCTGCTCGCGCTGGCTGGTCAGCTTTACAAATGCAGCAGCTTCGTCCGAGGCTTGTTGGGCAATTGTGAGTTTGTGGTCGGCAGAAGCTACACCGTAGTAAAGCCCGGTAACAGCCTGGACGAGGCCGCGCCGCGCAATCTCAAGCTCTGCTTTAGCCACAGCGCCCGCTGCGTTCGCCCGGCGCACGGCCGCTATTCCCGCTAGACCGATGCTTTCCTCGACAATTCCCTGTGCGATGTATTCGCGAGGACGGGCATCGGCGGAGACGAACTTCGGATTGATATTGATGACACCTTCGCCACCGATCTCGCGAAGTCCGTTAGGTTGGACATACAGCCCCTGCCCATTCAGGCGCGCACCAGGAAGCAGGCCGGCGCGGGCGATGCTTTTGTCGAGACCGGCAATGCGCGCACTCGCGACGGAGTTGGCGAAATTTGGTTCGGTGGTCTGAGCACGCTTGATGGCTTCCTGCAACGTGATGACGACTGGGGTTCCGGTTCCGGGCGACTGCTGATCCCCGCGCGCTGCCGTCTGGGCAGGCGCTGCTCCGCGTATCGCGAGCACCAGAGCCAGACAGAGCAGAGGCAGGCCCGGCGCGAGCACCGACGATATCGATAGCTTGAACACGGACAAAAGCATATCGGCGGAACCTTAATTTCTCCTGAGTCTTAGATGTTAGCGGCGGGACCGGCGTCAGGGTTGAACCGCCGCGCTTAAGATGTTTCTGCATGGAAACGACGAACGTTGCCGGTGTCGAAGTGTCGAGGGTAGGCCTGGGTACCTGGGCGATTGGGGGAACGGAATGGGGAGCGGTCCCGGAAGAAGCGGCGATTGCGACAATCTTCGGCTCGATCGAACACGGCATAAACTTCATCGACACGGCGCCGATCTATGGGCGCGGACGGGCAGAAGAGTTGATCAGCAAGGCCATGCGACAGTACGGCAACCGCGAAGCGTTCTACATCGCCACGAAGGCCGGGCTTGATTGGAACAACGACGGAGTCTTTGCGAACTCTACGCCGGAACGTCTCAGGCGTGAAGTTGAGGACAGTCTTCGCCGCTTGGGGACTACCCATATCGATCTTTACCAGGTGCACTGGCCGGATACCTTAATGCCTGTGGAGGAAGTTGCGGGCGTCCTGTCAGAGTTTGTGGCAGCGGGAAAGGTGAGAGCGCTTGGCGTGAGTAACTTTGCTTGGGCGCAGATGGAGGCGTTTCGGCGTGTCGCGCCGCTGGCATCAAACCAGCCTCCGTACAACATCTTCGAGCGTGAGATCGATGAAGGCGTACTGCCATGGTGCGAGTCGAACGGTGTTGCTGTGCTGACCTACAGCTCGCTCTGCCGCAGCCTGCTCGGCGGTCGCTTGCGTCGCGGAATGAAGTTCGAAGGAAGCGATATCCGCGCTGTGGATCCCAAGTTTCAGGAGCCGCGCTTTGGTCAGTACATGACGGCAGTAGAGCGGCTGACCGACTTTGCACGGGAACAGTATGGCAAAACGATCATTGAGCTGGCAGCGCGATGGGTGCTGGACAGGCCGGGCGTTTCGGTTGCGCTGTGGGGCGCGAAACGGCCCGATCAGCTGGATCCGATTGAGGGCGTGATGGGCTGGAAGCTGAATGCGGATGCAATGGCAGAGATCGACCGGATTGTGGCTGGCTCCGTGAAGGATCCGATCGGGCCGGAGTATCTGACGCCTCTGGTGCGAAAGCGCTGAGTCCGACATTCGCCGAGGTGGGTGGCAGCACGACCCCGCCCCTCTCTGCGATACTGTTCCGTTATGCCTATCGACGACCTGCAGCAGGCTGCCCAGAAGATTGCGAATTTCCTTGCTTCCCTTAACAGACTTGGCGGGATGCGGTTGAAGTATCGCATCACGGCAGGCGACGGTGCGCGCGACCCGCAGGGCCTTGAAGCGCGATTAATTTATGTAGAGCTGGGCGGCCCTGATGTGCAGTTGCTCACGCAGCACAATGGTGAGTTGCTGCGGGCGCTCGAAACTATCGCCGCGCAGATGTTGCGGCTCGATTCGCGCGAGCACGATCTGGTGAGCTTCGATGCGGGCAACTTCAAGGCCTTGCGTGCGCAGGAGCTGCGTATGTCGGCCGAGATGGCGGCAGAGAAGGTGCGCAAGAGCGGCGTACCGTATGCCTTTCCCCCGCAGAACAGCCGCGAGCGGCGTCTGCTGCATCTTGCGTTCAAGGATTTGCAGGGCGTGGAGACCGCAAGTTCCGGGGAGGGGCAGGACCGTTTCCTGGTGGTTTATCCCGAAGGCAAAACCCATCTGCCGGTCACTCCGCCGAGTCGTCCCAGAGGTTTTGGGCGCAGGTAAAGCAGCAATCGAGCTGATTCCGTTCGGTCATCCGCTCAGCGATTTCACGTCTGAATCAGGGAACCCGTGGCTTTACAGCACCGGTCTGCGCCAGCAGATGAAGGGCAGTTTTGCGGCTAATCCCTGCCCGCTCAACGCACAAATGGCAACGTCCCTTCGGTACTCTTGCCGGTCCCGCGTCTGTCCGTTCAACTGGACTCAATAGCTTCCTATCGATTGCTGTTCGCCTTATTGCCTTCGGTTCGCACCAGACCACTGAAAAGAGGACACCCATGTTTTCTCACGATCTTTTGCGTCGCGGACGCACTCCGATGCTGGCGCTGGCATTTGCGATCACGCTCACTGCATGCGAATCGAAGATGGATAAGGCGATTGACCAGGCCAAGCTGCAGGCTTCTTCTACCGGCCAGCCGCAGCAGGTTGTCGCTGTCGACAAGAGCGGAACCACGACCACCACCGTAGTGCAGCCGCCAGCCAAGGGGCAGACGGCTGGGTCGATTGCGACGACGAGCACGCCGCCGCCCCCGGGTGGGCCGGTGCCTCCGCCACAGGATCCGAAGGTGATGCCCCTTGGTGATCCGAACCAGGCTCAGGCCGATGATCAGGGGAGCGGTTCCAGGAAGGCTGCGCCGTCAGGTCCGGTAAAGGTCACCATTCAGGCCGGAACGAATCTCGCCGTGCGAGTCGATCAGCACATCAGCGTGAAAACCAGCCACGCAGGCGACACCTTCACCGGCGAGGTAGTCGATCCGGTTGTGGATCCGAACGGAATCGCTGTGGTGCCGAAGGGAACAAGGGTGAGCGGCGTGATCGATGCATCGCATTCACGCGGTCGGATCAAGGGCGCTTCCGTGCTGGAATTGCGGCTGACCACCATGACGCTCAGCGGAACGGAATACCAGTTGAGAACAGCCGACCTGACCCGAAGTAAGAAAGGTAAGGGAAAGCGCTCAGCGGCCATGATCGGTGGCGGAGCGGGGCTCGGCATGTTGATCGGCGGACTTGCCGGCGGCGGAAAGGGCATGCTGATCGGCGGTCTTGCCGGCGGGGGCGCGGGCACGGCGGGTGCCGCGATGACGGGGAACAAGGACCTGGAAATTCCGGCAGAGTCGATCGTTCATTTCAAGCTCTCGCAGGATCTGGTGGTTCAGGGAGCCTAGACGAGGCGGTTCATCAACAATTCTCTTGCCACCGCTACTACAGGCCATGAAGAATGCGGGCGGAGGCAAGTCATGCCAAGAGAGTCCATTCTCGGCGGGAGCGAGGTGATCGCGTTCGCTCCCACCACCGACCCTGCAAAAGCGCGCGCATTTTATGAAGGTCTCCTTGGATTGCGCCTGGTGGCGGATGAAAAGCCGTTCTCGCTGGTGTTCGATCTGAACGGTGTGATGCTCCGCGTGACAACGGTTCAGGAACTGAAGGCGCAGCCGTTCACGATTCTGGGGTGGCGGACAGCGGAGATCGAAGCCGCCGTGGACAGGCTGGTTGCGGCGGGCGTGAAGTTCGAGCGCTATCCGGGTGTGAATGATTCCGATGCACGCGGGATTTGGAATTCGCCCGGTGGGGCGCGAATTGCCTGGTTCAAAGATCCGGATGGAAATGTGCTGAGCTTGACGGAGTTTTCGAAGTAATTCTACTTGGGGAGTTCGTTGAATCCGCGGCCGCTCAGGATCAGCGGTACACAGTTTTCCGCCCGCACTGCCCTGGTTTTTGCCTGCTTCGCCCTGGAGATGTACAAGCTGTAAGACTTGCTGCGGCCGGGCGTTAGCGCTTCGTATGCTGCCCTGAGCATCGCATCAGCATCCAGAATGGTCTTCAACTCTGCGGGAATCGGGTATTCGGAAGGCTTTTTGAGCGGGACCTTCCTGCCGGCCTCCTCCAATGCGATGGCTTCATAGAGGTAATCCGTCAAGGCGGATTGCAAGGCGGCGATCTCTGCGACTGAACTGAACTTGATCCATCGTCCGGCCTGAGTATGCTCTCCGATCTTCTGGAGAATGTGCTTCGGGTCTTTGAGGAGCGCGCCTTTGAAGAAGGAGAAGGCGCAGGCTTCCTTGAGTGGAATGACGATGGCCACGTTCTTTTTGAGAAAAGTGAAGCAGGGCTTGCCCCATTTCTGTTCTTCGGTCAGATCGCAGTTGAGCGCGATCTTACGCAGCCTGTCCGTTTCCTTCTGCCACTTCTTTGCGTACGGGACTCTCATTATCGCCTCACGCCTGTCCAACAGCTCGTATCGATCGAACAACGACAAAGCCGTTTTGTGCAAGCGGAAAGGCCGCGCGATGCGCGGCCTCTCTGATGCTGACATTCTGACTTCTGTCTATCCGTTCAGCATTTCCTGAAGTTTGTTGAGGGTGCGGTGCAGGTCTTTATCGGTGCGTCGCTGTTCGTCTATTTTGCCAATGGAGTGCATCACGGTGGTGTGATGCTTGTTGCCGAACTGGCGGCCAATTTCAGGCAGGCTTGCCTCGGTCATCTGCTTGGCGAGATACATGGCGATCTGGCGCGGAACGACGACGTTGCGTGAATTGTTTTTCTGCTTCAGGTCGGCGACTTTCATACCGAACTGTTCGGCGACGGCGCGCTGGATCGACTCAATGGTGATCTTACGCACCTGCATGTCGATGTACTGCTTGAGGCACTGCTGCGTGGTGGCGAGGGTAATCTCAGTATGGTTGAGATTGCACCAGGCGACGAGACGCGTCATGGCGCCTTCGAGTTCGCGAACGTTGGTGCGGACATTGGATGCGATGAAGAGCGCGACGTCGGTCGGAAGCTGAACCTGTTCGTTCTCCGCCTTCTTCTGCAAGATGGCGACCTTGGTTTCGAGATCGGGCGGCTGGATGTCTGCGATCAATCCCCACTCAAAACGGCTGCGCAACCGGTCTTCGATCTCGGCGAGTTCCTTGGGGGGACGGTCCGAGGCGATGACGATCTGCTTCATGCTTTCGTGCAGGGCGTTGAATGTATGGAAGAACTCTTCCTGGGTGCGTTCCTTCTGCGCGATGAACTGGATGTCATCGATGAGCAATACATCGACGGTGCGGAAGCGATCGCGGAAGCTGGTCATGCGATCGTTGCGCAGCGAGGTGATCATCTCGTTCGTGAACTTCTCAGCCGAGACGTAGCAGATGCTCGATGAAGGCGTTCTGCGCTTCACCTCGTGGCCGATGGCGTGCATCAGGTGGGTCTTGCCCATTCCCACACCGCCGTACAGGAAGAGCGGATTGTAAGCGCGCGATGGGCGTTCGGCGACAGCGAGAGATGCGGCGCGGGCAAACTGATTGCCATTGCCGATAACGAAAGCGTCGAAGGTGTAGCGCGGGTTGAGCTGTGCCGCGGTGGACCAGTCGAAGCGTGTCTGCTCAGGCGAGCGCGATGTGGGCGCGATGGGTGAATGTGCGGGCAGGGGACCGAAGCCGCCATCCTTGCGCGGTGGAGGCGCCGTCGGATCTTCTTCGGCAGTGACGAATTGCACGTCGTCGAATTCGAGGGATTGCGAGTCGATCGCTTCCTGAATCAAGTCGCTGTATTTATCGCCGATGTGCTGGAATTCTTTCGAGGGAACACGAACGAAAAGTATGCGGCCATTTGCATGGCTAAAACGGGTAGGCTTCAACCAGGTCTCGAACGACTGGCGAATCACCTTTTTCTCGAGAGCCGCGAGAATCTGCAGCCATGGATTGAGAGCCGAAGCCGGCGAAATAGCGAATGACATCGAGCGGATCCTTATCGGCGCCACCTGTCTACTGCCGTGTGAGTTGCAACCGCGCGGTTAAGGCAATGGCTCACGCTGCGGATGATGTTGAAATCCATCCACGCTTGACTGCTGAGGAACTGCCTGATGGCCGTTGATCTGCTTCGCCAGAAAGAGGAGAAGCACGGGTTGAAATTCACTCCGTGGGACGCTCGGAAACTTTCTTGAACGGTCCCGATGGTAGCACATTTGGGGTGTGTTGCAATCACTCTTTCACATAAGTTTTCGGAGTGCTTTGCGACTTGCACCAAGCACGGTGAAACACGTCACAGACGAGTGACAGTTCGCGCATTAGAGACGAAGTTTCCATCACTCAATTGCTGTCGTAGAACCTGAAATCTTTGGATGCTGATCGTAGCGTGCGCGTTCGTCCCTCGATTCCGCGCCGGACGAGTAGCGTTGCGCGTGCGGAAGAGTCGCGCGGGAGGAGTGGGAGCTGAATCGGTCTGATTACGAGCGGTCAAAGATCATCCGGAGCCTCACTGGATTCAAAGCCCAACCTCCGATATACTTAATACTTGCCGTCAAGGCCAGGATTTCAGACAGGAAACAGGAGCGCATTTCAATGCCCAAGCGCACATTTCAACCCAACCGGCGCAGCCGCTCGAAGACCCACGGCTTCCGCTCGCGGATGAAGACCAAATCAGGAGCAGCCGTGCTGAGCCGGCGTCGCGCGACCGGCCGCAAGCGCGTCTCTGTCAGCGCCGGATATCGCGACTAAGTCTTCCTGCCGTTTTGTTTCGGCTGAAGCAGTTCAAGAACAGCACGATTCTTCCGGCCGGAACTCTTCCCGTCTGCCATGAACGCACCTTGCAATGCTGAATCACGCACCGCATTGACTGCCGTGCGGGAGAGTGGGCGTGTGTCGCTGGCCGCTAATCGACTTCGGAAGCATGCCGACTACCAGCGCGTTTATAACGCGAGCCGAAAACGCAGGTCAGCTTCGATGAGCTGGTTTCTCGCGCCGCAGCCGGAGGCATCTGTTCCGCGAGTCGGGCTTACAGCAGGCAAAGTGCTGGGCAAGTCGCATGAGCGCAACCGGATCAAGCGCAGGATGCGCGAAGTTTTGCGGAAGCACGTCGATTTACTTCCCGAGGGGTGCGACCTGATCTTCCATCCCCAGCGGATTGTCCTCACCATGGAATTCACGAAACTGGAGGCCGAGGTTGTACGTATTCTTCAGCAGGCCAATGCTGAAAGCGCACGTGCCAGTACAACCGCAGCTGCACCCTTTGCCAAGACGGAAATCGCACGATGACTCGCATCCTGCTCGCCTTGCTTGCGTTCTACCGCCGCTGGATCTCTCCAGCGCTTCACGCGGTCAGCGGAGGCAGCAGTGGATGCAGATTCGTGCCGACGTGCTCAGAGTATGCAGTAATCGCCATCGCGACTCATGGGCCGGTCCGAGGCTCTGGTCTCGCTATCTGGCGGCTGCTGCGCTGCCACCCATTCTGCCGCGGAGGGCTCGACCTGGTTCCAACAGCCTTGAGGCGACGGAATCAAAACGGAACCGCCGGTTCGTCCGGCACAGCGGCGCCGATGCCGCACAAGCCATTAACATAGAAAGAGCGGTGCGCCCTACCACTCCCAACAGCAGAGGCTGGGATACGGGATTGCGGGAAAGGTGCGTCACCCCTCAAGGACAGGAAAAACCCTTTGCCCGAAATTCGCAATCCTAACCTCGACTCGCAAGGTCCCGGGGGCAGCGCGCCCGGCGGCGATTCTCGAAGCCTCATTCTCATCATGGGGCTTGCGCTCGTCGCTGTGATGGCCTTCCAGTACTTCAAGAAGCCGGACACAGCCCAGACGCAGCAGCAGATCCAGCAAAGTCAGCAAACGCAGCCATCCGCGTCGACCGCATCCGGGTCAACAGCTTCAGGCACGACCCCCTCTGGACAGACGCCTCAGGCCGCAGTCGCGCAAATCAGCGCACCATCCGAAACAGCGACGACGATCGAGAACGAGAAATTCCGGATTACGTTCACAAACAAGGGCGCGCAGGTTCAGCACTGGATTCTGAAGAATTTCACCGACTCGACGGGGAAGCCGCTCGATATGGTCCAGGAGCAGGCGGCGGCACGATTCGGACTCCCGCTCTCGCTCTATACCTATGACAGCGCTTTGACCAATCAGCTGAACACGGCGCTTTATCAGCCCTCCACGATCGGCCAGGTCCTGGCGCCTAATTCCGTGAGTTTCCATTACGCATCGGGCGGGCTCGATGTAGTGAAGACATTCAGCTTCAACACGAGTTATGTGGTGAGTGCTCATGTGACCGTAAAGCGCGATGGAGTACCGGTCCGCGTACTGGTTGCGTGGCCTGCCGGGCTCGGCGACATGGAAGAGTTCATCGCAGCCGCTGGAAAGCGCACCACTTTCTCCACGCACACGGATTCGCAATTCGCCTGGTCGATTGACGGGAAGCAGGACACTGAGGCGGCAAAGAAGGTCAGCGGAAACGCAACGATCGACCAGCCGTACGAATATGCCGCCCTCATGGACCTGTACTTCGCCGCTGCGATGCTGCCGGATGTACCCCAGCGCGCGACCCTGGTTACTTTCCATAATTCCATTGATCTGCCCAGCGACCTTTCTGATCCCAATAGCGCCAAGAAACCCGCCGACGTGATCGGCCTTGCAGTGGGCGATCAGAGTGGCGATACCAGCCTGCGCATCTATGCCGGGCCGAAAGAAACCGACATCCTCAACTCGGTCCATGCGGTCGGATCAGACGGCCGCCAGACAGGCGAGTCGCTGAGCTCGCTGATTCAATACGGATGGTGGGGCATCATCGCCAAGCCACTGTATGTCGCACTCAGGTGGCTTCGCAACCTGATGGGACCGGGGATCAACAACTGGGGCTGGGCCATCATCATTGTGACGGTCATCTTCAACCTGATCCTGCTCCCCACGCGCATCTGGTCGATGAAGTCGTCGCTGAAGATGATGCGGATTCAGCCGCGGCTTGATGCGCTGAAGAAGAAGTACGCCAATCTTAAGATCAACGATCCAAAGCGCGCAGAGATGCAAACAGAGCAGATGGCGATCATGCGCGAAGAGGGAGTGAACATGTATGGCGGATGTTTGCCCCTGCTGCTGCAGATGCCGCTGTTCTTCGCTTATTACCGGGTGCTGCTCAACGCGGTTGAGTTGAGACAGGCGCACTGGTTCTGGCTGCACGATCTGTCGATGCCTGACCCATTTCACATTCTGCCCGCTTTGATCGTCGTCACGATGTTTCTGGTGCAGTACATTACGCCGTCGCCGGGCATGGATCCCACGCAGCGACGCATGATGGCGATCATGATGCCGGTAATTATGGGCTTTACGTTGTGGCACTTTGCGTCGGGGCTGGCGCTCTACTGGATCACCGGCAATATCATCAGCCTCGCGATGCAGGTGGCGATCAACAAATCGAAGCTCGGCCAGGAGATGCACGAGCTTGCCGTGCGCCGTGCCGCTAAAAAAAAGGGTAGCGTGACCGCGTCCGGAGGGCGCGTAATCCAGGGCCGGCGTTAATTTCGCAATCTTGATTGCCGGAAGATCTGCCCTCGCACCATTGGAGCCGGGGGTGAGAAACCCTCACCCTTCTCTCAGGTTCGCAAAGCCGAGGCGAGAGCCTGATTCAGGTTCGGCTCCGAGAACCGGAATCCCGCGTCCATCAGCTTACGCGGCACCGCACGAGTGCTCGACAGCAACGCCTCGTCGGCCATCTTTCCAAACATCAGCCTGACGGCGAACGAAGGAACCGAGAGAAATGCCGGCCTGCCGAGTTCTCTCCCCAGCGCGCGGGTGAATTCCGCATTTGTGACAGGATTCGGCGATGTCACGTTCACCGGGCCTGAAATCCGCTTGTCTTCGAGCGCGAAGAGAACCGCCAGCACCGCATCTTTCAATGAGATCCAACTCATCCACTGGAGTCCATCGCCAATGCGCGCGCCGAGGCCGATTCGGAACGGCGGCAGCATCTGCCTGAGCGCCCCCCCCGAACCGAGGACGACGCCGAAGCGCATGTGTACGACGCGAATTCCGGCTTGCCGAGCTGGATCGGCAGCCGCCTCCCAAGCACGGCAGAGGTCCGCAAGAAACCCATCTCCGTTCTGCGATGATTCATTCAGTACTTCATTCCCTCGGTTTCCGTAGAACCCAATAGCAGAGGCGACCAGGAGAGTCTTCGGTCGATTCTGCAATCCGGCCAGCAAGGTCGACAGCTTCTGCGTCGAAGCTACGCGGCTTGCGATCATCTCACGGGTGTAGCTTTCGGTCCATCGGCGCGCACCGACATTGGCGCCCGAAAGATGGATTGCCGCGATTGCGCCTTCAAGTGGCGCCAAGTCTGGAATCGCCGGTTCGGCGGCGGGATCCCACTCCAGCTCCCCAGCTCCCGCTGGTTTTCGTCTTACCACCTGCAAAGTGGAGATGCTCTTCGCTTTGAGCGCTCGCTGGATCGCAACGCCGAGCATTCCCGAAGCGCCGCTGAGAATCATTCGGGAAGGGATTGAAGATTCCATGACTTACAGCATCTTCGTTCGCTAACGCGGTGGGGAATTTGATCGGATTGATCAAGACCAATCGAGTTTAGTATGATGGGAATAGGTTTTGATTGGGGCAAAACAGCTCTGATCGCACCTTGGAGGGTGAATGACTGAGGCGGCCGCTCGCAACGAGGAAACGCAAAAGTCGCAGGTTGATACTGAGACCACGGAGAAATTCATTGCCGAGAAGCACATCGGCGAACGAATCAAACGATTGCGGTTGAAGAAGTCGATGGGCCTGGTTGAACTCGGCAAACACACAGGCTTATCCGCAAGCTTCCTGTCGCAACTCGAAACCGGACGTGTTGTGCCGACCCTTCGCAACCTGGCGCGCATTGCGATGGTGTTTTCGAAGGATCTGTCCTACTTCTTTGAAACCGAGCCCCAATCGATGTTTCGCGTGCATCGGCGCAAAGATCGTGTGCGGCTGCCGCAGACAGGCGTGGATGAGCCGACGTACTACTTCGAAAGTCTTGGATACATGGTTCCGGATCGGCATATGGATCCATACTTCGCGCAATTCATCCCGCTCGAGAAGAGCAAAGAGCCGCGCGCGCACATGCATCCGGGATACGAGTTTCTCTACATTCTGGACGGTGAGCTCGAGCTGCACCACGGAGAACATCACACGACGCTCGGCGCCGGTGACGCTGTCTATTTCGACTCAAGCACACCGCACTCCTACATCTGTGCGAGCAAGAGGCCGGCAGATGCGCTGATCGTGACCATGCATCAACCGCCTTCCACGCAACCGGTGACACTGCTGCGCGCCGGCACTGGAGCAGCAGCCGCCCTGCAGCGCACTGTGGCTGGACGGACGGTCCTAGGGCCAGTAGGCAGGGAAGCAAGTTAGCTGCAGGATTTGCACCGGGCGCTCTCGTGGATTGAGAGCGCTCTTTCTTTTGCGGAGAAAGCTTGAGTGTGCGATTGTGTGCTCGCTCGACGCTAATGACTCCCAGGCAATGGCTTAGCTCCGGAGGTGCGAGGGATAGCTCTCGGATCACTCCCGCGCAGAGGGTGTTCGTCCGGATCACAGTGATTGATTGTCTTCCGTGTTCCAGAACACAGAATGCGGGTGCCCCATTCGGTTCTCCTTCTCCTTAGGAGAGCCTCATGTCTGCCCAATTGATCTCAAGATTCAAATGGCTCGCGGTGTGTCTTCTGTGCATTGGTTTGTTCTCAGGATTTGCTGGAGCGCAGAGTACAACACAAGGCGCAATCGCGGGTACGGTAGTAGATGCAAGCGGCGCGGTCGTTCCGGGAGCCGCCGTGACTCTGCATAATGATGGAACCAGCGCTGAATTCAAGCTCGTGGCCGATGAGAGCGGCTATTTCAAAGCGCCGCTGGTTCCGCCCGGCACCTATACCGTCACGATCGCGGCCAGCGGCTTCGGAACCTACGAAGCCAAGCTTGTTCCTGTCACGGTCGGTTCCATGACGCAACTGCATCCGGAACTCAAAGCGGGTGCGACGCAGGAGTCGGTCGAAGTCACGGGCGTGGCTCCCGTAATTCAGTTCGAATCTCCCGAAGTATCGTCGACGCTTACAACGCAGGAGATCGTCAATCTTCCGCTGAACGGCGGCCGCTGGTCGAATCTGGCGCTGCTGACTCCGGGCGCGGCCTCTGACTCCAACGGTTTCGGCCTCATTTCTTTCCGCGGCATCAGCCCGATTCTGAACAATATCGAGATCGACGGCGCGGACAATAACCAGGCGTTCTTCTCGGAAGAGCGTGGACGTACGCGCGCCGGTTACTCGACTTCACAGATCGCGATTGCCGAGTTCCAGGTGAACACAGGTGTTTATTCGGCTGAATACGGACGCTCCGCAGGCGGTGTATTGAACGCGGTGACGAAAAGCGGATCGAACCAGCTGCATGGACAGGCTTACTTCTACGATCGCGATAATGCATGGGGAGCACTGAACCCCTTCACTACCATCACGCGCGTCTCTCTTCCTTCTGGCGGCGGTACACCGACATTCCCGAACAGCCCATATCGCCCGATTGACTGGCGCAAGCGCTGGGGATTCGGGGCAGGCGGAAAGCTCATTGAGAACAAGCTGTTCTGGTTCTATGCCTACGATCAGTTCAAGCGGAATTTCCCGGGTCTTGCGAAGCCCTCGAGCCCGTCTGCATTTTTCAACTACTGGGCTGATCTGAGCCTTCCCGGCGGCGCAACGTGCACGAGCTCAAGCGCGACCAAGAGCGGGGTGACGACTGTCAGCGCCAAGTACAGCGGAACCGGCTCTCCGGGCAATGCGGAAGCGTGCACGCTGGCGTGGCGCCTCTACGGCGTGGGCGATGCCGGCCACTACGCTACCGCCGCCGCGAAGTTCGATCAGCTGCTCTTTGGCAAAGCAGTATCTTCGGTTACGGGGCTCAATACTCCCGGTCTCCTGGATGATCTTGGACCTACCCCGCGTACCGGCGATGAAGTGCTGAACACGCCGAAGATTGACTGGCAGGTTTCGCCCACACAGCATGTAAGCGCACTTTTTCACCGGCTGCGCTGGGATTCGCCGGGCGGCGTGCAAACGCAGGCATCGAACAATTATGCGATCGACACGTTTGGAACCGACTACGTAAAGCTCGACTATGGGCTGGTGAAGCTTGACAGCATGTTCAGTACGAGTCTCTCCAACGAACTTCGCGTGCAATATGGACGGGAACTCAACTGGGAGGGTCAGCAGCCTTACAGCGACTTCACAAAGACTTATCTGACCAATTCGACGGGGATTCCGATTCAACTCAGCCTCTATGGCGGATCGAGTAACAACGGATTCACGGCGGGCTCACCGTACTATTCGTTCCGCACTGCGTATCCCGAAGAGAAGAAGTCTCAGGTGGCCGACACGGCAATCTGGACACACAAGGGTCACACAATCAAGTTCGGGTTCGACGTGTTGCGCAATGCCGATACCATCAACAATCTCTACCAGAGCAATGGCGTTTATACGTACCAGTACTTCTCAAACTTCTTCGCGGACATCCTGAATCCGACCGGCACGTGCGACAGCGGCTACACGGAGACGGGTCTCTCCAGCAATGGCGCGAAGTATCCGTGTTACTACGGATTCACACAGGGCTTTGGAACGCCGAAGTTTTCTCTGACGACGGTGGACTACGGCTTCTTCGTACAGGACGATTGGAAGCTCACGCCGCGGCTCACGCTGAACATCGGCGTGCGCTATGACAACGAGCAGGTTCCACCCCCGTTCAAGGCGCTCATCGATTCGTCAATGCTCAATGTTGCGGTGAACGGCAGCGGACCGTTCCCGGATGCTGACGCGCAGATCACAAACCAGCCTGTTGACAACAATAATCTCGGACCGCGCGTAGGTCTTTCGTGGGATCCGCGCGGGACTGGCAAGACGGTTCTCCACGCCGGTTACGGCCTCTATTATGGCCGCATGCCGAACGGCATCGTCCTGAACACCTACGAAGCGGCAGGAAGCCCGATTGGGCAATACACCATTCCGTCTGTGTCGGGATCGGCTCCAAGCAGCACGGTGCCGGTGTTCCCGCAAATCATCGGCTCCGGGAAGTTTGTTGGACCCAGCCTCGACTTCTTCGCGCACAACTTCCAGAACCCTCAGGTGAGCGAATTCGATATGTCAGTGCAGCAGGAGCTTCCGAAAAAGACGTTTGTTTCGGTGAGCTACATGGGCTCGATGGGACGCGAGTTGCCGAATTTCGTTAACATCAACCTCGACCCGAGCGCCACATACCAGACCACGCTCACCGTGCTCGAAAACCCGAAGTATCCCGGCACCGGCTGCGGTCCACTCGCGTGCGGAACGAGCATCAGCTCGACGGTCTACTCGAAGGCATATAAGAACACCCACTATGGCTATGTAACCGAGGTGATGAGCAACGTTAACTCGAGCTACAACGGGATGATCGCCGAGGTGCAGAACCGCAGCTTCAAGTACGCGCAGTTCGATGCCAACTACACCTGGTCGCATGCTCTTGATTACAACCAGAACCAGAGCACGTCTCCAACGACAAACAACTGGTATGATCCGATCGGCAATCCAGGCGCAAACTACGGCAACTCCAACTTCAACGTGCCCAATCGATTTGTCGCATGGGGCATGCTGCAGTACCCCGGCAGATCGCACAATTGGGCGCGGTTCCTCTCCGATGGCTGGCACCTCAATCCTGTCTTCCAATGGCAGAATGGCTTACCTTATTCAGCAGGCGTGAGTGGCACCCAGCCCGCGGTCGGCAGCGCGAACAACCAGAAGGCCGCCGGCTCAGGCATGAACGGATCGGGCAGTTCCGGCTATCTGTTGCAACTAGGCCGCAACACCTTCAAGTATCCAAACACCACGGTGCTTGATTGCCGGTTACAGAAGGATCTTCGCATCAACGAGAGATACAATGTCGAGCTGCTCGGCGAGATGTTCAACGTTCTCAACCATCAGAATGTGACTGGCGTGAGCGCGACGGCCTACTCGATCAACACGACAGCGACTTCCACCACTCCGGCCAACACGCTGGTCTATCAACCGGCACAAGGCGCAGGTGTGAATGCCTTCGGATTCGGAACGGTAAACAACGCGGATTCGAACTTCGTTTACAGCCAGCGGCAAATTCAGTTGGGAGTCAAGCTGGATTTCTGATCAACAGGGATCTTGCTGGCGGACACTAGGGCGCGGCGGCTTCGGCTGCCGCGCTCCGTTTTCTCGCAGGGCTACTGGGGCTTGTTTGGCGTAGTTGCCGATCCAGCAGCTGGCTTTGAATTTGGATTGGCATTTGTCGTCGATCCAGCGGGCTTCGCCTGGCGCCTTTTTTTCACCGGAGTCGGAGTGGGGCACTTCGGCGCAGGAGGAGGCGCAGCTGCGGCACGCAGCGATGCATCCTGCTTCTGGATCGTAGTTCTGAGTTCCACTACCTGTTTTTCCTGCATGTCGGCTACCTGCTGAATCTGGTTGTCCAGCACAACGCGGGCCTTCTCAAGATCTGTGAGCGCCTGCTGCAGTTGCCCGGCGTTTTCGCTCGTGCCCACCACGCGAGATGCTTCAACAACGTGCACCATCACATCGTAGAGGGCATCCAGGTTACGAGAAAGAGGAAGCACTTTGGTGAGTGTTCCGGGCGCGGAATCGGCCTCTTTCAGCAAGCCGGGCAGGGTGCCTTGCAAGTCGCGTTGAATCGCATCGATGTTGGTGCCGGCTTCATCGCGTACCGAACCGCGTTTCCACTTCTCGAGCTTCACATTGCCCACGGTGATTCTGACCTCGTCCAGAGAGCGCTGCAGAATATCGGAAGGGGCCGAAGGGGTGAAGTAGCTAGCGCTGCTCGCGTTGCTGCCGCTGTTCGCGCCGGCGACATTGCTTTGAGCGGTGCAGCATATCGCCGGCATAGAAAAGAGGGCGGCGAAGACGAAAGGTCTGGAAATGCTCATGGGGGATTCGCCCTTCCTGACAAAACGGCGGAGTTTAGACGAGTTTCGATCGGACGCCGTTGACCGTACCGAATAAGTATCGCCAATGGCCCGTGTATGCAACAAGCGGAATGACGGATGCCGGTGCGAGCTCAACTCATGGCGCCTTGCGGGCAACGGTCAAATGCACTTCCGCCATCTACAAACGCAGTGTTCAGGACGCCGCTATTCCGTGCCGGAGAAAAACTTCGATGCTGGCTTGTCCCCGCAGCGTTGGCTTGCGTCTTAGGAATTCTGACCTTACAGGGATCATCGGAACCTGTAAAGGTTCGACACCGCGAAGGAACGCTCCATGGTTTTCTTTCACTGACAACCGAGGATGGAAAAGTCATTGCCAGTGGTGACCTCATCGAGATCGTCCGGGGTGATCGTGTCAGCTCGCGGTTGACGTTCCACTTCAAAGACGGGTCGGTTGACGACGAAACGACGGTGTTCACCCAGCGAGGAGTTTTCCGTCTTATTTCCGATCACCACATCCAGCGCGGACCCTATTTCCCAACCCAACTGGATATGAGCATCGACGCCGGGAAGGGGACCGTTGTTACACGAACGAGGGAGAAGGACGGCAAGGAGAAGACTTCAACCGAGCACATGAGACTCCCTCCAGATCTCTATAACGGGCTGGTCACGCCGATCGTGAAGAATTTGAGCCCAGATAGCGCGGAAACGAAAGTTTCGATGATCGTATCCACTCCCAAACCGCGCGTCATAACACTGGTGATGCGTCCGATGGGGACGACACCTTTCTCTCTTGCTGGATTCGAACGTAAAGGTCTGCAGTACGAGATCAAGATCGAACTTGGCGGAATCGTTGGCCTCATCGCGCCGGTTGTGGGCAAAGCGCCCCCCGACATTTACATGTGGGTCGAAGGTGGGGAGGTACCGGTCTTCCTGCGGGAGACTGGTCCGCTCTTCGAAGGCGGGGCGATCCTCCGCATCAACCTGATCGGCCCAAGCTGGCCCGAGAACAACCGGTAGCACTCGCTCTAGCCGTCTTTGATTCCCGCGAAAAAGGCCGCCACTTCCTGCCAATTGTTTATGCGAACGAATCCGGTTGCACCGTGATTGTGCGGCGCCGTGTAAAGCAGGCCTTGCCCGTTGAACCGCATCAGGTTCTTCGGCATATCATCGATCAGATAATCAGCCCGCAAGATGCTCTTATCGCCGCAGAATACGTAGTGCGTGGGTGGGATGAACGAGAAGTGGCGCTGCAGCCAGCGGTACTTCGGTCCGAGCGAATTCGGCACTGCCATCGCCTGGGTTGCAATAAAAATTTCGAATCGCGATGACAGCTGCTTCAACACATCCTGTGCGCCCGGCATCAAGGGAAGATCTTCGAAGAAATCCTCGGCATCGAGAAACGCTCTCAGCTGAAGCTGTCGGTCCTGCGGTGTGATTTCCCACAGTCCCTTGCCTGAGAGATCCTCGAGTGTGACCTCTTCCTCGAAGGCCTGGTTGTAGCGGCGAAGGTGCTCGGCCAGAGTGTCGGCCATCACCTCGTCCATATCCACGCAGATGCGCTTCAACTTCGCTTCAACTCCTATGAGAATTCACGCACCGGTCAACCACATGCTCTCAAGTCAGCCTAAGCACCAGCAGGCCGAGGCTTGCGAATGGCTCTCCCTGTGTCGGCAACTGCAGGGTCGGGCTGCGCAGGTTTCGGTGCTGGAGCTATAACAGGATCCCAGTAAAGCAGCCGTCCGCAGCTGTCGCACGTGAGCAATTCGCCCTCGCGCAGCTGGTTCCAAACCTGGGGTCGCACGCCCATGCGGCATCCCATGCACTGCTGGTTTTCGGCACGGGCGATTCCCGTCCCGCGCTGAGCTGCGATCCGGTCGAACCGGTTCAGAAGGTCAGTCTCAATCAGCCTGCGCAGCTGCTCTCGTTCGCTAGCGAGCGCAGCCTGTTGCTCGGCAATCTGTTTCTGCTCGCCTGCCACGTATTCCCGAGTCTTGTCCAAGGTCGCTGCCAACTCTTCAACCTGCTTGCGCGCGAGAGCCAGCGCCGCCTCCTGTGACTCAGTGCGTTCAAGGCTGGCAAACTCCTCATTTTCCAGCCGTTCAATCTCTGCGCCGGCAAAATGAAGCTCATGCTCGATGGCGGCTGCCTGAGCAGTCGTTGTCACCGAATCCTGTTGCGCTTTGTACCGGGTTGCCTTTTGACGATGCTGTTCAATCTCGCGTTCGAGCTTGGTTCGCAACGAATCCTCCCGGCTCAGGGCATCCGAAGCTGCGGATGACTGTCTCTGCATGGCATCCAGGGCGGACTGCGCTTCAGCAATCCGGACGGGCAGCGTTCTCGTCAATTGCAGCAGCCGGCCGCGTTCCGTTTCCACGGCCTGCAGCTTCACCAGGTGTTCAATCTGCTCTTGCATGGCTGCAGAGCAGTTTATTGCATGGGCCGTCCAAGCAGAAAATCGCGGCAGCCATCGCGTTTCAGGCATCCAAATAGATGGATGGCGCAACGGGGGGATGAAAGAATGGCTCGGCGCAGAGTACGTTGGCCCTATTGGGTCGGGGGAAGTGCACTTGTATTTCTGCTCACCCTCGCCATTGTCGTCGACATTCTCGCCCATCGGGCGGAGCCGTTTGTCCGGCAGCAGGTCGTCCAAGCTTTGTCAGAGCGGTTCCACGCTCACGTCGAACTTGATAGCTTCCACCTATCGCTCGGCAATACCTTACGCGGAGAGTGGGGTGTCTGGGGAGATGGCAAGGGTTTGCGCATCTGGCCTCCGGCCGAGGTGGAAGGCGTCCACGTGCCCGTCCCCAAGCCGCCGATTGCGCCGCTGGTCCGCCTCGACGAGTTCCGCTTTCACGCGCCTCTGCATTACACGTCTGGCCAACCAATCCACATTACGGCGGTACGGCTAAAGGGGCTGGACATCCATTTCCCGCCTCGTTCACACATGCGCCGAGCCAGCGAGCCTGAACCTGCTGCTTCAAAACAACCCAGCGTGAGCATCATCATCGATGCACTCGATTGCGTCGACGTTCGGTTCACGCACGAGTCAGACAACCCCAACAAGCTTCCGCTGGAATTTGTCATCAGCCGCTTCCGCGCGAAAGGTGTTCACTCCGGATCCGCCGTGAACTTCGAAGCTGTGGTGCAGAACCCCAGGCCGCCCGGTGAGATTCACACCACTGGCGTATTCGGCCCTTGGATGGTTGAGGACCCGGGCAACAGCCCCATTCGCGGAGACTATACGTTCAAGCATGCTGACTTATCCGTCTTCAACGGAATTGCCGGGATGCTCGACTCCAAAGGGCACTACATTGGCACCCTGCGCGACATGCAGGTGGATGGGGAGACGGACACGCCCGATTTCCAACTGGAGCGATACGGCCACACGATGGTGCTCCACACCGACTTCGATGCCAAGGTCGATGGCACCACCGGCGACACCTGGCTCAACTCAGTGAACGCCACAATGGACAGCTCTCATTTCGTCACAAAGGGGCAAGTGGTGCGTGTGCTGAAGCCTGGCGACGACGGTCGTTTGCACAGCATCGGGCACGACATCGTCCTCACGGTGGACGTTGATCGCGCGCGCATTGAAGATTTCCTGCGGCTCGCGACGGATTCTCCAGTTCCTATTCTCGATGGCGAGGTACAGGTGCAAGCTCAGCTTCACATCCCTCCCGGCAAAGCATCGGTGGTGGATCGTCTGGCGCTGAAGGGGAATTTCCAGCTGAACGATGCGCAGTTCACCAGCCTCACGGTCCAGAAGAAGATTCGCGAGCTCAGCCTTCGCGGCCAGGGCAAACCCGATCTGCTTAAGTCCGCAGAGGATGAAAAGATTAAGTCACATATTCAGGGCGAGTTTGATCTGCACGGGGGCGTGCTCACGATTCCGGCAGTGACCTACACCGTGCCCGGCGCTGACATTCACCTGCACGGCACTTACCGCACCAAGGGCCAGTCTCTCGACTTCACCGGCACTGCCAAGATGCAGGCGACACTCTCCAAGATGGTTGGGGGATGGAAGGGCTTCCTGCTCAAGCCTGCCGACCGCTTCTTCAAGAAGAACGGTTCAGGCGCAGAAATCCCCATCTATATTGCCGGTACCCGCGATGATCCACATTTCGGTTACAACGGTGGTGGCGGAACTCATCCTGATCGCCCAGATCGGTAAATACCCCGAACGTAGCACCGCCCGACGAGCAGGTACATGGGCTGCTCACGTCTGTCTGCGGGAAAGCTGCGTATAATCTCCGCATATTCCTTGAACCAGCTTTTGCGGAGGCTTCTATGGACATGGTGGCCCTGGTCCTGATCCTTGTGTTCGGCTTCATTCTCCTGGCAACAATCCTGGGCAGCTTCTTCACTGTCAGCACATCGCAGGTGGCCGTGATCACGCGGTTTGGCAAGTTCCTGCGTGTGGCCGAGGCCGGCCTGAACTGGAAGACGCCGTACATCGACCGTGTCGCCGGGCTCGTCAGTTTGCGTGTCAACCAGATCGCGCTGACGATGGAACCAAGACAAAAGACAATGTCTTCGTGACGATTCCGATCTCGGTGCAGAATCGCGTGCGGCCTGAGCGGGTGTATGACGCTTTCTACAAGCTCTCCGACCCTGTCGCGCAGATCAAGTCGTATGTGGAGCAGGTGATTCTAGGCCACGTGCCCAGCATGACACTGGACGAGGTGTTCGCGTCGCAATCGAGCATCGCCGCGGCTGTCAAACAGGAACTCGATTCCGATATGGCGGCTTTTGGATACGAGATCGTTAACGTGCTGGTCACGGATATTATCCCGGATTCGAAGGTGAAATCCGCGATGAACGACATCAACGCGGCACAGCGGGAACAGGTGGCGGCCCAGGCGCGGGGCGAGGCCGACAAGATTCTGGTCGTCAAGAAAGCCGAGGCCGAGGCCGAGAGCAAGGCGCTGCAGGGGCAGGGAATCGCGAACCAGAGAAGGGCCATCGTCGAGGGATTGCAAACCTCCATCGAGCAGTTTCAGAAAGCCGTCGATGGAGCCACTCCGCGCGACGTCATGCAACTGGTGCTGGTGACCCAGTACTTCGACACGCTGAAGGCGATCGGCGAGAACGATAAAACAAATACGCTGTTCGTCGCGCATTCTCCGGCTGCAGTGAAGGAAGTGTCGGATCAGATTCTCGACTCGATGCTGATGGCGCAGAGCGCGAGCGTGATGTCGCGGTAGGAAATCGCTGGAACAAATCGTCCATGCCTCGCCGCTGGGCAATGTGATACTTTGGCCTGTTCACGCCGCGGCCGCATTTACGAGCTGCGGAATCGCGACTAAGAACGAGGTACCGCAATGCACTGGACCAAATTTGCTGTGACCGCCGCCGCAATCTGCGCATTCGTTCTGAATAGCGCTTCCAGGATTTCGATCGCCACCGCGCAATCTTCGACAACATCCGTTGCGCAGGCCATCAAAGGCCAGCCCACGGGCCCTGAGTGGTGGCGTCACGCGGTGATTTACGAGCTTTATCCGCGCAGCTTCCAGGACTCGAACGGAGACGGCGTCGGCGACTTGAAGGGCATCACTTCGCGTCTTGACTATCTACACGATCTGGGCATCGACGCTATCTGGATCACGCCGATGTACCCGTCGCCCGGCATCGATTACGGCTACGACATCTCGGACTATGTCTCCATCGATCCGCTCTACGGCACCATGGACGACTTCGATAAGCTAGTCGCCGAAGCGAAGAAGCGCGATATCCGCATCATCATGGACTACGTGATCAACCACACGTCGGACCAGCACAAGTGGTTTCTCGAATCGCGCTCTTCGCGCGACAATCCCAAACGCGACTGGTATGTCTGGCACGACGGCAAGGGGCAGACCGCGACAGACAAAGGCCAGCCGCCAAATAACTGGCAGTCCTGGTTTGGGCACTCGGCGTGGAAGTGGGACGAGAAGACGCGCCAGTATTATTACCACTACTTCTACGTCGAGCAGCCCGATCTTAACTGGCGCAATCCCGAAGTTCATAAGGCCATGGACGGCGTGCTCGACTTCTGGATGCAACGTGGCGTTGCCGGCTTCCGCATCGACGCGGTCTCGCGTCTCTTTGAAGACCCTCAGATGCGCGACGATCCCTATCTCCCCGGCCGAAATGCTTACGGCGATCGCAACATCCAGCACAAGTACACAGACGACCTGCCTCAGGTTCACGACGTGCTCAAGGAAGTCCGCAAAGTTGTCGACAAGTACCCCGGCAATCCTGTGCTCGTCACGGAAGCTGATGAGCCCAATGTCGAGGCGCTCACAAAAATGTACGGCAATGCGGATGAAGTGCAGTTGCCGATGGATTTCCAGATCGCGGACGTGAACGAGCTCTCAGCACCGCGCTTCCGTGAGCTCTTCAACGAGATTGAGAACAACTCCGCTCACGGTCAGCCGGAATACTTCTTCTCCAACCACGACCAGCCCAGGCAGTGGGACCGTTACGGCGATGGCGAGCACAACGATCAGATCGCAAAGCTGATGGCAGTGCTGGAACTCACCACGCGCGGCACTCCGCAGATGTACTACGGCGAAGAACTCGGGATGCGTACCACGGATCCTGCACGCGTCGAAGACGTCCATGACCCAATCGGCAAGCTTGGGTGGCCGAAGGAAAAGGGCCGTGATGGCGAGCGGACTCCGATGCAGTGGGACGCTACGCCGCAGGCTGGCTTCACGACCGTGAAGAAGCCTTGGTTGCCAATTCCGCCATCATCGGCAAAATACAACGTCGAAGCGGAGAGCAAAGATCCGGATTCTATCTTCAACGCGTACAAGCGCCTTCTCTCCCTGCGTAAGACAGAGCCGGCTCTGCGGGACGGAGCCCAGATCGGTATCAACAACGATGACCAGAACGTCTTCGCTTTCATCCGTACTACGGGTGAGGCCATCATGGTTGTCGCACTCAACATGAGTTCCAAACCGCAAAAGGTTTCGCTCGACTGGAAGAGCGCCGGTGTGAATGGAACGAAGCTCGTCCCCCTCTACTCGTCGTCGAAGCTCAGCGCTGATACGGGCAACGCAGTAGAACTGGGTCCTTTCGCCGCGTTGGTTGCGAGAGTGGAGTAAGGGTTCTGTCCGGGCCTGTATCCCGCGAACGGGCCGTCCAACTCTAGTCTCCTCAACCCTCGCTCATTGTGTTAGTTTTGGCTGTTCACACCGTTGCCATCTTCACGAGCACGGAACGGGGCTCGCCGACGCCTCTCCAATTGCGCTGCCCTGGGACAAGGAGACTGCAATGCACTGGACCCGGAATTTTGCCGTCATCGCCGCGATCGCTGTCACACTCGGGACAGGAGCTCTGAAAGGTATCGCCCAAAGCTCCACGAACGAAAAGAATTGGTGGCGCAACGCCGTCTTCTACGAGATCTACCCGCGCAGCTTTGCCGACGCGAACAACGATGGCGTCGGCGACCTCAAGGGCATCACCGCGCATCTCGATTATCTGAAGGATCTCGGTGTGGACGCCATCTGGCTCACTCCGATCTATCCCTCGCCTCAGGTCGATTTCGGCTACGACATCTCCGATTACCAGGCGATAGATCCCAAGTACGGCACCATGGCTGACTTCGATCGCCTCATGGCCGAGGCCAACAAGCGCCATATCCGCGTGCTCATGGACATGGTGATGAATCACTCCTCTGACAAGCACAAGTGGTTCATTCAATCGCGCTCATCCAAAACAAGTCCATATCGCGACTGGTATGTCTGGCACGATGGCAAGGGCGAGACCGCGGCCGACAAAGGGCACCCACCGAACAACTGGGAATCAGTTTTCGGCGGCTCCGCATGGGAGTGGGACGAGAAGACGCGCCAGTACTACTACCACAAGTTCTATATCCAGCAGCCCGATCTGAACTGGAACAATCCCAAGGTTCACCAGGCGTTCAAAGACATCATTGATTTCTGGTTGAAGAAGGGCGTTGCGGGATTTCGCTTCGACGCGATCACCACACTATTCGAAGACCCAAGCCTGGCCGACGAAGGCGTCGTGAAAGACCAGAATGGCAACCCTGAGATGCGTGGCGGCGAGCCGGTACTCGACAACTCCAAGACCGACAATCTGCCCGGCGTTCATGAGGTAATGGCGGAAATGCGCGCCAATGCCGACAAGTTCTCAACGGAAAAGTACCCAGGAACTCGCGTCTTCATCGGGGAAACCTATCTGCCCAATATCGCCGAACTACTCAAGCAATACGGCACGCCGGAGAAGCCGGAGTTCCACCTTCCGATGGACACTCAACTCCTGCTCATCAACAAGATGGATGCAAGGGCTTTTCGCGCCAAGCTCGACGACGCCGAAAGCGAACTGGGCTCCAACGTTCCGCTCTTCGTCTTCGATAACCACGACAATCCTCGCATCGATGCGCGTTATGGGGATGGAGCGCACGACATCGATATTCAGCGTGTTCTATCGACGGTGCTGCTCGCAAGCAAGGGTGCCGCCCTTTTCTACTACGGCGACGAAATTGGCATGAAGACCACGCCTCCTACGCGCAAAGAGGATGTAAAGGATCCCGTTGGCCAGCGCTTTTGGCCGACCTATAAAGGCCGCGACGGCGAGCGCACCCCAATGCAATGGACCTCGGCTGTGAACGGGGGCTTCGACAGCCCCACCGCGAAACCCTGGCTGCCGGTTCCGTCGAACAACTCCACCGTCAACGTGCTGGCCGAGAAGTCCGATCCCAAGTCTCTGTATTCCTGGTATCACTCGCTGATTGCGCTCAAGAAGTCGAACACGGCGTTCTCTGAGGGCGAGTTCACGATGCTCGACCGAAACAATCCCAATGTGCTGAGCTGGAAGCGTCAGGCGGCCGGCGCTCCGCCGGTGGTGGTCTGCGTTAATTTCAGCGCCGATCCTCAATCCGTGAACCTCGTCGGGCCGGGCCTCCCTGAAGGAGCGATCACTACATTGCTGAAGACGCCCGGAGCTTCCGATCCACCTTCTCTGAAGCACATCAACCTGGGGCCGTACGGGGTATACATCGGCCAACTTCAATTCATGATCAGCCATTGAAGATCGGATGAGCTTCGAAACAAACCGGTGGTTACCGCATCTTCGGGGGCTGCTGAGCCATTAACAACAGATATGGTTTCCTTGACTCGACAGTCGTTGGAGACTCGCACTAATATGCATGAACGCCCTGTACCTGGGCACCAAATCTTGAACACGCAATTGCGTTAGGAATTGAGCAAATGGCAGAACCCACCTCCGACCGCGCCAGAATCTTTCAGGCTGCACTGGCTGAGCATCTTCAGATTGTTCAGGCTCTCAACGACCAGCAACGTGTTCTCGACCAGATCGCCTCGGAGATGGTTCTCGCCGTTCGCATGGGCGGCAAGATTCTGTGGTGCGGCAATGGCGGCAGCGCGGCCGACGCCCAGCACCTGAACGGTCAGCTCGTCGTGAGGTTTCGCCACGACCGCGCCGGCATTCCTTCTATCGCTCTTTCCACAGATACCTCCATTCTCACTGCAGCCAGCAACAACTATGGGTACGAGCATATCTTCCAGCGTCAGGTTGAGACCCTCGCGCGCAAAGGCGATGTAGTGGTCGCGGTGTCGACATCAGGAAACAGCCGCAATGTGTACCTGGCTCTGGAGGCCGCACGCAAGATCGGAGCGGTCACCGTCGCATTCACCGGAAAGGGTGGAGGTCAGATTGCCAAAGCGGCAGACTTCCTGTTCGAAGTGCCTTCAAATGACCTGCCGCGGATTCAAGAGGCTCATATTCTCGCCGGCCACATCCTCTGCGAGATTCTCGAACTGGAATTGATGCAGAATCCAGCCACTGCCGGCCAAAACGGGGCAGGGCTCAGAAGTCCTCTTCCGTCTCGTTCTCTGTGATATTCGGGAGGGAATCCGGAATTTCATTTCCGGCTTCCCTGAGCTGAGAAAGGGTTTTGCGGTAGAACCAGGCGGCTGCCAGCCCACCGAGAACCGCCGAAGCGGCAGCAATCGCCCCTACTTTGACCCACCCGGCAGGGGCTCTGACCTGCCCGGAGTCGGCCTCGATAACCCGAGCAGATCCAGCTACTTCCGAACTCGAAGATTTGAGAGGATTTGTCACAACACGGCTCGTCCCAGCCTTCTCGATTTTATCCTGTACCCGAGGCAACCAAAGAACCTCGTACAATCTCCAAACGGTACATAGTATCGATGTCCCGCATGGCGGGAAAATTTCGATTTTTGTATTTGCTTCAAACGGAATCTATAGTATCGTGTAGATATTCCGGTGATGGAGAGTGGTCTTCCTGATCGCGCCAAAGCCGGAAGTAGTTTGCGTCACTGGCCTCCCGGCACGAACAGCAAAACGTTCGTGCCGTCTTTTTTTGCAATCGCAACTAGATTTCATCGCGCAACTATCAGCGCAATCGTTTTCGCTTCCGTGAGGACAACGACTGCAACCTGCTCCTGATTTCGTTTGCGTTTAGCTGAGGTCTAAAATGAACGAAGAGAGCATACCTGGCAGATGATCTTTAAAAGCAAATTGATCCTTGGCATTGCCATCTCCGCACTTACCGCCGGAAGCTACGCACAGTGGTCGAACCCGGCCAATGAAGTTCCGGCTTACCACTCAGCGGCTCCGCTCAAGGTTTCGGCGCTTCCGCCGCTGCTGTCGGGCACAAAGCTCAGTGGCGAGCATTTCCAGTATCCGTGGCAGGTGCATGTTTATCAGCAGGCCGCGAAAATCGGGAACGTGATATACCAGCTTCCTTGTAACTGCCGCTGCGATCGCGCTCTTGGACACACAAGCCTGCGCAGCTGCTACGAGGGCTATCACGGCACCGAGTGCTCCACCTGTGCGCAGGAGGCCTTCTACGCCTACGCCATGACCAAGGCGGGTAAAAGCGTCGTTGAGATCCGCGCAGGCATCGCCCAGCACGCCTACGAGCAGATCAACCTCGAACAGCAGTAGCGCTGCCGGATTTCAGCAGCCTCGTCGTGCCGGCATCTAACCGGAAACGATGGCGAATGCCTTCAAGACATATCCTGCCCCATGGGCAGGCGAGATCGTCCTTGCCTGCCGCAAGTGCCAGAAGAAGCTCAGGCGAGATTGCGCCCGGGGCGAACTTGCAAAGCTGAAGAAGACCATCAGGAGCTTCAACAAAGTGCACCCTGATCGGCTGTTGCACGTTATCAATGTTCCTTGCATGGACCTATGTCCCAAGGATGGAGTGACTGTCTGCTGCCCGGAACGGGATTCGTCCCGGCTTCAGATTCTCCGGAATCTCGAGGACATCCGGCGGCTGGAGGGAGCTGAGTCGATCCCAGCGAAGTTGCCGTAAAATGGATGTTGCAGCACGAGCCAGCCGTTCCGGCTCGCACCGAAACGAAGATCGGCACATCAAATAACAAGCCGGTCTATCGCGTTGGGGGCGTCACGGTTTCGACGGGATCGATTGCGGCATGGGAGGCATGTCGGGGTGTGGGCACCCGTAATCGCCTGCAAAAACAAAGTTGCC